>Ga0307932_1000849_pt1 | contig 12602 bp, 13 predicted proteins | sample OrgLakmetageno48_FD_201843 | JGI IMG/M metagenome (GOLD analysis project Ga0307932, IMG submission 201843) | Saline water microbial communities from Organic Lake, Antarctica - #48 | ecosystem: Environmental > Aquatic > Non-marine Saline and Alkaline > Saline | place: Antarctica: Organic Lake...
AGCCAAGTGGCTTCGAAATAGGAAGCACCCGACTGAGATCTTAGGGTCCAGGGGTGAAGATATAGTCTCGACGTCCGGGGAAAACCCGGAGCAGCGCTGGAGTGTCGTGAGACACGCTGGTGGCGGGATGGGGGTTACGTACCCATTTGAAGATTTCGTTTGACGGCGACACGGTCTCGGTGTTGCCCACGTACTCCGACGAAGCCATGGCCGAAGCCGAGGTGTACTTTAAAACCCGCTCCGCGTATTTGCGCGCCGGTGGGGGATTGGCGTTCAGTGCAGACATCCACACCTTAGCGTTGACCCTAAGGTACATGACCGGCGATTAACAGGATTACTTACCATGCGTTTAAAGCAACCGCTTTTTTACCGCCAAACCGGCGTTCGGATACGCAGTCATTTGATGCGCCCCCGACTGATTCCCATGGAACGGCTGATACTGCCGTTTGAGTCGGTGTATCACTACTGGCCGGAAGACAGCGCCACCTTAGGCCCGACCATCCAAGACCCGATCTTGGGGAATTTGAACGGGCGTGTGTTTTTGGAGCACGTCACGGAACTGGACACCCGCGAGGGCAACCCCCGTCGCACGGTGCTGAACCCAACGATGATGAGCAATCAATACCGGCGTAAGAACCGGGGGTTCCGGCCGCTCAGAAAAGACCAAGCGTTGACCATCAACGTGCGCAACGTGCTGGTTAAGAACTACGGCATGTTGCCCTCCTTGTACCGGTACATCCCATCGTACAAAGTGGCGTATTTCCGCTGGCGGAACATGGCGGCCACTTTCTGGAACCACGTGGCGGACACCGAGACTCGGTTCAAATGGAACCAGTACATCGACTTGCAGCTGCCGGAGCGGATACCGACGCTGGACGACTTTCGTCGGGCGGACAAGTCCATCAGTCAGAAAACGTTGAAAACGTTCAACGCCCCGGCGCTGTTCAACCTGCTGGATTTGTGGCGCTGGATGGGGGAGAACCGGGAAGACTCGCTGATCCCCGACGTCCCGTACGAGCGGCTGAATTTTCTCATCCGGCTGAAAGGGTATTTCTTTGTCATCAACCTGGGTGTGATCGATGGGTGGCGCAAAGACGAGAACGCCGAGGACGACACCGGCGGCTTGCAAGCCAGCCAACTGCAGCGGTACTTTTTGCGGTTGCTGCACGGCCTTCGAGACTTCATGAGCGGGGTGACCACCGCCTCCGATGGGGAAATTGAAAACCCTGCCGATGGACACCCGCCGAAGAAACTGGACAAACCGGAGAACACCCCCGTTGACCCCGACCCCGTCGATGCTCCTGAAGACCCGGAAACGTCGGGTGAGGACGGGGGCGATGCGTTATTACTCCCTGAATTTGACGACCCTATCGTACTGCCGGAGCCGAAGTCGCCCACACCCCCAACCTTCGACACCCGCTTTCCAGAAACCGCCGAGCCGGAGGACGGACCGGAGGCGGTGCGGTTACCCAACGTAGGAACCGACGAGCTGGACGCGGAGGTTGATACCCCGGCGTTCAAAGACACGCTGAGCGAAGGCGTTGTAACCAAAGCGCAAGAACTGCACGACGCGGGGTTGATGTCGGCCAAAGCGTACGAGCGCACGCTAGAGGAAGCCAACGGCTACACAACGCTCCCCAACCCCTACGACGCTACCGGGTCTTTGACGGACTTGCTGTCGGTGACTGAGGAGGATCTGGCGTTGCCTGAACCAGTCCCCACCCCGGACACGGACACCATTCCCGACAAGTCCATGCTGCAGTCCAAACTCAAAGGGCTGACTAAGAAGTACGTGAAAAGCGTCCTAAAGAAAGACGTGGTGTCGTCGGTGCTGGCGGTTCAGCGCATGGGCGTGTCCGTCAAAGACTACACGGTGGAGGTGGTTCAAGACAACATGAGCCATTACGAGATGCACAGCGTCACCTTAAAGCCGGTTCGGGGTCGGCAATCGACCGTGCGTTTTCGAATACCGGTGGTGGACGACGACGGGCGATTCATGTCCAACGGCACTCAAAACCGGATGCGGTTGCAACGGGCGGATTAAAACCCTTACGAATGATACAGTATTTCATTTGTGAGGTTAGTGATGGCACAGAAAAGACTCTCATCAAAACAATGACCCTCTTTTAAAGTTAGGGTACTGGTTGTCAAAGCAAGAAGGTTTGGAGATAGCTTTAGAGTTAGTTCTTCGTGCCGCCGGTCATTGTTTTGACGTGAGTTTAACCATCACTAACACATGGTCCGCGTAGGGTGGTAACACCCTACTAGAAAACCTACCTAATTGCGGGAAAATGTCTTTAATTTCAATAACTACCACTTGCAGCGGGAAACTGACTGTAATACCCACCCCAGTAATGGAAGCGGTGGGCACGGTAAAAACGTTATTGAAAGACACAACCGACGCAGCAAAGCTCCTACTGGGATCTAGATTCCTACGGAGTGTGCTCAGAGGCCATCGAAAGCTGCAGCACCTACGGTGCCGAGTGACATCCGTATAAAGTCGGGTGGTCGTCCTGTGGACGATTAAAGCGAGTAGAGTAGGGTCCGTAACCCGGACACCGAAACGGTAGGCTTCCTACTCACGTCCTAAAGACTGAGGGAAGAAGATATGGTCCATCATTTATCGGGATGCTTCCGATTCGCAAAGTGAGCCCCACCCGGGTGGCGCTGACGTCGTACTACAACAAAACGTTCGTAGACCGGTCCGAGCGCAGCGTCAACAATTACGAGCGGTGGTTGCTGAAGGAGCTGATCTCTCGGGGAATCGACCCGGCGGACGAGCGCGTCTCTGAGTTAAAGCTGTCGAGCGTGTTTGACAAGCACCTGGATTTGCCCCGCGTGTACACCATGATGGCCAAACGGCTGGTGTCGTTCAACTCCGGCGAGTACGAGTTTTACTTTGACCACGGACGTCGGGAAGAGCGGTTCGGGTACACCAACAACCAACCCGTGGCCCATTACGAGACCGACCAACACGTCATGGTTGGCACGTACCAGAAAACCCAACCGGTGTTGTTGGATCAGAACAACACGTTCTACGTCCACACCGACCAGGGCTTGGAAGTGTTGGGGACGATCCACGACGTGCTGGACATCGACGCCATGAAAGCCCCGCTGGAGGTGGCTGAAATGACCGTGTCCAACAAAACCCTCCCGGTGGGGTTTGTGATGGCCTACCACTTGGGGCTGTCGGAGTTGATCAAGTCTTTAAAATGCGACGTCAACCGACTGGCGCGGGGCGAGCGACGCAACCAACAACCCGACGAGTACAGTTTGGTGTTTGAAGACGAAGTGCTGGTGTTCTCCCGCATGGACGCTCAAGCAACGATGGTCATCGCCGGTCTCAACCGGTACCACAAGACCCTAAAGCAATTCTCGGTGTGGGACTTTGACCGTCGGGACGCGTACTACCGGATCGTGGAAGATTCCGGACTGGGGGTGCGGTACTTGCGGGAAATCGACGCGCTGTACCAAGTCTGGGTCGACCCCATCACCCGAGGGCTGCTGGAGGACATGGGCGAACCCGTCGATTTCCAAAAGCTGCTGTTGCGGTCGGTGGAGCTGCTGCAAACGGATCAAGCCCCCGAAGAAGTTGACGGGGCGTACATGCGGTACCGCGGGTACGAGCGTGTGGCGGGCATGGTGTACAGCGAACTCACCCGAGCAGCCAAGTTGTTCAACGCCCGCGCCAGCGTGGGTGAAAACGCGGTGGAGCTGAACCCGTTTGCGGTGTGGCAGCGGATCGTGCAGGACCCGTCGGTGGCCTTGGTGCAAGACGCCAACCCCATCGCCAACCTGCGAGAGCAAGAGGCCATGACGTACCGCGGGGACGGCGGTCGAGGCGGCAAGTCCATGGTGGAGCGCACGCGCATCTACCACGACTCCGACGTGGGGGTGGTGTCCGAATCCACGGTGGATTCTGGGGACGTAGGCGTGGTGGCGTACTTAGCACCGGACGCCAACTTAACCAACTTGCGCGGGGTTACCCGGCGTTTTGACGCCGACCGCGACGGGGCGGCCAAGTTGTTTTCCAGTTCGGCGTTGTTGGCCCCGGCCTCGGATCGAGAAGACCCAAAACGGATCAACTTCATCGCCATTCAGCAACAACAAGGGGTGTTTGGAAAAGGGTACAGCCCAACCCCCTTGAGGACAGGTTACGAGCAGGTCATCGCGCACCGCACCACCGACTTGTTTGCCGCAGTGGCTGAACAAGACGGCACCGTGACGGAGGTGACCAAAACCTCGGTGGTGATCGCGTACAAAAACGGAGAAGAGTTGCGCGTGGCTTTAGGCACGCGTCACGGCACCGCCGAAGGCAAAACCTACCCCCACGACGTGGTGACCGACTACAAAGTAGGGGATGCGTTAAAAGCCGGATCGGTGGTGGCGTACAATCGGAAATTCTTCACCCCGGACGCGCTGAACCCCAACCAAGTGGTGTGGAAAGCGGGCGTGTTGTGCAACACCGCGCTGATCGACAACATCGACACGCTGGAAGACGGCTCGGCCATTTCACAAACAGTCGCGGAGAAACTCACCACGCAAACCACGGAGATCCGAACCGTCGAAGTCCGGTTCGATCAGCACGTGCACGATCTGCTGACGGTGGGGGCCGTGGTTGACCTCGACTCAATCTTATGCACGATTGAAGACCCGGAAACCGCCGACAACCCGTTGTTTGACGACGTGTCGATGGACACCTTGCGCCGACTGACGGCCATGACCCCCCGCGCCAAAGTCACGGGTAAGATCAGTAAGGTGGAGATATACTACCACGGCGAGTTGGAAGACCTGTCCCCAAACCTGCAAGCGTTGGCCATCAAGTACGATCGTCAGCGTAAACGGAAAGCCGCGGCGTTGAACCAACCGGCGTTCACGGGGCAAGTGGACTTGAGTTTTCGGGTTAAAGGCAAAACACTCGACCCCGATGTACTGGCCATCCAGCTGTACATCGACCACGACATCAGCGCAGGCGTGGGGGACAAAGGCGTCTTTGCCAACCAAATGAAAACGGTGTTTTCTCGGGTTATGGAAGGCACCAACCGAACCGAGTCGGGGGATCCGGTGGACGCCGTTTTTGGCAACACCAGCATTGAAGATCGCATTGTACTGTCTCCCAAACTCATGGGAACCACCAACACCCTTTTGATCAAACTGTCCAAACACGTAGCCCGTGTTTATAGAGGAACCAGCGATGTCCGACGTAAAGAAATGCCCTAACGTGGTGTTAAACACCAACTTGGCCGTCACCTCCGCGTGCTTGGAGTTGGGGGCTGCCGCCATACTCCAGGTCATGGGTAAAGACGAGGCCTCCACACACATAGCAGGCGAGGCGTTGAACATCAGCGACTTGCAAGAGCTGCTGGCGGCCCGTATCGCCAAAACTTTCGACCAATAAGGACCCCCGACCATGTTAAAGCCCAGCACCGCACCGATTGCCCGCCAGGTGGCTGAAAGCCTGACCCGCAACGGGGTTTTACTGACCCCGAAGTTACCGCACGTCCCGGTGGCCGTCATGACGGACCACTTCTGCGCCCCAATCGAGGCGGACAGTCAGTCCATGACGCCCCGGTTGGCCGAAGCGGTGTGCGAACGACACTGCGCGTTCAACAACGAGCAAACCGGGTCGGCATCGTCGGAATTCGACCGACTGACGGAGTTGATGGCGTCCGGCCTTCAATCCATGCTGACCACCGTCCGTACCCGCGTGGTGCCGGCGTGCAAACTGATCACTCAAGCGTTCAACGACACGGCCGAAGGCCAGCGCTTGCCCAACATCAACGTGGAACCGTACCACTACCACGACATTCACTCAGCCCCGGGTTTGACCGAACACGTGATGGACTACGCCCGGATTCGGTACGACTTGGAATACCGGTCGTTTCAATTGGACGTGCCGTCGCCTGAGAAATTGGTGGAGTGGGTTTCCAACACGCAGCACATGCCGTCCGAAGAAGTGCACGCGTGGATCAGAGACGTATCCACCAAAACCTTGGTTGAAGCGTTCCGTGCGATTTGGGGTGGCGATAAAACCGTCAAACTGGTCACGGTTCCGTTTTTAAACAGCGTGGAGCAACCGTTTTACGCCGACCATTTGCTGGCCGCGTACTTGCTGTCCGGGTACCTGTGCAACAACCCACAGATCGTGAAAACCGAAAGCGTCAGCTTGGAAGAATGGACAGCGGTGACGTCGAGGATGCACGGGGTGCTGGGCGCTACTCTGTACTCGCTGTACGAGCGCCGCGCGCGCCACCGCAAACAAGAACGCGTTGTGTTGCGGTACGACGCGGCCAACGCCGTGGCTGACGGCAACGTCACTGTGCGCACCAATGGGGATGTGTACCCAGAGTGGAGCGCGTCGGGCAACAACATCAAAGTCCTGTTGGGCGCCGCCGTCAGTGCCCAAGGACTGGTCGCGGCTCGGGATTTGAACGCCCGGGCGACCGAGCTGGTGGCGGTTTGGGACCGGAAGCATTATCTGATCCGTCAAACTCGGTTGGATCGGTTCATCCGCAACCAACGCCAACTGCTGAAAACTCAGTTCACTTACCCCCAAGCGGAAGTCAAAGAACTGCTGGCGACGGAATACACCGCACACACCAGCAAAACCTTGGAAGACGCCATAGCCACCGCCGTAGGGCGCGTCACGGACCGTCAGCTGGAAGACATCCCCCGGTTGATCACGGAGTTGGTGTGCACGCTGTTTTTCAAGAACACCCCGTACTTGGAATTCCTAACCACCATGGACCGGATCGCCAACGACGGCGCTTACGACACCAACAACCCGCGTGAGATTGCGACGTTGACGGTGATCGAAATGACCGGCGCTTGGTTGGTCAGCCAGGTCGCTTCCCAGCGCGTCGAGTTCAAACCCAGCGTGGCGCCTCCAGAGCCCAACTTAGGAGAGGTAATCAATGAAGTCGAGGTATCAAAGGAATCCTGAGGAAGTCAAGGTCCACCTGGAAACTCGGGAAGACGGGGGCGTGTACACCGACACCGCGTGCAAGATTCAGGTGCCCGAGCGGTACCTGATGCGCCACCTGGCCTCGATTGGGAACGAGACGTTTATCTTGGGGTTCTTTGCCATCATCATGGACGATCGGTACTACAGTGTGTCCAACACCGCGGCCATGATGCGCATTACCCCAAGCACCACCGACACCGTGACCATTGACGGCACCGAGTATTTGGAGTTTGGGTTCGACCCGGGCGAGCGGGTGTTTTACTCCGCTCAGTTGGTTAAAAACGCCTCACTCACGTTTTACATTTACGACGAGCACGTGGCCAAAGGTCGGATACCGTGGTATTTTGGGTATTACGACCTGGCGCGTATTTTCGAAACCACCCAAGAACACGCGGGGATTGTGTTGGGGGACCGAGCGGTCTTGGATTTCATCGTATCCACCATCGCGCGCAACCCCAAAGACTACACCCAACTGTACCGTCATGTGTTGGAGCGTCCTTCCGACGCCGACACCAACCCACCCGTAATCGTGGCTTTTAGATCGGTTATCTGGAACACCTCTGACACCACCAGTAAACTGATCGGCGCGCATTTTGGCGACAGCGTCAGTTCGGCTTTGGTCAACCCCAGTGAACGCCTAGAACGCATCGAGGACATGTTAAGGACTTAAACCATGGATTTTCTGACGTACTTGCCCGCCGCCATAGCCGCGTGTTTTTTCCTACCCGTGGGCCGGTCACTGGTCCACGATTGCATCACCTGGAACGGCGGGTACGGTCCGTGGGGCTTACGCTGGCGTTGGGTGTCGACCACCGACAGTGGGGCACGGGAATACACCGACGGGCTTGGGAACCGGTGTTTCATTTTATGGCCGGTGGATTGAACCCCGGCCTTCTTTCACACGCAACCGAATAGGCGTAACCAATGGCCTCACCACAACGGTCGGTCAACCTGGGCTGCACCATGCTCCTGGGGACCGAGAAGAAAGGGGTGTTAAAACCCGACGCTGACGGGTACTACACCGTCATCCTGGGCGCTTACGGCGCTTACAACTCCGCCAACATGTTCTACGACCTGGCCACCGCCGTTCCGTTTTTCCAACCCGGCAGTCCGTTGACCCGCATGGTTGAAAAAGGGGTTCTGCGGGGCGAGTACAAGCACCCGGAAAAAGAAAACGGCTGGTCGGACATGCAGTACATTCAACGCATCCGACAAATTGACGCGGACCGTGTGTCGCACCACATACGGAACTTGCGCTTGGAAGACGGCCATAAAGACGAGCGCAACCGACCGATCACCGTGGTCATCGGGGAAGTACGCCCGTCAGGACCTTACGGCAAAGTCCTAAAAGACGCGTTGGACAACCCCCACGAAAACGTGTATTTCTCCGTCCGCAGTTTGACCATGGACGACATGTCACGCGGGATCAAATACACCAAGGAGATCACCACCTGGGATTACGTGAACGAAGGCGGCATCTACAACGCCAACAAGTACCGCTCTCCCTCGTTGGAATCCTTCCACGAAGTTCCATTAACCCCCACGATGCTGTGGTCGTTGGAAGAAGACGAAAAATCCAGACGCGCGTTGGGGCTGGAATCGGTCGGTACCGATTACGCCGCGTTGGCGGCCAGCTTAGGTTGGGGTCGGTCCGGCGGCAAATCCACCCGCCCGGTGTCGTTTAATTGGTGATTGAACGCCTGTCTTAACCGGCAGGCGTTTATGCCGAAACCCCTAAGACCTCCTGTGAACGCTGTAAACCGTTTTATTTTCGACACGGGGGTTTGTTGGGTGTTGTGCTTATAACCCCCTTAAGGGTCGTCACACGGGGTCACAGATACGCCCACACGGCATAAAAGCCTTTCCAGCGTGGGAAAGGCTTTTTATCACAACACCAACGGCATCAAAGGGTACATTTTACTCAACAAGGAGTGCGCCGTTTGACGGCGGTAAAGTCCGGCGATGGCCACCGGGGTGCGGTACGCCTCGTCCGTGGAAAACACTTTCTTGGCGTCGTCGCTGATCCGAGTCAACACCGACAAGTCCCACACCAACTCCAACCCACGGTAGGTCCACAACCACCCGGGTTTCAATTGGTCCATCACCCACACCAACTGGATTAATCGGGCCGGGTAATCAGCGGGGGTTTGTTTGATGGGGAACCGGTACATGTTCAGCAGCGTTTCAGCCATCATGGGGTTCTGAGCCACCATGGCCTCAGCCCCGATTTTCTTCAGCAGCGATTCAATGGCGTCGATGTTTCCAGACTGGGCCAGGCGCATGGCGCTGCGACGGGCCACTTCCGCCAACAAGGCTTTGTTTTTGATGTCCTCCAAAACGTCTTCTAGTAGCTCCGGAACCCCCCACTCGTCCAGCTGAATCAACACCCCGTGCAGGATGGCGGCTTCGCTGTCCAGCGCACTGCCGGTGAACGATTTACTGCCCGTCACGTCTTGCGCCATGGCCATGACGCTTTTCACGGTCATGGGTTCTTGACCTTTCACCAAATACGAGTCGACGTCGCCTTCGGTGTTTTTACGGGACAGTTCAAACACCTTGTAGTAGTTTCGCTCCGCCCCAGGGACGTCCATCGAACTGCCTTCTTGAATGTCCCCAAACATGACTCGGGAGATCTCAGTCCCCAAGTTATCCACAGAGCCTTTGGAGCCCCCCAACGCCCCTTTGATGTTACTCCGAGCCGAGGCAGGGGTCATGGCGGTCTCGCCCGCCCGTTGCTTGACGTCGCTGCCGTACTCTTTGGTTTTGGTGTACGCTTTGGTCAGCGCTTGGTTAAACGCGGAATCTTCGGGCTCGTTGTTGTTCTGAGTGGCCGCCGTGGGTTCGCCATACACATCCACGGTCTTAAGCTTGTCGTTAGGGCCGCCGTTAAACGCGGTGGTTGCAGGTTTACTCATGGGTCGGGTCTCATCGGTTAGCGGTGATCGTCATAAAATAAGGCGGTACCCCTAAACGCGGACAAAAAAAAAGGACTCCTCCCGAAGGAGGAATCCGCATTTATAATTCCGATTTAACCCGACGGACCACGGTTTGAACCACCCGCAACCACCGTTTTTCAGCGTAGGTTAAGTCACGGATGGGGTCCTCCCACACAATGGCCCCGCAATGGTTTTTCAAAAACTGCTGGGTCATGAGCGACGACATCAGGTTGTGGTGCAGAACCGATTCCAAATGGGTTTCTAACCCAATAAGGTTTTTCCAATCGCTCCGCTTTTTCACGTCCAGTTCCTCAGTAGACTTGGCTCTTAAGAAACGGGGGTTGTTGCCGCTGGCGATCATGTACCGGTAAAAGCCCGCGTACATGTAAAACTGACGACCGCCTTTGGTTTGTTTTAAGGATGAGGCGTAATACGACAACAGCTCCGCGAACGGATTACGATCAACCGCAGCGAGATTAATGCGGGTATTCACAGCACTGCTGCTCATGTGGGGTCCTTCAGTTTTGATGGGGGTATCACGGTGGACGGGTCTCGGATCGTGACCGTGTGGATGCCAATGTCGGATTGGTCTTTGCTCCAACGCATCTCCAAGGTGTAGTTTTCTTGTTTGGGCCCTAACGCCACCAGCCCACGGCGGAACACGTTCCACGACATGCGGGGGGACATCAAATCCCGGTGCAACGCGTTCATGGCGCTGTTGGCGTCCTGCCGACTCTGTGGAATCCCCACCAGCGGGTTTTTAACGTGCTCTTCTAACAGCGCGTTCCAGCGGGTCGCGTCAATGCCTTCCTCGTTGACGATGCGTCGAAACAACCGCGCCAGCGTGTTAGCGGGTTTCTTCATGTCTTGGAACACGTTGCTTTCTTCAGCCCCAAACGCACTCAACGCCAACTCCGCCTCATCTTCAGCGGGGTCGATTTTAATCGGGTACTTTGAAATTCGTTCACTTTTCCACGTCAGTTGAATCACCAGCGTGGCTGAGATGGGGTTTAGAAAGTCCACTCCTTTTTTAAACGTTGACCAAGTAAAGTCGTCGTGCGTCAAGGCTTTGTTCAAATTCCCTTTGTCGGGTTTTTCTTGGTTGTGGGGTTTTTCAAAGTACAGCTTGGCCCGTTTGTTCCACGTAAACTGATTGACTTTACGCCACAACAACACATGCCTGAACAGATAACACAAAATACCCTGTGCCCGATTCGTCCCCTTAAGAGGATCTGCGAGCAATTCTTTTACGTCCATATTCATCGCTTAATTCCATGGTGGGGTCTAGCATGACCCAGGTTTGTGTTCAATCACAAACAACGAGTGGCCGGTGGCCGTTGTGTTAACGTCGGTTCATTTCAATGTCCTCAGTTGCGCATCCAGCAGATGATCGGTTAACGTTACAATGTCGTGGTAATACAACTCGCTCAACCGCTGGTAGTATTGACTTGGGTGTTGAGCCACCAGATATTGATGCTCTTGCAATTGCCCACGTAGTCTGGTCAGCAGGTGGTGCTCGTCGATCGGGTAGTGGTCCTGATCCGCCAGATACAGATCAAACACCACACCGTGGGTGGTTTTCGCCAGTTCGGTCACCGCCCGCTCAATGCTGTAATCGGCCTCGTCGGCTATTCGGCGGTTGTGTTCAGTAAACCCGCGCACCAGCTCGGGTAGGTTAGGGAATTTAACCGCGACGACAGTGTGCGCGCGGTACTCGGTGGGCACGGGAATCAAATCGTGGGGCTTGATGCATCGCCACAACGTGATCAGCTCGTTCGGGGTTTCGTTGCTGTCGGCCGGCACTAACGCCAGTCGGTCACGCAACCGACGGTAGCGCTTCAAACGCCAGGTTTTACCCAGCATGTAAAACATCTCCTTATAGGGTTACACACCTTCAACGCGAAGGGCTGTGGGGTATCACAAACATGATATAGGTCTAAAGCCGCCTGCATTACCATAGTGTCGGCGTACTACGTAATTACTTACTAAGACAATGAGGTGCTTTAAATGACTGATTTAAAAGACCCTGTGATTGAACCAGGCCCCGCGGAGGTCCCGGAAGAACTTCTGGATTACGAAGGAACCTTGAGTTACAGCCAGTTGCGCCGCAAGCGCATCGTGGACGCGTTGATGGTGGACGAGCGCCCACCGGAAGACCCAAAGGTGTTGAACGTCATACTCAAGGCGTTGGGCGACATGGACAAGACCGCGTTGCAAGACCGCAAGAACAACATCGATCAAGGCAACGCCGACTCGTCCAAAGCCGTGGCTGAGGCCATGCGCGACTTCATCATGGGACAGAAAAACATCAACCCCTTTGCTCGAACCGCGGACGGGTCCACCGGCCAACGCGCGGTGGCGTCCCCCGACGTAGACTTGACCAAGCTGGGCGAGCATGAGTTGGTTAAAGGCGAGGAAGTGGTGGGGGTGGTTCACGAAACCTACAACGAGTTCATCGAACGGATGGAAAACCCGGACGGCAAACCCGTGCTGTAAACAAGCAACCGGCGGGGGCAACCCCGCTTATGCCGTCGCTCGGTTAAAGCCGCCGCTCGGAAGTCACCATGCACAACAGCATCCAGAACGTGTACATCAACGTGGTCGTGGCCGCCAGGCTCATCCCAGTGCGGTCCAACCCCACCGCCACGAACCACCCACAGACCACACTGAGCAGCCACCACGACCGCCCTATTTTAGCGAAC
>Ga0307932_1000861_pt1 | contig 12540 bp, 11 predicted proteins | sample OrgLakmetageno48_FD_201843 | JGI IMG/M metagenome (GOLD analysis project Ga0307932, IMG submission 201843) | Saline water microbial communities from Organic Lake, Antarctica - #48 | ecosystem: Environmental > Aquatic > Non-marine Saline and Alkaline > Saline | place: Antarctica: Organic Lake...
CTCAGAGGAAGCTTTAGTTTCTTCTTCTTCTTCTATTTTAGCTAAAATTCTTGATCTCAAAACTTGCATAGCCTTTTCCTTGTTTTGAAGTTGGGATTTTTGATCTTGACAAGAAACCATAGTGCCAGTTGGTAAATGAGTAATCCGAACTGCTGAATTAGTTGTGTTAACTGATTGTCCACCTGGACCAGAAGAGGCAAAAGTGTCAATTCTCAACTCATCTGGTTTGATTATTAAATCGGTTTTTTCCGCCTGAGGTAAAACTGCTACGGTGATAGTGGAGGTGTGAATTCTACCTTGCTTTTCAGTCTCTGGAATTCGCTGGACTCTGTGAACTCCTGATTCAAATTTTAATTTTGAAAAAACATTTTTACCGAATATTTCGAAAATCACTTCTTTGAAACCTCCTAACTCATTGGGATGGGAATTGCTAATTTCAGTTTTCCAGTTATTTTTTTCAGCATACTTAGAATACATTTTAAAAAGTTCCCCAGTGAACAAACTAGCCTCATCACCACCTGCTCCAGCCCTAATTTCTACAATAATATTTTTTTTATCTCTTGGATCATTCGGTAATAAAAGTTTTTCTAGCTCTTGTTCTGTTTTTAAAAGACTTGTCTGGAGATTTTCTTCTTCTTCTTGTGCCATTTCTTGTAATTCGCCAGTTTCTTCCTCTATTATTTTTTTATTTTCAACTAATTCCCTTTCAATTTTTTCTAGTTTTTCTATACTACCAAAAACTTCTTCAAGTTCGCTTAATTCTTGATTTAAATTCTTTAATTTTTTTAAATCAGAAAAATTAGCTGGGTTTTCTAAGTCTTTTTTTAAAACCTGGTATTCTTTTTTAATTTTGTCTATTTTAATTTGATTCATAATTTGATTGGTATTAAATATAAAGTATTATATATTATATATAAGATTTTGAAATGTCCTATAATTGACTTGCTACGTAATGCTTAATACTAATATAATAACACTTTTATCTTTAAGATACAAAAAATTCCTGCCAAAGAATCCGAGCAGGAATTTCAAAATGGAAAAATTATTTTTTATCAGACTTTTTTTCATTCTCCTCTTTTTCAGCCTTTGGTGTTTTTTCCATAGATTTTTTTTCAGTCTTCTTGGAAACATTTTTAATAGCACTTGTTTTTTCCAATCTTTGTCTAAATCTGTCAACTCTTCCGGTGCTATCAATCATCTTTTCTTTACCAGTATAGAAAGGATGACAATCGCTACAAATTTCCACATTGATTTTATCGGCTGTAGAACCGATCTTGAAAGTATTTCCGCAAGCACAGGCTACCTCCACGGCAGGATTATATTTTGGATGAATCTTAGATTTCATTAGTTTTATTTAAATTTAAATAATCAAAAAGTTTTGCTTTTTGAATAATTTCACATTAAACTCTAACATAAAGATTTATGTTTGACAATAGTAAATGTTTACATATTTTTGTGAAAAGTTTATACTAAAATTATAAATTCGTTTAAATATGAAGAAGCCTGATTTAATAAAAATTTTTAATTTTATAATCTTATTCCTATTCTTGGGGGTCTTTTTCAATTTAATTGATATTAAGAATTTATCGTTTAAAACAATTATTCCAAAAGCTATTCCAGAAAAGAAGCTTGAGAAAAGTTTTCAAGCCGGGATAATAAAAAATATCGAAGAGAAGCTGGGGGAATCAGAACAAGATTTCTTGGGTAATGAGAGCGATATAATAAATTTAGTTAATTTAGCTAGAAAGGAAAATGGGCTGGAAATTTTAACAGAAAATAATAAATTAAACCTTTCTGCTCAGAACAAAGCTCAGCATATGAAGGATAACGATTATTTTGATCATATTTCACCTGAGGGTTTACAACCTTGGTTTTTTTCCCAAAAAAATAATTACAATTATAAAGTTTTTGGAGAAAATTTAGCTGAGGGTTATTTTTCAGCTAAATCGGTTCATGAAGGCTGGATGAACAGCGAGGGACATCGGAAAAACATTTTATCTGAAAATTTTAAAGAAATCGGAGTAGCTATCTTAGAATTTAATCAAAATAATCAGAAAAATTATTTATTAGTTCAACACTTTGGTTCCCAGTTAACAGAAGCTGACTTGAAAAGCGAAGTAATTTGCGAAAGAGAATCAAAAAAAAATTGTGAAGAAACTAAGGAGCGGGAAGACTATCTTGATGATTTAGTTGAAAAACAAGAAAAAATTATTAAAGAAGCTGAGAGTCAAGGAATTAATGAAAAAGAAATCCGTAGATTAGAAGAAAATTTAAAAGATTTAGAAGAGACTCTTAATAAAATAGAAGATTATTTAGAAGAATGTAAAGATTTCTTGGAGAAGTGCAGTAGGTTTGAGTGATTTATGGGTATTCAATAATAAATAATTAAATATTTAATGAATGGTTTTGCTTGATTTTTTGATTATAAACATTAATTTTAATGATAAAAATCGTTTATATTAAATGTCTGAACAATGAATATTAGACAAAGGTCGGGTATCCATTATTGAATATTTAAGAAAATTTTAATTGACACCCTAGTTTTTTTTATTTACAATCACACTTACAAACTAAGCAGGCCCCTTCGTCCAGTGGTTAAGACGTCAGGTTCTCATCCTGGTAACACGGGTTCGATTCCCGTAGGGGTCACAACGCCCTTGGCGAATTTACAATTTTCAATAAACTAATTTTAAATTTTATAATTTAAAAATATTTATTGAAAATTCATTATAAATTATAAACGGAATACATGAACGCTAAAGATTACTTATTTCAATATAAAAATGATTTTGATCCTTATTTAAAAGAATATTTTCAAGAAAAAAAAATAGCTTTTAGGAAAGTAGATCCCCTAGCCGAAGAAGCGGTTAAAATTTTAGAGAAATTTATAATCTCTGGAGGGAAAAGAATTCGTCCTGCTATGGTTTATTATGGTTTTTTATTAGGAGGAGGAAGGGTAAATTCTAAGAACAGAGCAGACATTATTAAAGCCTCCATGTCAATTGAGTTAACCCACTCCTTTTTGTTAATTCATGACGATATTATCGACAGAGACGAAAAAAGACATGGAGTGGACACAGTGCATGAACATTATAAAAAAATTGCTCAAAAACATTTTCCTAAAACCGATCCAGAACATTTTGGAAAATCTATGGCTATTATTGCTGGTGATTTAGCTGCTTCTATGGCGAATGAAATCTTATTTGAGTCTAATTTTTCCGCAAAAACCATTGTTAATGCTTTAAGACAACTTCAAAAAGTAGTTTATACTACTATTCCAGGGGAAATGTTAGACGTTGTTATGGAAGCTAAGGGAGAGTCCACGGAGGGCGAAATTTTAAAAATGCACGAAGGAAAAACAGCCTTCTATACTTTTGAAGGACCATTACATCTGGGAATAATTTTAGCGGGAAATAAAAATAAAAAATTGTTAGAAGATATTTCGGATTATTCAATGGCAGTGGGGAAGGCTTTTCAAGTTAGAGATGACATACTGGGAGTCTTTGGGGAAGCAGAAAAGCTTGGAAAACCTATCGGTTCTGATATTATTGAAAACAAACAAACTTTATTAGTTTTAAAGGCACTAGAAAAAAGTGATGCAAAGCAAAGAAAAATCATCAAAAAAACTTTAGGTAGAAATGATTTGAATTTAGCAAAATTAGAAAAATTTAGAAAGGTGATTGTTGAAACTAATTCTTTGAAATATTCAGAAAATTTAGCCGAAAAGTTTTCCAAACAAGCTATAAAAATAGTCGGAGAAATTAAGACAAAAAACAATTTACCTGAAGATTTTTTGTTGAAAATAGCCGAGTATATTTCGATTAGAAATCGTTAATCAAATTATTTATTGAAAATAATTTTAATAAATGATATAATTTTTAAAAATTATATTGATCTCAAATTATAGCTAACTTTATGAACGATAAATCAATCCATATTGCCATAATTCCAGATGGAAACCGTCGTTGGGCCAAAAGAAGAGGCTTGAAGCCATGGGAAGGACACATTGCCGGTGCCGAGAGAATAGAAGAGATTAGTCGAGAGGCTTTAAGAAATGGAATAAAAAATTTAACTTTTTGGGGATCCTCAAAAGACAACTTACAAAAAAGACCGCTGGAGGAGAAGAGAGAATTGCTAATAATTTATGAAAAATATTTTAAAAAATTAATCACTGATCCTGATGTTTATAAAAATAAAACTGGGATTAACATTATAGGAGACTGGAAAAAACAATTTCCAAGAAGCTTAAAAAATATTTTAATTAAGGGAGTAGAAAAAACCAAAAGTCATACGCATAATTTTTTGAATTTTATGTTAGCTTACAATGGAGACGATGACGTCTTACACGCTGTTAAAAAAATCAAAGAAAAACTTTTGAAAGAAAAAAGGGATTTTAAAATAACACCAGGATTATTTAAAAAATATTTACTTTCCAACAAGTTACCTCCGGTGGACTTAATAATTAGAACCGGTACTGAGAATGATCCACACAACAGCGCTGGTTTTTTGATGTGGCAAACTCAAAATTCTCAATATCATTTTTCAGGAAAACTTTTTCCAGATTTTGGACCGAAAGAATTTAGAAAGATTGTTGAAGAGTTCAAGCGAAAGCAAAGAAGGTTGGGTAAATAAAATAAAATAAAACTTTATTTAAAAAAACAAGGAAAAGAGGATATTTGTCCTTATTTCGCTTTAATAAGACAGGTGGGATATAAACAAATTTCAAATTAAAAATTCTAAACTACGAACAGAAAATGTATAGTCTCCTGGGTTTGATTATTTTAATTTAAGATTTTTAATTTGTTTTATTATGTTTTTTTGTGAGATTCGATATTTAATACTTAACATTAATCAAATGAAGGATTTAATAATAATAGGTTCCGGACCAGCTGGATTATCAGCTTCCATTTATTCATCTAGATATAACTTAGACGTTTTAATTTTAGGAGAAGAACAAGGTGGTTGCATGAATGAAAGTTATAATATTGAAAATTATCCTGGTTTTATTGCTATATCAGGCACTGAGTTAGGACAAAAAATGAAAGAACATGCCGAGAAATTAGGTGGAGAAATAAAGCAAGCTAAAGTCACAGGAATTGAAAAGACAGAGAAGGGATTTAAAGTCAAAACTTCTAGCGAAGAATTTGAAGCCGAAAGAGTTTTATTGGCCACGGGAACCATTTTTAGAAAATTAAATATTCCTGGAGAAGATAAATTTTCTGGAAAGGGGGTCTCTTATTGTGCGACTTGCGACGGACCATTTTTCAAAGAAAAAAAGGTGGCGGTAGTAGGTGGAGGAAATTCAGCTTTTAATGCAGCCTTGCTTTTATCAAGATATGCTAAGGAAGTAGTTTTATTTTTCAGGGGAGCAGAGCCGACTGCCATACCTAAATATTTTAATAATGTTAAAAAAAGTCCTAATATTAAATTGGCGGCCAATCTTAATTTGATTGAAGTTAAGGGGGAGCAAAAAGTAGAGAAAGTTATCTTAGACAATGAATGGGAGGGCTCTATAGAACATACTTTTGATGGGATTTTTATTGAAATTGGCTCCAGGCCGGACAATTCCTTTTTTGATAATTTAGTAGGGTTAGCATTAGACAAAGCCGGTTTTATAAAAGTTAACTCCGATCAATCCACGAACATTGAAGGTTTGTATGCGGCTGGCGATATCACTAATGGCTCTAATAGTTATCGTCAGATTATTACTGCTTGTAGCGAAGGTGCAATTGCAGTGGCTGTTATAAGGGATTTAAAGAAAAAGAAAAAATAGAAAACCTTTTTCTATTGGCAAAAATATTTTTTTTTGTTATTCTTTAAGGAGTAAGTAATTAATAAATTAACCGTTAGAAATGAAAGTAGTTTTATTGGAAAAAGTTGAAAAATTAGGAAATAAAGGAGAAATTAAAGAAGTTTCAGCGGGCTATGCTAGTAATTTTTTAATTCCTAAAGAATTAGTCAAACCCGCTTCTGAAAAAATTGTGAAGCAAGTCAAAGAAAATTTAAAAAAGATAAAAAAAGAAGGAGTAAAGAAACTTGAAGAAATAAAAAAAGAGTTAAACAAATTGAAAAATAAAAAATTCTTTATTAAGAAAAGAGCCGAGAAGGGAAAGTTGTTTGAAGCTATAAAAGAAAAAGACATTGCCAAACTGATTGGGAAAAACGAGATTAACGAGAAAAATATTATTCTTCCAAAACCAATCAAAAAAACTGGTGAATATGAAATTGAAATTAAAATTTCTGATGAAGCTAAGGTTAAGATAGAGCTTGAAGTTAGAGAAGATTGATAAATATTTCTGAATAATAAAAGGGGTTGTTCTCATTTTTGGTTTGCAGTTTTTTTATTTAAAACAGAAAAGAGCTACTTCTAAATTATGCTTTTAATGTATGCCTCATTTGAGGCTTGTCAAGGTGGATTAAGTTCTAGCTTTTTATGACAAATTGGAGTTTGAGAGCGGTTCTATAAAATAATTTTTAAGCAGTCAAGGCTATGTCCAAGCAAAATCCTAAATATATATTTGTTTTTGGGGGAGTAATGTCCGGAATTGGAAAGGGGATCGCTGCTTCATCGATTGCTAAAATTATTCAAGCTCACAATTATTCTGTTACCTCCGTCAAAATTGACCCTTATGTTAATGTTGACGCTGGAACAATGAACCCCACTGAACACGGTGAAGTTTTTGTTTTATCCGATGGTTTGGAGACTGATCAGGATATGGGAAATTATGAAAGATTTTTAAATATAGAATTGCCAGGAAGTAATTATATGACTACGGGGAGTGTTTATTGGAAGGTTATCCATAATGAAAGAAATTTAAAATATCGTGGAAAGTGTGTTCAAATTATTCCTCATATAACTGATGAAGTTATTAGAAAAATAGAAAATTCTAATATTAAAAATAAAGCTGATTTGGCAGTAATTGAAGTTGGAGGAACTACTGGAGACTATGAGAATGTATTATTCACCGAAGCAGCTAGACAAATGAAATTAAGGCATCCTGAAGATGTTTTATTCGTGATGATTAGTTTCGTCCCTTATCCGAAAAAAATTGGGGAAATGAAAACTAAACCAACTCAACAAGCAGTAAGGGCTTTGAATGAAGCTGGAGTTCAACCAGATATTATTATTGCTAGAAGTGAAAAACCTATTGATAAGCCTCGCAAAGAAAAGATTGCTCTTTTTTGTAATATTCAAGAAGAGTCAGTTATATCTGCTCCTGATAGTGATTGTATTTATGAGGTTCCCTTGAATTTTGAAAAAGATGGTTTAAGCTCCAATATTCTTAAAAAATTAAAATTAAAAAATGGTGGGGAAGGCGACTTGAAACAGTGGAGAAAAATGGTTGAAAAAATTAAAAAAGCTAAAAAAGAAATTAAAATTGGAATAATTGGAAAATATTTTGGAACTGGTGACTGTATTCTTTCTGATTCGTATATTTCTGTTATAGAAGCTGTTAAACACGCTTCTTTTTCTCAAAACAGAAAGCCAGTTATTGATTGGATTAACGCCGAGGAATTCGAAAAATCTGAAGAAAAATTAGGCGAATTAGAAAAATATAGTGCCTTGATAGTGCCGGGTGGTTTTGGAAGTAGAGGCATTGAAGGTAAAATCAAAGCTATTCAATACGCTAGAGAAAACAATATTCCATATTTAGGATTGTGTTATGGAATGCAGTTGATGGTGATTGAATACGCTAGAAACGTAGTTGGTTTAAAAGATGCTAATACCTCAGAAATAACACCCAATGCCAAAAATTTAGTAGTTGATTTAATGCCTGAGCAAAAAGAAAAAATGAGAGATAGCGATTACGGAGCAACTATGCGACTAGGGAGCTACCCTTGCAAAATAAAGAAAAATACTCAAGCCTACGAAGCCTACAAAAATGAAAGAATTCAAGAAAGACATCGTCATCGATATGAAGTCAACCCTAAATATATCAAAGAAATAGAAACAGCAGGTTTGATTTTTTCTGGACAATCACCAGATGGCAAATTAATGGAAATTGCTGAATTACCTAAAAATAAACATATTTTTATGTTAGGCAGTCAGTTCCATCCTGAATTTACCTCCAGCCCTTTAAAGCCCAATCCTTTGTTTGTTTCATTGGTTAAGGCAATTTTAGGAAAAAAAGAAAAATAGCTGAAACAAAAAACCCTTCGTTTGAAGGGTTTTTTAAAAAGATATTTTTAAAAGGCTTAATTTCAAATTTTATTTAATTTTAACGATAGTAACCTTTTCTGCTTTTCCAGTAAATTTTTTGACTCGTTTACTAAAAAATTCTACCACACCATCTTTAAGAGCCATAATAGTGTCATCACCGCATTTTTTAGTGTTTTCTCCAGCTCTAAACTTGGCACCTCGTTGTCTGATAATAATAGAACCTTTTTTAGCTTTTTGATTACCAAAAATTTTAACTCCTAAACGTTTTGATATGGAATCACGACCCAACCTAGTAGAGCCTCCTGCTTTTTTCTGTGACATATGCTTGAAAATTTATATTTTTAGAATAATATCAGTATATTATTTTTTAATAAAAATGTCAATAAATTAGGTTGGAGGCCTGTTCCGTTAAATTTTAAAACTTATTTTAAAATATTTAATTGAGCCTGGAGAGTTGAAAGTCCATAAAGTCAGAAAACTTAAAGTTTATAAGATTAATGAATATGAAAAATATTATAAAATTCATCAAAAAGAGTCAAGAACGGTTTTTGTTTCTAGTGATTATTATCTTAGTCGCTTTGATTAGTTTTAGAGCTGGAATTTTAAAAGAGAGAGAGGAAAAAACTTCTGATATTAAGGTTCTGGTAAATCAAACCAAGCCAATTACTGAAAATGAGAAAAAGGCTATTGCGCTAGGAACTGCCGTTCAAAGAAAGGGTTTGATTGAAGAAATTCAACCTTCGATTAACCAAGGGGGATTAAAAGAAAACTGTAATTTTATTGGTTCAATAAATTCTGATAAATACCACACGCCCAATTGTCACTGGTCAAAAAGAATTAAAGAGGAAAATATTGTTTGTTTTGAATCCGCAAAGGAAGCTGATAATAAAAATTATCAACCGTGTAGTTGCGTCGATAAATAGTATAGTTTTATGTATTAGGTACAAAATATCATGTATTAAGCATTGAGATCACTGTAGCATTTCAATTTAAAGATTATAAAATTAAAAATTTAAGATTATGACAAAAAAACAGAATGAAATAATCGTAATTTCCCTTGGTGGTTCGTTGATTGTTCCAGAAGAGATTGATTGGAAATTTTTAAAAAAATTTCGAAAAGAACTTGTAAATCAGATGAAAAAAGGGAAGAGGTTTATTTTAGTAACTGGAGGTGGTTATATCGCCAGAGAATATCAGCAAGCAGCTGAAAGGGTTACTAAACTAACCAAAGATGATATGGATTGGTTAGGAGTGCACTCTACGCGTCTAAATGCTCATTTAATTAAAACGATTTTCAGACAATATGCTCACCCAAGAATAAACAAGAATCCCCGCACCAAAGAAGATTTAGAAACTCACTTTGAAAAAGGAGAAAAAATAATGATAGCTGCTGGCTGGCGACCGGGTTGGTCGACTGATTATGTGGCCACAATTCTAGCTGAAAGGTTAGGAGCTAAAAAGATGCTAAACCTGTCTAATATTGAATATGTTTATGATAAAGATCCTAAAAAATTCAAGAATGTGAAAAAAATCAATAAAATTAACTGGAAAGATTTTCGTAAAATTGTTGGTAATAAATGGGATCCAGGTTTGAATATGCCTTTTGATCCAATTGCCTCCAAACATGCTCAGGAAATTGGATTAAAGGTTGTTATTACTAAGGGCAAGGATATTAAAAATCTAAGTCGGATTTTAAACGGAGAGGCGGAATTTGAAGGGACGGAAATAGAATAATGTTAAATATTAAGTGTTGAATTTGTTTATTGGTGAATAAAAATCAAATATAAATTTGTAGAGTAAACAGTTTTTAAAATAAAATTTAATTAAAAAATCACCGCAAAAGACGTTTTTAAAAGTATTTTATGTTGTCATCACAGCAAAAAATCGTGATACATCATTCAAAAATCTAATTTTGATTTCTTTCAATAAATCAGTGTAAACCTGAATTTAACTAACAATTGAAATCACCAAAGTCAAATAATCAAAATTTATTTAACTTTTTATCAATACATTCTTTTAGCATTGGAGCTAAGTTTTACCCATAAACTAGAGCGATTAGTTGCTAATTTAACAGAAGAATGCTTTTTGGATGGGGACAATCGTTGTTGTGGCGATTTTATTTGCCAAATTTACCCAGGCTGATTGTTCCTTAATTAAAATGAACTTCAATGAAATTTATATATCAGAATAGGAAAAAATAAAATATTTTAAAGATAAAGAATATTTCGTGATTAAAAAACCGTTAAAAAATTCTCAAGAATTTACTTTTCCTCTTGAATTTAAAGACAAAAAGTATAAAAGGGACTTATTAATGGTTATTGTCTTAGTGTAGCCAGACATTGTTGAGAAAATTAATTAGCGGAAAACAATTTAGATTTTGAGATAATTATAAATCTAATACTACTTATCCTTCTTCACACTTAATCCATAACTTTCGTTTTTTAGTTCTTTGGTTTTTTCTACTGCTTGTTTCTCTTGCGCAGAGAGAGTTTTGAGAGCTTTATTGAGCTGAATTTGATTGACTTTAACTATTGCATCCCAAAGTTTCTTTTTCTCAAGGATTTCTTTTAACTTCTTTTCGTTATAAACAAAAGTTTGGCGTTTAGTTTTAGAAATTATTTTTCCAGACCCAAACAAACGGTCAACTTTGTCATTTTCCATAATACCAAAGATGTTTTTCTGCAAGGCTCCAATTTCTTGTCTAATTTCTTTGGCTTGATCTTGAAGTTCTAAATATTGACTGATTAAAGCTTCCTTTTCTTTATCGGTGGCTTCAAATTTGGTTTTAAATTTATGTTTCCACATCGGACAAATTTCCTGATAATCACACCAGTCACAAAGTGGGGAAGTAGTAGCTTGAAAAGCAGACTTTTTAATTTCATCAAAAAGTTTGAAGATTTTTTCTTTCTCTTGCTCTAATTGAGCTAAATTTTTAGTAGTGGAAAGTTTGGTATTGTGTTTCAAGAAGTAAAGACTAAGTTTGATTTTTTCTGGATTTTTAGCTAAATCTGGATATCTTTTGATAAAAGCTAGTAGATAAATTAGCAACTGTAGGTTGTCTTCAATGTGAGCCTGTGAGGGAAGTTTGTTGGCAGTTTTATAATCAATAATTTCATAACCATCATCAGTTTTATCGATTCTATCAATAATCCCGGAAATCAAATGCACTTCACCTTGATGCTTTAAATCAACCGAAAAACGAGACTCCAAATCAACGATATTGATTTTTTGCGGATCATTGTATTTATAATAATTTTGAATAATTTTTATTCCTTGAGCGAAAGCCGATCTTTCTTGAAATTCGTTTTCAAAAACATCTGGATTCCAATTTTGAGAAAATTGATTTAAAGCATCTTTTTGCGTAGGCAATATAAAACTTCCAGAATGGATAAACTGCAAGGTGGAGTGAATTAAAGATCCGAAAACGGCTTCAGGAGACTTCTTGAGGGATCTTATTTTGTCTATTTGGCTGAATTTATAGCGTAATGGGCAAGTCTTAAAGGATTCAAGAGCAGAAAAAGAAGTGTTCATGGGCTGTAGTTAAATATTAAACATTAAATATTTTTGAAGAAGACGTGTTTTTATTAAAGAAGAGTTATGATAAAAAATATAAAGTATGCATGGATTTGTATAAATACTATGTCGCACAATGTCCCTTGTGCGACATCATAAAATAAGATTTCTCAATCCGAGAAAGGTAATCTCTGTTGTATCATTGAGTTTTAAAATTTATAAAGTTTATAGATTTAGAAAACCTAGCGCCGATTATTCTCAGCATAGCAGAACGAACTTTAAACTTTAAAAAATATCTCTCAATCTTCTTCGTAAACGATTATTTGATCTACAACTGTTGATCTTTTGTGTAAAGTGGCTACTAGTTTTTTGGAAGTTTCCAGCAATAAATTTGGGCCCCAGTATGGATCATGAACTACAAAATCCTTTCTTTTGTTATCATATCCATGAATTACCACGTAATGGCCTGGACCACCAGCGCTTATATAGGCAATTACTAAAACATCATTTTTAAGATAATCTTTTATTCTACTATTGTTAAAGTTCGATGTAGCGTGACCAGTTTTTAATTTTAATTTTAAATCAAAATGTTTTGGCGGTTCGTACCAATCTATGAAACCTTCTTGACCTTTTCTATCACTAAAAAAATTAGAACTTGTTAAATCACTGGGCCTAATATTATTTCCATAGGATTTTCCCACCATAGCAATTGAAGTAATAGCGCACCCAGAATCTCCAATAGTATAGCTACTTCCTCCTAGGCTTTTATTTTTCCACTTACTATCAATTTGCGAATAATACCAACTTTCTGAAGCCTTGCCTTCTTTTGGTTTATCGGCATTTTTAAGAATATCATTTAGTTCTCC
>Ga0307932_1000866_pt1 | contig 12495 bp, 12 predicted proteins | sample OrgLakmetageno48_FD_201843 | JGI IMG/M metagenome (GOLD analysis project Ga0307932, IMG submission 201843) | Saline water microbial communities from Organic Lake, Antarctica - #48 | ecosystem: Environmental > Aquatic > Non-marine Saline and Alkaline > Saline | place: Antarctica: Organic Lake...
ATTTGTTGACCTCATTTCAACAGCGCCCATATAAAACTCAATTCTCACAGAAGTTTGAGTGTTAGTAAACCCAAGGTCTACATTAAAATTAAAAAATGTTCTTGTACCATTACCGACATTAACTTGATTAAAACTTTTGTATTTTACTAAGTTAACCGAAGAGCCAGCCAATATAAAGCTACCAGCCTCCATGTTATCTGCCGTTAATAGCCCTGTCATGTCTTGTGAACGAAAAGAGCCACTAGTTGCTTCAACATGGCCTTTAATAATTACATTTTCTGCATACAGATTACCACTAGAGTTGACATGAAAATGATAACCGCCGCCTCCTGGTTGTACGTTATAAGGACCACCTACGCCTATATTTAACACTGCACCATTAATAGTGCCGCCATTAACAATAGGTGTCGTTATATCAATACCGACACTTACAGTATCAGCGTTAATTTCTGTGGCTGTTAATATACTGATAAATGCAGTTTGAATCCATGCTTCACGAATACCAACAACACCATCAACAACAGAAAATAGCACTTCTGCTGTAGGCATGGTGGCGTTTGGATCATAGATATAAAATTGTGAAGCCGAAACGACCGCGACACTAATATCCTCGCCAGTCACGGGATCAACTCCGGCAATTAAGCCTATACCTGCTGTGACTTCTCCTAATTCTACTTTAACTGCCCACATATTTTGATAAGCTGTAGAGCCATTTAGGTTTATACCTGCAAAGGTTTGGTCAACACCGTCTAAATATGTGCCAACGCTGACATAGGTTTCAACCCTCAAGCCAATTGCGCTGTAATACGGTCCTGTAAAATCTCTAACATTAACAAACCTGAGCCAATAATAATAAACGCCGCCGCCGCTTGGCACAACATCATTATAAAGCGTGGCGGCTGTTGTTACGATTAAGGTTGCATTAACCAGTTGATCATCAGTAGACCGCCATATTTCAGAGTGTGCATAGCCTAAAAAGTTTGGTAAATCCCATGTTAATAAAACAGATTGAAAACTGCCAGTACCTTGAAAATTAGTGGGTGCATTTGGCAGTTGTACCGGAATAATGACTTCATTCGCGCCATTCGTGCCGCTACTTGGGTATTGGCCCACGTAATAAGCAATATCTGAACGAGTTATCACTTCTTTATCCGTTCCACGTTGACCCGTTAAAATCTCCATGTTTTCAATTAATGCGGCAAGTGATTTACCTGCACGATATAATTTACGATCTGCTTTTTTGCGAAGTTTCAACGTAAATCTCCCATTGAAGATGAAAGAGTAATTTGTTCAACTTGGGATATTCCAGTGACTTCTACATAACACTTTTCACCTCGTATCGCAGGTAATCTAAAAGGATCGTGGCTAATTGAACCGATTGGTATGTTATGGACAAGTTGATCATCAACATAAAAACTCATTGCCAATAAGTGCGGGAAATCACTTTTAATTTTCCCGCATGAAATCATATCGCCAAAAGCAATTAAAAAGGTTTTGCTACGCCATACTAACGTCTGATTTGTACCAAAATATGAAGTGGGCACGGTTGAGTAAACTAATTCTGAAACGGTCACTAATTCTGAGGAATAAACAGTTTCTTGGATGGTTAAAGATGTTAATACTAATACGCTTTCAATGACGGTAACATCAGTTGTAACCCATACTTGTTCAGGTATTATTATTGTTTTTTTTCGTAACTCAATATTGTTATTTGGATATTCATTACTCCATACAAAATTAGAAATCTGGTTTAATCCACTGATCACCCATTGCGGCGCAATGTACCAAATAAAACTATTAAAACTGGGAATTATTTGAACTGGATAATAAACTTCATTGTCACTTTCCACCACGTTATTGACTGTTGTTAGAACAAGTTTTTGAATAGTTCTTTGAATATCTCTTGGCACCATTTGTTCAATAACCCTATTCTCAACATGGGGCATAAGGGTAGAAACTTCTCTTTCAACAATGTTAGAAACTACGCGGTCGTAAAGTGTTTCAACAGTAGTCTGACCACCTTTCCATTGATATAAATTACTACCCTGCACAAAATAAAGCTGATCTAAGATTAAATCATTAAACGCGACCGACCATGTTTGTGTCAAAGTTGTAAAAGACAACGACACTGGATCAAATATAAAGCCTTCTGTGCTGGTCATGGCAACATATTTTCCTTCGACTGCCCATGCGCTAATACTGCTAGGATTTAAGTCTTGCCATTGTTTGCGTGTCATTAGTGGCGCAGTCAGTAACGTAATAGCGCCGCCACCAATACTGACCAAACCATCAGGGCTTGCGTAAATAGCCGCACCATTAATCGTGACGATAGAATCAACAGACACACACGATTGCTCTATTTTTAAACGCGAGCCATTAATCATATCGGGTGTTACGCCAGAAAATAAATAAGGATGTCCGGTCGTCAAAACGACTAAATCAGTTTCGATGGGAATAATACCGACAATTGAATGCTCGGTTGTTGAGCGGTAATTTTCAGGCCACGCATAGGGCAAATAGGCTTCGCTGAACATTATCTCATTGCCATAATATCCAGCACAAATACCATTAGCCATTTGACAAAGGCCCTGCATATTTTCATCGGGTGGTGTGTAGTTACTTGTTTCAAGTACCGCACTATTGATAGTTTTTGCAGAATCAGAATAAGTATTGATGGCAATAGGGAGTTCGGCAACAAGCATATAACTACTTGAACCATCGGAAGTGACCGAACGATAAAGGCGCGTCAATGTTACGTTATATGTGTTTTGACCCGTAAAAGGCGCGAGTGAAATGCTAACTGTCGCGCCAGGTTGTAAAATAACAACGGGAATACTAGCCGGACTTTCAGAGCCTTCTTCGCCAGTGGACGTTACAAATGTTTGTATATATAAACGATCTTCATCATCATATTGAGGTAAGTCGCCTGCTGGGGGTTGATCACCAGTGGCATTGTTAACATTGGTTACAATAGGGGCGGTTGCAGGTGTGGGTACGCCCAAATCAAACCACGATGACGGACTATAAGCCCCGCCCATTTGTGCTTGAGTAGCCACTTTGGGCCTACCTTGTCCTGTCCAGTACACTCGTTGCCATTCATCTTGCGCAATGGGTGAATTAATGACGCTTACTTTATCTGTCCATGTTAGCCACGTTGAGTTTAAATAACGATGTAGTGTGCTTACATTACTTCTGCCTAATGCTTCGCTAAAATCGGAGGTAGGTAAGGGCGTAATAATGCCATTTTCAAACTCACAATCTTTTGCAATAGTCGCTATTTCGTTGGGTAATAGATGCTCTTTTAAACGCGGCACTGCGCCTTTCATGGTGCTGATATTGATTAGCATAATCAGCCCCTAGCGTTGGATTTCTTTGGTTTTTAAGATCTGCTCTTTCATTTGATCAGCGGTTATCTTATCGCCTATCGCGGCTTTAAATAGAATTAAATGAGATTGAGCTTTTTGGGTTTCAGCGGGGTTAGAGCTGTCTTTGTCGTATGCACGATAAATGATGTAGTCAAAAATGATTGATTCATAAATGTTTTTAAGCGGGAATGTTTCTGTTTCAGCGATCATAATATAGTTTTGCGAATAAACTAATTCAATACTCACGCTAACCTCTGGCGTTGGGTAAAGATAAATAGAACTATTGTCAAACTCGTTGCGCGTCCAATTAGTCACTTCGCCTGCTGTTGTACGCCAATCAGGATATATCTGTCCGAGTTTATTAATATCAACATATTGAATAGCGCGATAGTTAACATGATTAACAGTAATAATCGTATAACCATTGCTCGGCAGCGATACCTTAGACGTTACAGTTGAGAAAGTGGCCGTGGTACTGGCTACATCCGGTCTAGTTAAAATAAAAGTAGATAATCCCATGTTTAAAAAATCTAATAACTCAGAGCGTGACCATCTAACGTGATTAACATCGACCAACTGCAATGCAGCTTTAGTGATTATTTCAGAAATGAGCATTATACAAAACTCCGGTGACGGACGGGATTGGCCATATGTGTAGTGTCTGGATTAGCTTCAAGACGAAATCGACGCGCATCAACAATGGCTTGGATAAAAATAGTATCGTGATATAACGCAAGAGTGGGGTTAGCCCAATCACTATCCGGCTGCGTTAACAGCAAACTAGCTGCTCCGCTGCAAATACCATCCAAGTAATCGTCAAAAAGAGAAAACGGTAATTCTGTGGTGTTTTGGGGTGGTTCAACTGCAACACGTACTACTACGTTCATAAACCCTGTTTTAAATTCAATCACATCACGGCTTATAATAATGTAATCATCAACGTTTAATAGTTGCCTAATGTCGCCAGTAAGTATGTCGGTTGCGGTTATGTCTAATACTTGTGATGCTTTAAAATAAACACCGTTATCATTGAGATCACTGTCTGCAATCAACGTGTATTGTGTATCAACCGCGACCAAAGAGAATCGTCGCAGATAAATAACCTCTAAGGATTTTCGACAAAACATTTGTGCGGCTTTGACAATTGATTCAGCCATGATACCAAGCAACGGCACGTTTACTATCTTACGTAACGTAGGATAAAAATCAGATACAGGTACAGTAACCATTATTAACTCCTATTAGCTTTAGTGTTTAACAAATCCATCAAAAACTCTGTCGCAATAATCTTGTACTGATTCGCTTACATTTTTAGGGGCAACGTCTAAACCATTTCCTTCAACAAACGTGCTTAATTTTGCGGCAGTATATTTGCGCAAATCTACTTTTTTACCGTTCATTATAATTTCACGGCTTACAAGTTTTTGCTGTACAGCGACGTTTTCTTGCACTGCTTTTTTTTCTTTTAAGATCAATTCATCCTTGGCTTCAATCTTCGCAATAGCAGCGCTCAAATCTTTTTCTTCTACGTACACATCTTTGTAGCGTAGCAATACCAAAGCGTGTTCTTTATCAACTTCTAACGCTTCAAATCGCGGGAACACCATTCTGCTCCCGCTTATTTTGTCTATTTTTAAATCTTTCGGTCCAATGTATACAATTTTCATGCTAACCCCGTTTTAAAAAAAAGAAGAGGGATCAACTTTGAGCCCTCCTCCTTAAATTGCAGTAAGTAATTAAAGTAATTGATTATAGTAAGTGATTAAAGTAATTGATTAAAGTAATTGATTATAGTAAGTGATTAAAGTAATTGATTATAGTAAGTGATTAAAGTAATTGATTATAGTAAGTGATTAAAGTAAATCATTAAAGTAAATCATTAAAGTAAATCATTTACTTAATAGTTATTAATAACCTTCCGCTACATACATCGGAATAACTTCAATGTCACCTGTTGCAACAGCTCCCTCAATCGTCACCGTAAGACTAGACTTATCTGTAATGTAAACGGGCAAGAATACTGATTCAATGGCGAATGCTGACGACGCATCTACGCTTGACACCAGCGTATTATCACCAACGTCAACTGTGACTGTTACGCCAGCACCCAAACCAGATACCGATCCTAATCGGAGACCGACAAACTTAATACCAATACCCACATCGAGCATATAAACAACATCAGCAATAGCGGCTCCGTTTAAAACTGCTCGTCCAAATGCCACGGATAAATTACCATGTGCGCCGCCGGAATAAATGCGGCTCTTAAATGTTTCAGCTACAATATTAGCCATGTTTTTTCTCCATAAATTTAAAATAGTTAAAAAGTAGGGTAAGTATTAACCTTACCCTAGTTGGCTAAGACACGGCAGTATCTAGCACCATCACGCCATGATCATTCACACGACCATTTTTATCAGCAAAACGGATTTTCTTAGAGCCGTTCATCCAGGCGATTGTTGTTTCAGAGCGGTTATTCGCATCGGTTCGTTCAGTGTGCATACTGAACGCATTAGGACCAGAAGTGTGGCCCCAAGCTGTACCTAATGCTTGACCGCCTAACAACATAGCACGATCAATTTTCACTCCTGCGGTTTGATCCGTAACAGTGGCCGCATCATCATTGTTAGAAACGCTAACGTTAGAACCCGCATTAAATCGAATTGGCATACCCATATATTTACGCACTAAAATACGGCCACGCATTGCCACTTCACCAGAAAAAACCGGATGTTTGAAATTGCGTGAACGGGTTAAAGCCGCAGCAGTAAGGGATTGCCAGTCTTTGTACGACGTAGTTTGTAACCAATCAGCCCACTGACGCGGCGTAACGTACAGCAGATAGAACGGTTCATCACCCGCCATTTCATCGCCAGTATAGCGAATAGGTTGAATGGGTGAACTCATTTCTTCAAGATGCAAATTGATATTATCAACGGCTTCTAAGGAGAAAACATCCGCTGAATCTAAGGTAGTAAAAGACGTAGCATCACCGCCGAAAAAGTGATTATCGTAAGATGGAGCTGACACCGGATTGATCATAATATCCGAGAATTCGCTATGCGTAGCCAAAGGTACAATAGTGCCCTTATCTTCAAAATCACCACGAGCTCCGGCTAATTGTACCGTCGTTTGTTGATCTTGAATGTTATTGAAATAACTACCTAATAAGCTGCGGCCTGTTTTTTCTAAATGGTGTGTAGTCCGTTGTTGCGACATTTTACCGCCAGAATCCACTTGATGACGACCTTGATTGATCATCATTTCAAAGGTACTGAAATCAATATCTTCACCACGACCTGAAATTTTACGGTCGCCCATTGTTGGCAGCTTGTTTAACTGCATAACGACTTGCATATCAACCATATCGCCCGATGTTTTAGATAAATCGGTAATACGGACAATAGGAGCGTGGCTTGATGTTTGCCGTTCTTCGTCTTTTTTGTCACCGACTGCAACCTTTGGCGGCATTTCAGTGAGCATGTTAGTAAATGAACGCGCACGTTGCGTCATAGTGAATAGAGCGATCTCTAACGCATTCTTTCTTTTTGGAGAGATAGTTGTCATATCTTTTCGACCTCAAAAAAAAAGCCCTCGGTTTTAAACGAGGGCTTTTTGCAAATAAAGTGAAAGTGCGGTTTTGTGTATTACGACACTTTCAAAGGCTGAGAAAGCGTTCAATTTCTGCGTTTGTCATATTAGCCATTCTTCGACTTAGATCTTGGTTACTAGCCGTTTCTCTAAATTCCAAATCTGACTTTCTATGCGTAGAAGTTTGTCCGATTTCAGAGGGTGAATCAGGCAAATCATCGCGGGTTTGCGAGTTCGCCCTGGGTGTTGATTTCGCCTTGTCTTGTATTGCTTGTGTCCGTTGATTATGAATCTTCACAACTTCCGTAAGCCGACGATAGGTAGGCGCTTTTTGCCATGATGAGTGACTATTTACTAATTCGTTTTCGATCTCTATAACCGCTTGCCAGTCCTCACTTTCTCGGTCCATCATTGCCAGTTCTGGAATGGTTTCTATGACCTGATCAATGCTTGGGTTCAACTGTGCCATTTGCTCGTCATAAGATTTGAATTTGTTATTCATTTCATTAAATGCGAGGTCTGGATATTCTTCATTCAGTTGAGCGGCGCGTTCGTCTGTCCATAAATGTTCTTCAGGCAAACGATTCGGTGTCATGCCAATTTCAGATAGTTGTGCCTCATAGAGCTTATTTTTACGTTCGCTCATTTCACGACGATTTTGTTCTTCGCTGCGTGAAGATTCGGCTTGTCGTGCGGCTGATTCTGCTTGCCGTGCGGCTTCGCGTTTTTTTTGAAACTCACTAAAAGGGATGGAATTTTTACCATCTTTTGCCATAACAATTTTTTCGCTATCATCCTCTGTAGATTCAGTTTCAGCGGGTTCTTCTGCGGGAGCCGAGTCCGTGGTATCGGCGGGTGCTGTTTCTTCATCGGTAGATTCTTCGGTTTGATCTAAGTCCTGTTCGTCAACATCGCTTTCTTCTGACCATTCCGCTAGATAGGCTTCTTGCGCTGCAAGGCTTGGGCTATTTGTACCAAATACGTTGTTCATAAATAAAAAACTCCGGTAAATCAGACTGTCGCTGTCTCTGCGTGAAATAACCCTCGTAAAAAGATAATTTCACTCACAGACGGTCTATGAGTCGTAAAGAGATAAGCGACTCAAAAAATGAAGAAAAAAAAAGCATAGGCCACTCACGCTATTAAACACAAATGAACTCGGATTTTTATGTATCAGTTTGGTATTAGTTTGGAATTTCTATGTATGTGCCACGATTATCTTCCAACCATTTTACTAAGCTAGAAATATCACCGTAATGTATGCAGGTTGAATCTGTGTTTTTATCACCGGTTTTTTGCATTACATTCCACGTATGCGTTTGATTGTCATACATTGTAAAAATCACTTTCTGTTCGCACATAAAAGTCACTCCGTTGATGAAATGCACTAATCATTACTTTATATTTTTAATCTAAAAATCGGTTGATAATCTCCCTGTCACTTTGAGCAAATATCCCTCTAGCTCCCATAAATTATTATAAGCATCACTATAGGCTCGTTTCTTTGCAAATTTCTTACCTAAATCATAATTGAAATTTCCTGGGTCTACGCAGCCGCTATCGCCATGACCTACATGAAAATCATCTAAATACGCATAACATGTAGTTGTCGTCGTATGACCAATGCGCTCACATTTGTATGTAACTTTATTCATTAAATTAGCTATATGATCAATTGATACGCGGTTATTGCTTGCACCCATTTATAAACCTCAAATTTTGAACAAAAAAAAAGCCCCACTTGTGAACGCAAGTGGGGCTAAGATCAAGATTGAAACCAAACAGAAATATTAGACAATAATGGAGGGCAAAGTAAACCCGCCCATGCTTTGAACAATAGAGTAGTATTTTAAATAGTGCAAGTATTATCAAATATAATTAAATAATTAATCAATTATATATTTTACCTCCCAATATTTAATACTTAATAATATGTAATGTTGTTTTTTAATAATGAGTTAGGGATAATTACATTAAGTAAAAAAGGACACATAGGATAAAATATAATGAGAAAATATATATTTAGTAGTGATTTTTTAAGTACATTATTAGTCTTAACAGCGTTAATTGGGTCAATTTTAACTGCTTGTATCACATTAGATTACTACCGACTCGGCATAGATTTTCGTGCATTGTTTATCGCCATATTATTTGGTCTTAATATTAGCGCAGCGTTTTATATTTTATTAGCAAAATTTTTTATTAAATCTCATAAAGAGCAGGTTATATTATTGTGCAAAATGCGAGAGGCTAATCTTCAAAAAACCTTGCTTTTAAAAATGGCGGATTGGGAAAAAGGAAAATGTTGATACACTCAAATGTGAAGGAAAGATACTGCGCTAAGAAGGGTCATTATTTTAGAGTGCACATAAAATCAATCATTAACGATAAAAAAAGAGAAAATCAGAAGTATTATTTTTTTAATCAAATGAAAAATCCAAACACCAGGGAAGATGGACTACGAGCTGCAAATAACAAAGCAATTCATTTGTGCCATCGTCACGATCAACTACGCAAAGCGAGAGACAATAGAATTAATTTAATTCACTTTTTTTTTAATAAAGAAGGAAAACCTAAAGGTATTTCGTTAGTTAAAATTAAACGTAATGGACGGAAAATGAATTTTGATCTAATTGTACAAAAACGCATAAACAATAAGGTTTACTCGCGAAGCAGGTCAGTACCCGTTGATTGTTTACTACACTCCAATGCGATCACATTCAACATGATTTTTAATGAGCAGTTTAATTATTTGTGCAGCGTACTAGATTTAGACCGGAACAATTTTCATGTTAATTTTTTTAAACGCCTAATTTTTAAAATATTCTTTAACAAATTCACTCGCGAAGAAATATTAAACTAACGCAATAATCATTACGACTCAAAAAAAATTAAGCAAAAAAAGCCGCCTGGATAAAGGGCGGCTGAAAAATTAGTAGCAAGGATAAGGAACTACTAGCAGTGTAAAAATCACTTTTTTCTGAAAAATGAAAGAAATTAATTTGCAGAATTTCTTTCATTGAACATCAGCTTATTGTAATTTTTTAGTAAAATCAATATCAGAATAGCATAATAAAAATTAAATCATGATCATGACTTAGTTAAGTCATGATCATGACTTAGTTAAGTCATGATCATCACAATTTTAATGTGCACTCTTTCTATCTTTTATTTAATTTGTTATTATCAATTAGTTAGCGATCCATTATTAATAGCAGTAAACCGATTCCAGTTGCGCTACATCTATTTCTTTGTTCTTTTGTCTTTGTATACGTCTAAACAAAAAATCAACCGGATCGCTAACACCCTCTTTTATTACTTATCATCAATGCCGTCTATCTGACTATTAATATTATCTCTTAATTTAACTTTAAGTTCCTCGAACTTAAGTGAAATTTCTTTTTGTGCAATCTCCATATTCGCCATGATCTCAGCCGTTTCAACTTTCGTTTTCGCATCATCTACCCCCTGACTATCTAAACCAGATATTTCAGATTGTGCCTTAGCCTGTACTAGCTGGGCCTCTGCTTCGAGCTTAGTGATTTTAGCTACTGCGTCACGCATCATCATTTCTTCTTGCTGTTGTTGTTTTTTCTGTTCTTCTTCCGCTGCTTGATTATCTTCATCTGTCATATCTTCTTCGTCTTTTTTGATATTCATCGAGCTGCGAATTCGTTTTAAATATTCAGCTTTGTTTGGTACGTCACTCAACTCTAAAACCAAATCAAGAACAACAACTTGCATTTCAGCGGGTAACATTGCAGTAACTTGCATCATACGTTCAGATAATTGGGCTTTGTATGCGCTAGTTTGTTGAATTGGCGCGAGCGTAATATGAGTACGCAATCTAGCGAGATCGTTATTCATCAAACCATCTTCGTTACGCTCATTTAAAATAACTTTTTTGCGTTTTCCCATATCTTCATTGACAACGTTAACTGCAAAATTTTCTGTTTGTTGCAAATCTTCCATAATGTAACCTAGCAATAATTCGCCAACTAATTGGGTGCCAAAACGATAGTTATCATTAATTTCAGCTAGAGTTGTTGCGCCTTGCTCAACGATATTTGCAATTGCAACGCCAGAACTTGCATTTGTTTGTTGTCCAAGAAAAGCGCCATAAATTCCCATCGTATCTTGTATTTGCTGCATTGAATCGCGCATTACATCAAACTGTTGACTCGCAATATTGAAATCAGATTGCACTTGAAATGAATCAGCAACACTTTTTTGATTGCGACGCTCAGGATTTAAAACAATCATGCCATCGGGTCGCTCAACTTCTTCCATCACGCGGGTGTTACTCATTGTTGTCGCATCTTGATCCATTACCACTCTTTTAGCTTGTAACAGCCAAGTTAATTTTATGCGTCTAAAGTTTACCTCGTCCTGCGCCGGAATCGCTCGCGCAATTAGTCCATAAGGTTCTCCGCTGCTGTCTTTGCGATAACCAAAAAAGGGCACGATTGGAAATTGACCTCTCGGGGCTTTGCACGGGCGAGTGATTAAAAGATGAGGTCCTGCATACCAACTTTCAGTGATGTGACTGACATTAGCCCAATCAATTTTTGCTCTTTTTGCGTCCAGCACCGCTTGATGCCGTGGATCTGTTTCGTCATATTCGATCACTCGACCATCATTTAAACTAATAACCTGCACTCTTTCCATGCTTCGATAATAGATTATTTGTAGTCGTACTCGGTCACGACCCACCGATAGCCATTCGGATTCTTCTCTCGACCACCCCTGGTATTCTTCGTATGCTGATAAAAGTGCTGCATCCACTCCTTTAATAGTTTCAACATCTATAAATGTTGACCAACTTTTAATTGCGTTTTCAATTATTTCTTTTTTCTTTGGAACCATTGCAATGAGTTCATCAGCATCAATCCATCTGCAACGCATCATCCAACGAGCATCAGAGAAATCGAGCTGTCTCGAATGCCAATCCCAATACACTTCATCCCTTGCAACATTATTAATTTTGTATTTGTTACCTAATAAATCTAATGACCGATAAACTTCTACAAATCCGAGTCCGGCTTTAATCATTGATGCGTAAGCATCCGAACGCGCTCTATCTAATCGAGAAATACGCGCAACATCAGAAAAATGTGAATTAATCGCTTCTGCCATTATCTCCATTTCTTCATCTGCATCATCAGCTTTAACAACTATATCCGTTCGTGTTTTTGCTTCTTGACCTAATACACCATCTACTGCGGGTGCACATAAATTATGGACAGTAGGCGGTTGACCGCGCTCGTCGAGTGTTGCTTTAACTGCGGCTGTTAGTTGATCACCATCGTAATAAGCACATGCTTTATTTGCGTTAGATCGCCAGCCTGGTTGCCCATCAATATCTGACATTATTTCTTTGAGTTTTTCAGACGTAACTGTTTTGCCTTTCATTTTTGGCGTTTCAGACGTTTTTTCATGGGAATTGTTTTCGGTTTGATAACTTTTGTTGTTCATGGGAAGGTCCTTGCTTATTCTTAGAGTTGCATTCAGTGTGTATTTTTATTGCAGATTATTTTTT
>Ga0307932_1000867_pt1 | contig 12491 bp, 10 predicted proteins | sample OrgLakmetageno48_FD_201843 | JGI IMG/M metagenome (GOLD analysis project Ga0307932, IMG submission 201843) | Saline water microbial communities from Organic Lake, Antarctica - #48 | ecosystem: Environmental > Aquatic > Non-marine Saline and Alkaline > Saline | place: Antarctica: Organic Lake...
TTGCAAAAGACCTGCAATCTGGTAACACCCATTTTGCAGGCCTATCTGAACATGCGAAAACAGACCTGCTGAAGGCGGGTTTGCGACCCGACTACGTTAACATTGTTAACAGCCAGACCCTGAAGCCAGCAACCACCGATGATCGCGAGCTCGCCATTCTGGCCGCAGTGTTTCTAGGCACGACCCGCCTCATCGACAATATTTCACTGGTCCGCTGACCGGCTCCGCCCTGTGGCGGAAGACTCTGTGCCTGGCGACCCAAGCGCCGGCCATTTTGCGAAGGACGCCATCATGCAAGACCATCCATCAACACCCGCCACCACCAAGGCCTGGCAAGCATTGTTGCACCATCAACAGCGGCTGGCCGCAAAGCCCATGGTGCAGCTGTTCGCCGAGGACAGCCAACGGGCTTCACGCTATTCGCTTGAAGCAGCTGGCTTGACCTTGGATTTTTCCAAAAACCGCCTTGATGACGGCGCCTTGGCCGATCTGATGGCCCTAGCCGAAGAGTGCCAACTGGCCTCGCGCCGCCAGGCACTGTATGCCGGCGCGCCGGTGAACAACACTGAGAACAGGCCCGCGCTTCATACCGCCTTGCGAGCAGGCGCGAATCAGACCGTTCAGGTAAACGGCAAAAACGTGATGGAGGAAGTTCGCGCCACGCTGGAACACATGCAGCAGTTTGTTGACGCTGTCACCGGCGGTGAACGCCGCGGCTGCACGGGCGAGCGTTTTACTGACGTCGTCAGCATTGGCATTGGGGGCTCATTCCTGGGACCAAAATTGGCGACGGAGGCACTAACGCCATACCACCACGGCGGCATACGCTGCCATTACGCAGCTAATATTGACGGCACTGAAATCTGCGAAATTTTGCGCCAGGTAAACCCACACACCACGCTGTTTCTGGTGCAGTCAAAATCCTTCAAAACTCCCGAAACCCTGGAAAACGCCAAAGTGGCCCGTGACTGGCTGGTTCAGCACTGCCCGCAAACAGACGCCGTTGCGCGCCACTTTGCGGCGGTATCCGCTAACGTCGACGCCGCTCAAGCCTTCGGTGTCGGAGCAGACAGCCTGTTCCCGATGTGGGAATGGGTTGGTGGGCGCTATTCGCTGTGGTCGGCCATCGGTCTGCCGGTGGCCCTGACTATTGGTATGGACAATTTTCGCCAATTGCTGATGGGCGCCGAGGCCATGGACGAACACTTCATGCAAGCGCCACTGGCACAGAATATGCCCGTAGTAATGGCCATGTTGGGTGTCTGGTACAGCAACTTGTGGGGTGCCAGCAGCCACGCTGTCTTGCCCTATGACCAATATTTACGCAGCCTGCCAGATTATCTTCAGCAGTTAGACATGGAAAGCAACGGCAAGCGCGTGACGCGCGCAGGCGTTGCGGTCACTTACCATACCGGCCCCATCATCTGGGGCGGGCTCGGCGCCAACGGACAACACGCCTACCATCAGCTGATTCATCAAGGTACCCGGCTGATTCCGGCAGACTTCATTATTCCGCTGGTCAGCCACAACCCCATTGCGAATCATCACGCCGATCTGTTCGCCAACTGCCTGAGCCAGTCCCAAGCCATGATGGTCGGAAAAACTCTGAAACAAGCCCGACGCGAGCTGGTTGCTGAAGGCCGGTCCGCGCAAGACGTCGACCGCCTGGCCTCGCACAAAGTGGTGCCTGGAAACCAACCCAGCAACACTCTGGTGATGCAGCAGCTTACGCCTTGTACACTCGGCGCGATGATGGCCTTGTACGAGCATCGCACCTTTGTACAGGGTGTTATCTGGGACCTGAACTCGTTCGACCAGTGGGGGGTGGAACTGGGCAAGCAGCTGGGACAAAACATTCTGCCGCGCCTGCTGGGCCAGCCGGCACCGGCAAACGCGGGTAATAGCGACAGCTCAACCGACGCCTTGATCGCTCGCTTCCGCGCCGCCAACGGCGCTTGAAATTATACGGCCGCGCCAGCTGAAGTTGATCTTGTGCAACAGCGGACCGGCGCGGTGTAGCTGCCATAAATTCTGATAGCTTTGTCCGCACTGGGGGTGCAGACGCGACCCGACCACATCCGCCAGGGGCTTAAGCACGAACGCGTTCACCAATATTTCGGCACGTGGTAATTCTATACCGCAAAACACGCCAACCTTGTCACCGTAAGTCAGGATGTCAATATCCAGCGTTTGCACTGCAAAGCGCGCGCTGCCCCGCACCCGGCCGTGATCGGCCTCCAGCTTCTTAAAGCGGCGCGACAACTCTATCAGCGGCATGGCGGTATCGAACCCCGCAACCATATTCAAAAAGGGGGAACCGTCAAAACCCACCGCCGGGCTCTCATACACCGGCGACAGAGCCAATTCGCCAAACCAGTCAGCCAAGGCGTCTAACGCGGCCTGCAAACAGGCTTCGCGATTTTGGTTACTGCCAATGCCCACCAGCACCGAAGTGCTCACAGGCGGCGCCCACGCTCGATGCTGACGCCCACCGCGGAGGCTGCCGGCACGGCGCCGGGCTTGCGAATGCTCAGCCGCAAAAACTCGATACCAAACGCCTGTTGCAACTCGGCCGCCAGTACCTCTGCGGCGTGCTCAATCAATTTGGGTTGCAGCGCCTGCAGACAGCGGGTCACGCAGTCACTCACCGCGGCGTAGTCCAGCGCGTCCTTGACGTCGTCAGACGCGCCGGGCACGCGGTTGTCCCAATCCATGCTCAGATCTACCACCAAGCGTTGGGTGATGTCCCGCTCCCAGTCATACACCCCTACAACGGTTTCGACCTCCAGGCCCTCAATAAACACACGATCTACCACAGGCACTCCAGATGATACTGTATCTTTTCAGATTGAGTCGGCCCGACAGCAAGGCTAAGGCTGACTATCAGACCCAAAAAATTCAGCTATGATCGCACAGTTTGACTCAAGCCGTCTGCACCGGCCAGAGCACGCCACTATGACATTTGTCAGCGCCTTCGTTTAGCGGTACTGCTGTGTGCTGGCGCTCAGCCTATCGGCGTTACTGGCGCTTGTTCGCCATCGCAACAACCTGGTTCGAACGGCGCAGGGGCGCGAAACCCGCGTTTAATCTGTGCTTACTCTGACGTATCAGGACTGCCTGCATCCCAGAATCTAATCATCAAGCACCCGCCAGGCCCTCATTGCAAGGCTGACTCAAGGGCGGCAAAGACTCCAGCGGCCAGCGCGGCACCGCCGCAATGCGATCACCATCTTGTTGCCCTGCCCGCAAGCGCTGGGCCCCGGCGTAGGCAATCATCGCTCCGTTATCGGTGCAAAACTCCGGCCGCGCGTAAAACACCGACGCGCCAAGTGTCGCCGTCATCGCCTCAAGACAAACTCGAAGCCGCGTGTTGGCGCTGACGCCGCCAGCGATCACCAAGCGTTTGCACCCGGTGAGCTGTAACGCACGCTTACATTTGATCGCTAGGGTGTCCACCGCCGCCGATTCGAAGGCCAGGGCAATATCAGCACGGGTCTGATCGCCCAAATCACCCGCCTTGCGCACGGCGTTAACAGTATTCAAAGTAAAGGTTTTCAACCCGCTGAAACTAAAATCAAGCCCAGGGCGGTCCGTCATCGGCCGCGGGAAGCGATAACGTCCGGCCTGCCCTTTTTCAGCCAACGCCGCGACTCTGGGCCCACCCGGGTAATCCAGGCCCAGCATTTTGGCGGTCTTATCGAACGCTTCTCCGGCAGCGTCGTCAACTGACTCACCCAAAAGAATGTACTCACCGATACCGCTGACTTGCACCAGCTGGGTATGGCCACCGGACACTAGCAATGCAACAAAGGGAAAAGCCGGTGGGTTCTGCTCAAGCATTGGCGCCAGCAAATGCCCTTCCATGTGATGCACGCCCAGTACAGGAATGCCCATACTGAAGCCCAGGGCGTGAGCCACGGCGCCGCCCACCATCAACGCGCCCACAAGGCCGGGGCCTGCGGTGTAAGCAATGCCTTCGATGCTTGTGCGTGCAAGCCCTGCCTCAGCCAGAATTTGCTCGATCAAGGGCAACAGCTTGCGAACATGGTCGCGGGAGGCCAGCTCGGGCACCACCCCGCCGTAGTCAGCGTGTATCGCTGCCTGACTGAACAACGCATGGGCCAGCAAACCGCGCTCGGTGTGGTAAAGTGCTACGCCGGTTTCGTCACAAGATGTTTCAATACCTAAGATCAGCATCGTTATTAGCCATTAAAGTAAAAGAAGTAAAATGCAGAGGTTGAGCATTTTAGCAGAAACCCGGGGCGCACCTACAGTTTCACAGAACAGACATTGACCTAAGCCCTGCCCAAGGGATATAGTTGCCGCCCTAAATTACGCACTGGTCACGTTTTAATCATTTCTGCCAGTGTTAGAACCGCTCAGGGCAAGCCCAGCGGAACCCATAGAACCGAATAGACCAGGTAGGTGATTTTCGAATGCCAGCTGTTAAACTGAAAGAGAATGAGCCGTTTGACGTAGCCCTACGTCGCTTCAAGCGTTCCTGCGAAAAAGCAGGCGTCCTTTCCGAAGTGCGCCGTCGTGAGCACTACGAGAAGCCGACTTCTGTTCGCAAGCGTAAAGCTGCTGCTGCCGTTAAACGTCACCTCAAGAAGCTTCAGCGTGAACAGCGCAAGTTTGAACGTTTGTACTAGGTTCCAGCAACGCTGCTTGGCTTTAGCAACGCTGCTTGACTGCAAAAATTAATCGCCTGAACGGCCACAGGCTGCTTAAAGCGATTTAAAAATGCCGCCGAGGCCTGGTTTCGGCGGCATTTTTGTCTATTGTCTATCCTGCTGTTACGGCCCCGTCCAAGGCCACACTCGGAGCCCGAATGAGCGGACTGATCCCGCAACGGTTTGTTGAAGATCTGCTAGACCGGATCGATCTGGCCGAGCTGATTGGCTCCCGCGTCACCTTAAAAAAAGCCGGTGCGAATTACAAAGCTTGTTGCCCGTTTCACGATGAAAAAACACCGTCGTTCAACGTGCGGCCAGACAAAGGTTTTTACCACTGCTTCGGATGCGGCGCACACGGCGACGCAATCAGTTTTTTAAGAGAATTCGAAGGCCTGGGTTTTACCGAAGCGGTTGAAGATCTGGCGCGCAAAGCCGGAATGGAAGTGCCCTACGATCAGGCTGCGAAGCAGGAGATGCAGCAAACTCGCACGCTCACAGAGGCACTGGATTTTGCCAGCCGTTTTTATCAACAGGCGCTGAGCGGCGAAGCCGGTGCTTTTGCCCGCGACTACCTGCAGCAGCGCGGGCTGGATCAGGCCGTTACCCAGCGATATCAGCTGGGGTTTGCCCCCGCCGGTGGCACCGCGTTATGCGACGCTGCAGGCACCAGTTTTAAAGAACCGCTGCTGGAAACCAAAACGGTGTCCGACCAATATGGCCGGCCCAGAGATCTGTTTCGCAACCGAGTGATGTTTCCAATCCGCAACACCCGCGGCAAAACCATCGCCTTTGGCGGGCGCACTCTGGGTGACGACAAAGCAAAATACATCAACTCGCCGGAGTCTGACGTTTTTCATAAGAGTCGTGAAATATACGGCCTGTACGAAGCACGGCAAAACCTGAAGCAGCTGGACAAGTTGTTGGTTGTTGAAGGCTACATGGACGTCATCGCCCTGGCCCAGCATGGCATTCAGTTTGCCGTGGCCACATTGGGTACCGCCACCAATCAGGACAACCTGAGCGCTTTAATGCGCCAGGTACGCCACATCATATTCTGTTTTGATGGCGATACAGCGGGGTACCGCGCGGCAGATCGCGCGCTGGAAAACGCATTGGAACTGATGGCTGACGGTCTGCATCTGCAATTTTTGATGATGCCCCAAGGTGAAGACCCGGACACCCTGATTCGTAAAGAGGGCGCCGAAGCCTTCAGCAAACGGATTGAAGCGGCCATACCGCTGTCGCGCTATCTGTTTGATCGCCAGAGTAACGGCCTAGACCTGCAGCTGCCCGAGCACCGCGGAGAGTTGCGGGCACGGGCTGAACCTATGCTCAACAAAATGCCCAAGTGTACGCTGCGCGACGCCATGTGGCATGAAATGCTGCGCCTTTGCAGCGGTCGCGACCAATGGCAGAAAAAGCCCTGGCAGGAACGGGGCGGCAGCAAAAGCTGGCAGCGGGAACGAATACAAGAACAGCGAATTGACGTAAAACTGAATAAAGACAGCCTGCTGTGCCTGGCTTTGACTGAAGCGCCGGATCTGGCCGCCGAAGTGGCCGAAGCGGCTCGCAGCTCACGGCAATTTGTTCAAGCAGCGGCGTTCGCCAGCTGGATTTTGGAACGCAAACTGGCCAACCAGCCAGCGTTGATCAGTGCCTTGGCTACGGACGCTCAGGCAAGGGACCATTTTTTTCATATGTTTGACGGCATTGAGCATATGCCCGCCCGCGAACAGACGTTAGAAGCGGCACGGGAGCTTCTCAGCCCAGACGAAGAAGCGTCGCGGCGGCAGAGACTGGCCGCGTTACTGCGGAACTTTGTCAACCTGAGCCCTGAAGAGCGCAGTGAATTACGTACATTGAGCAGTGGCACAAAGAACAACGGGACTTGAAAATTTAAGCACTGGTCACCATCTAACCAGTCGGTGGCACAGCATTTGGTCGGCAGCTACAATAGTTGCTTAATATTTATTTACTTTAGCGGGCTTACAGGGTGTCTATGTCGGGCAATTCGCAAAAATCACGTTTAAAAGACCTCATCGCGCGAGGCAAGGAACAAGGCTACCTGACTTACGCCGAGGTGAACGATCACCTTCCGGAAGACATCGCTGACCCGGACCAAGTCGAAGACATTATTCGCATGATCAACGACATGGGCATTCAGGTATCTGAAGTTGCGCCAGACGCTGACACGTTGATTATGACTGATGGTGATGCAACCGCCGATGAAGCGGCGACTGCCGAAGCCGCAGCGGCTCTGGCCGCAGTAGAATCCGACGCCGGGCGCACCACCGACCCGGTGAGAATGTACATGCGCGAGATGGGTACCGTTGAACTGCTGACCCGCGAAGGCGAAATTGTGATCGCCAAGCGTATCGAAGAAGGCATTCGCGACGTGATGGCAGCGGTTGCGCATTTTCCCGGAACCACCGGCACCGTCATCCAGGGCTACGATCGCATTATCGACAATGAAGGTCGGTTGAGCGATATTGTTGCCGGCTTTCTTGACCCGGACGACGCTGAGCCGTTCATGCCAGAAGAGCCTGCCCCGGCGGCGCCTGTCAGCAATGAAGAATCAGACGGCGACGACGATGCGGACGATGCCGAAGAAGAAGAAACTGAGAGCGGTCCAGATCCCGAAGAGACCCGCCTGCGCTTTGACCTGCTAAAAGAAAAACTGGCAGTCGCCAATAAGCTGTTGGAACAACACGGCCGCAGCGACAAGCGAACCCAAAAAGCTCTGAATGAGATGGGCGCGGTGTTTGCCCCGTTCAAACTGGGCAACAAGGCGTTTGATGGACTGGTGAACGTTGTTCGTTCCACCAACGACATGATCCGTCAGAATGAACGCACCATCATGCGCATCTGCATTCGCGAAAGTAAGATGGATCGTAAAGAATTTATCAAGTCGTTCCCCGGCAACGAGATTAACCTAGACTGGTCTGAAAAAATTGCTCGCAGCAAGAAACCTTATGCTTCTGCGATTTCCGAGCGCCTGGACGAAATCGTGCGCTTACAAAAGCGCATCAAAAACGTGCAGCTGGAAGTGGGTTTAGACGTTGTTGACATCAAGGAAATCAACCGCCGGGTGTCCATTGGCGAAGCCAAGGCCCGCCGCGCCAAGAAAGAGATGGTAGAGGCGAATCTGCGCCTGGTGATTTCCATCGCCAAAAAATACACCAACCGCGGTCTTCAGTTTCTCGACCTGATTCAGGAAGGCAACATTGGCCTGATGAAAGCGGTCGACAAGTTTGAATATCGCCGGGGCTACAAGTTTTCAACCTACGCTACCTGGTGGATTCGCCAGGCCATTACCCGTTCCATCGCGGATCAGGCCCGCACCATCCGTATTCCGGTGCACATGATTGAAACCATCAATAAGCTGAACCGTATTTCGCGCCAAATGTTGCAGGAAATGGGCCGCGAACCCACGCCGGAAGAGCTGGGCGAGCGCATGGAAATGCCGGAAGACAAGATTCGCAAAGTGTTGAAGATTGCCAAAGAACCCATCTCCATGGAAACCCCGATTGGCGACGACGAAGACAGTCATTTGGGCGACTTTATCGAAGACATCCAAGCCTTGTCGCCGGTCGATTCCGCCACCGCCGAAGGCCTGCGCGAAGCCACCCGCTCGGTATTGGCCGGCTTGACCGCCCGTGAGTCAAAAGTACTGCGCATGCGCTTTGGTATCGAAATGAACACCGACCACACGCTAGAAGAAGTCGGCAAACAATTTGATGTTACCCGCGAGCGGATTCGTCAGATTGAAGCAAAAGCCTTGCGTAAACTGCGTCATCCATCGCGTTCGGACCATTTGCGCGGCTTTATCGACGACCAGGGCAACACTTAAGCGTCACAGCACTGGCGAGTGCCTACTCTCATCGTTATAATAGAGCTCGCTTGTGTTTGTACTTCGCAAACCGAAGCATCAGAATACCCCGCGTTACGGGCCTTTAGCTCAGTTGGTTAGAGCAATCGACTCATAATCGATTGGTCGCTGGTTCAAGTCCAGCAAGGCCCACCACCCGTACGTCCGGCAGCGTTTGCAGCATCCCCAGATGCCCGCAAACACATCGTCATCACGGAGCATTCCATGGAAAGCTGGCAAGAATGGCTGTTAATCGCATTTGGCTTGAGCGCTATTATCTTTCTGGCCTTGTTTATATACCGCCAACGCGGCGCATTAAGCACTCATCAGCGACGTAGCAAAAAGGCAAGCGAGTTCGCACGCAAGCGGCGGGAATCGATGATTGAAAGTATTCGTATCCTGGCACAAGCGGTAGAGGCGGATCAGGTTGAGTATTCTGAGGCTTGCTTGCGCATCAAAGGCCTGCTGGATCATGTGGAGCCAACGCTGTTGCAAAAATCGCCGTTTGCCGTTTTTCAGCAGGTGCACGACAAACTGCAACACATGCCTACTCATCAGGCCCGGCTGGAAACGGAGCCGAGGTTCGTCAATAAAATGGACAAAGAACGTTATGCCATTGAACAAGGCCACGCCGACGAAATTCGTCGAGCAGCCACCGCCATTAGGGTGCATGTATTCAGCGAGGATGTGAACTAATAGAGCGTCAAGGCGTTAACATGCGGGCCATCTCCAGCACGCTGTTATGATTGGCAACCGGCTGATTGAAACGCTCGTTCACGCGCCTCGCATCCCGCATTGACTGCCGGTGTATGCCATAGGGAGTAGGGTCACCCATCGCCAACCCTACTTCGCGTTCGGCCAGCAGCTGCCGTAACAGCCAGATGACTTGGCTATAAACTTGATGCGCGCACGCAGCGGTCGGATTTCTTGTGCTGACGAACAGGGTTGATTACCTCCTACGCGCGGCAAAGCGAACTGAAATGCTGGTTGCGTATTCGCCAAAAGCCTGGCGAACCGCGGACGGAACATCCATTAGGCATAACCTTGTGTTGATCATTTTTTCGTTATCACAGTAGACAACAACGCAGCCCTTCATCGCATGTAGATGAGGTTTAAACTTCACCGTAGCGGGTTTTTTCACCCAACCAGCGCCGCACCAGGCCCTGCACCGCGATTTTATTGCCCATAAGTCGTGGCGCTATTTCACGAACCACTTCAATCCAATGCTGATCACGCTCGAAATCCGCCAATCTGAACTGCATCATACCGGTCTGACGAGTCCCTAAAACTTCGCCAGGGCCACGAAGCTCAAGGTCTTTCTCCGCAATCACAAAACCGTCTTGACTGTCGCGCAAGACCTGCAGCCGCGCTTTACCGTTCAGCGACAGCGGTGGGTGGTACATCAGCACGCAATAACTGGCCTGTTCGCCACGCCCTACACGGCCCCGCAACTGGTGCAACTGGGCCAGACCCAGACGTTCAGGATTTTCAATGATGATCAGCGACGCGTTGGGCACATCCACTCCCACTTCTATCACGGTGGTGGCCACTAAAAGGTCCAACGCACCGCTCTTGAACTGCGCCATGACCTCGGCTTTTTCTTGACTTTTCAATCGCCCGTGAACCAATCCGATGCGCAGGTTTGGTAGGCGTTCAGCGAGCTCGGTCGCACTCACCTCTGCCGCCTGACACTGCAACACCTCGGACTCCTCAATCAGCGTGCACACCCAGTACGCCTGCCGCCCGGCCTCACAGGCATTGCGTACCCGCTCTACCACACCGTCACGGCGACCGTCAGGCACAACAATCGTTTCGATGGGTTTGCGCCCTGGAGGCAGCTCGTCAATGACCGATGTATCCAGGTCGGCGTAGGCGCTCATGGCCAACGTACGCGGAATGGGCGTAGCGGTCATAATCAGCTGGTGGGGCGCCAGCGCGCCGGCGGCGCCTTTTTCCTGCAAGGCCAAACGTTGATGCACGCCAAAGCGGTGCTGCTCGTCAATAATCACCAACGCTAAACGATCGAATACCACATCGTTCTGGAACAGCGCGTGGGTGCCAATAGCCATGTCAGCGGCACCGCTTGAAAGCGCCTCCAAGGCCCGCTGGCGCGCCTTGCCTTTCACTTTTCCCGACAGCCACGTGAGCTGAATACCCAGAGGCATAAGCCAGGTGCAGAAATTCTGATAGTGCTGCTCCGCCAGAATTTCAGTGGGCGCCATCAAAACCACTTGAGTGCCCGCCGCGATAGCCTGCAAGGCCGCCAGCGCCGCGACCACGGTTTTGCCGGAACCTACGTCGCCTTGCACCAAACGCAGCATGGGTAAAGGCTGGGTGAGGTCCTGGCGAATTTCTTGAAGCACTTGGCGCTGAGCGCCGGTTAGGCGAAATGGCAAAGACTCTAGAAAACGCTCGCTTAAATCGCCCTGCGGCAGCAACGGCAGCGCCTGGCGCGTCTGAATCTGTTCGCGCACTTGCAACAGGCTTAGCTGGTGCGCCAACAGTTCTTCCATCACCAACCGCTGTTGCGCCGGATGACGCCCTTCCAGCAACTGCGCCACCGAAGCGTTGGCGGAGGGTGAATGCACCAGTTCTACCGCGGCGGTGATGGCCGGCAACTGATAGTCCACCAGTACCCAAGGCGGCAGCCAATCGTAAATAGGGTAGCGCTTCAAATACGCCACCGCCTGCTGGCACAAGGCCCGCACCCGGGGCTGCTGAATACCCTCGGTAAGTGGATACACCGGGGTCAATGTGGCGCTGCCGGCATCCACCATAGGCGTCGGACTGGTTTGGTATTCGGGATGATACAGCTCGTAGCCGGAACGACCCGCGCGCACTTCGCCAAAACAGCGCACCCGGGTGCCTTCGGCAAACTGATTCCTCTGGGCCGCGTTAAAATGAAAAAAACGCAGATTGACAAAACCGCTGTGGTCTTTAAGGGTAACCTGCAAGCTGCGGCGCCTGCTCATCACAACGTCAGTTTTCATAACCTCACCTTCCACCACCGCCACGTCGCCGATGCGTAGACTGCCCATGGCTGTGATGCGGGTGCGATCCTCATAGCGGTGAGGCAAGTGAAACAGCAAATCCTGAAGCGAGGCGATGCCCAGCTTGCCCAGCTTTTCTGCAAGCGCGTTGCCTACGCCCTTCAACTGGGTGACCGGTATATCGTCCAGTGCCATCGCCGCTGGCCTAACCCTTAGCCGCTGCTGGCTCGGCGGCACTGGCTTTTGCCACGACCCGGCACTGGCTCGCCGCCAGCGACAGCACGTCAATGGCCTTGGGTCGCGGGAAAGTTACCCGCCAAGCCAGAGCTACGGTCCGAAAGGGCACGGGCGCGGCAAATGGCCGTACCGCCAGCACGCCTTCGTGATAGCGCATGCCGGTGGCCGCTGACAGCGGCACAACGGTCACACCCAAGCCCGAGGCTACCATGTGGCGGATGGTTTCCAGCGAGCTGCCTTCGGTCACCAGTGTGGGGCCATTGCTTTCCCTGCGCCGGGTAACGGTTGCAACCAAAGGCGGGAAAGACTCCAGCACTTGGTCGCGAAAGCAGTGCCCCGGCCCCAACAGCAGAAGCTGCTCTTGCGCCAACTGCTCCGCGGTAATTTCATCGCAGGCGGTCAGTGGATGATCTGCCGGCATCAGCACCACAAAGGGTTCGTCGTAAAGCGGCAGGGTAACCACCTCGGCTTCCTCAAACGGCAGCGCTACAATGATAGCGTCCAATTCTGAATGGCGCAGTTTCTGACGCAGGCTCGCGGTGTAGTTTTCTTCTATATACAGCGACATATCTGGCGCCGCACGCCGCAGCTCCGGCAGTAAATGCGGAAACAGGTAGGGACCTATGGTGTAAATGGCTCCAACCTTAAGCGGAGAGATGAGCTGGTTTTTGCCATCCTGCGCCATGTCTTTAATCACACCCACCTGATCCAGCACCCGCT
>Ga0307932_1000869_pt1 | contig 12481 bp, 14 predicted proteins | sample OrgLakmetageno48_FD_201843 | JGI IMG/M metagenome (GOLD analysis project Ga0307932, IMG submission 201843) | Saline water microbial communities from Organic Lake, Antarctica - #48 | ecosystem: Environmental > Aquatic > Non-marine Saline and Alkaline > Saline | place: Antarctica: Organic Lake...
GTAGCGGGAAACGGAAATGTCGCGAAGAAAATTAGTCGCGATTATCGCCGCTTTGGAGCTGCCGAAGATGTCCACTCGTGGGCGGCGAATCTGCAAATTGACCGAGTAGGGGCGGTTTCTAATGACCTGCGCGTGCTCTGAAACATTTGAATGGCCTGAAACAAGCCCCTCGCAGTGGGCGAGCATCCAAGTATCACGCAGGACTTGAAGCCCCAGGAGGTATGGCCATTGAAGCACTGGTGATTCCATGCGGGTCATTTTTTGTCTGAGGTGGGTTCGAAAGGAGTCAGACGTTACTATCCGTTTTCCATACCTCTTCCGGATTTTTGCGAGTTCTCGTTCGTCCTCGGAAGCAACAAAAATTGCGTCGAAATTTCTTCTCCCGAGTGCCATATCGACCATTTTCAGGGTCTGAAATGTTGTGGGCGGAGCCAAGTGAGACTTGGCAATCTTCATATCCGTTCCCCGCATGTGAACCCCCAGGACGTCGCCTTCTTGACGGAGGAAGTCCAGCCACAAGTCGATATAGGACTGAGTCCGCGGCGAAAGCTTGATTGTCTGGTGAAACGTCTCCCGGTAATCGGTGTCTCCGGAATAATCATGGACCGCGAAAGAGACGGGTCTCCGGTCGTAGATTGAATATTCGCCAGACTCCAAAACCTCTTCAAGGCTCAGTGATGACAACTGGTGAAAATACTCTGTCCACGAGTTTCTCGCTGGAACTGATCGAAACGTATTCATGGATCGAACCGTGAGGATGTCGACCAGAGGAGTTTTACCCTCCGACTTGCACCACTTAGTAAACCCGACCACGTGCCAGAGGGAGGAAAACATTGCGCCTGCTGGCCTGAGGAGAACCACTTCTTCACTCACTGCGAGCCCTTCAAATGACATCCTTCACACTCCCATGCTAGCCAAAAATTCGTCATGTCTAAGCAGGATCGGCGCTGAGAAGGGTGAGTGAAGCCGCTGAGGGCATCGGTAACCCGAGCCCTCTGCTCCTTTGAGACATGAGTTGCGACGATACGCTACCCCATCCAATCGAGACTTTGGCTTCCAGCTTAAGCTGCCTAATGATCGGAGATGCCGTACTTACCAAATATCCCAGTAGTATTTACAAGATGACGATTCGGACATGCTCGTCTGGGAGGATTCGCCTAGTGGCCTATGGCGCACGCTTGGAAAGCGTGTTGGGTGAAAGCCCTCGGGGGTTCGAATCCCCCATCCTCCGCGTGTTTTAAGAAAAGAGCCTCCGCCACTCGATACCTTTGCACAAGCACCCGGCACAAGAGAGCGGCCAGCAAATGAGAATTCTATTCCGGTTTGTCCTCGGGAGGGTGCAAGCCTTCCAGAAACGCCGTCGTATCCGCAGGCTCAGGTTGCGATTCGAAGAGAGCGAACGACGCCTGCCTCTATCACCCTCACCCACTCCCAGGGATGACGTTTTCTCCGGAGTGAATGTCGTGGTCATTAATCTTGACAATCGAGGCGACCGCCTTGAATCAGTAACTGGCCAGCTGGCGTCCGTGGGTATAACCGAGTGGACGCGAATATCCGCAGTTGACGGCAAAAGCGTCTTCCCCGATCTGGACCCTTTCTTTGCTGGATCCGCTGGGTGTTCCCTGTCCCATATCGAGGCGCTCGAGCAAGGCTCATTCGACGCTCCCGAAGCAGTGATGGTGTGTGAAGATGATCTCGAATTTATCGGTTCAAGAGAACAGCTCAGTGCCTGTGTGGAGGAATTTTTGACATCCCCGAGCTTAGACGTCTTGTGTATTGCTGTCCGCGCCCGTGGCGGCTCCCACCATGTAAGCAAGAAGTTGAGAGTGATAACAGGTGGGGCCGGCAGAGGATGCTACCTCGTGAAGCCCCATATGGTCACACGTCTCCTTGATGCGTACCAAGCAGGGATGCCTAAGCTGATGGCGGGAGACAGAGCAGGCAAAGGAGACCGCATGTGGCATCCACTGCAGCAGAAAGGGTCCTTTTTCGCGGCACCGATTGGCCAGCTCGCCAGACAGGGGTCAGGATTCTCCGATATTGAAGGTCGGGACCTCGGGCCACGCTAGCAACACTGCAGGATTTGGCTCTCTATTTTCGACACCCTTCCTGGCCCCGCTTACGCTCTGTGGTCGGGGTTCGGTCTCTGTGGCCAGACAAAAGCAAGTCTTTGACTGCCATATAGCCAGCGAACGAGGGTTTGGCGCCTCCAGCCGCGCGGAGCCTCGCTGGGGGGCTTGAGAAACATTGCCGTGGTCACGCCATTCATCACTCGCTTGTTTTATAGCGAAGTCATCGACACCGTGGAATCCGCACTCATTGGTGCCGGCTATGACCTCACTCTGTATCGCCTGAAGAACAACTCGGAGCAGAGAAAAGTGCTCTTTGACGGCTTCCTGGTGAGCAAAGGGGTAGACGCCGCCATCGCACTCATTCTGTTTTTGAGCGATGACGAAGTGCGACGTCTGCGACAACTGCGCAACCTGTGTGGGGGTGCGGAGGATTCCCTCCCCCACGTGCCTCCTTTTTTCATCCACGATGTTGTCATGGTCAAGCGGGGGCGCAGCATCTGATTGATCTGGGTCATCGACACCTTGTGCACAGAGGCGGCAATCAGAAACACCGGCTGGACTTTGAGGTGCACTCCAACCGTGTAAAAGGTTTCCGTGAGGCACACAGTGACGCAGTGCTTGCCCACGACCATGATTTCTTGGCAGATGCCTGTGATATTTTCGGCGGCTACCGCAATGCACTGCGCGTTTCGGGAAAATCCGAGCGCTGCATGACCGCAACTACGGCGGCATCTGACGAGATTGCTATTGGCGCTCTCACGACCGCCGGGGAGCCTGGCATCCAGGTTCCCGAAGAGCTATCCATCATCAGCATGGACGGACACCTTCTCGGGAAAACGTTCGGGTTCGCCACGATGAACCAACACCCCGCCACACGGGCAGGCATCGCGGTGTCCCAAGCACTCGCCCGACTCAGCGGAGCATGGGATGAGACGTGGATGCGCACCTCGGGCGGTGGTGGACCTAAAAACCCTCCCGCGCAGCGCCCCAGCGCTTAACGACGTGTGGCGCCCGCCAAAGCGGACGCCACACTCCACACACCTGAATTACTTGAGGGTGACGGTTCCGCCCGCTGCTTCAAGAGTAGCTTTGGCTTTCTCCGCGGTCTCCTTGTTGGCGCCTTCAATGACGACACCGGGAGCACCATCAACGAGAGCTTTTGCTTCACCCAAGCCGAGGCTGGTGAGCGCGCGCACCTCCTTGATGACCTGGATTTTCTTTTCGCCGGCAGCTTCGAGAACGACATCAAATGAGGTCTTCTCTTCGACTTCTTCCTCGGCTCCGCCACCGGCCGCAGCACCTGCAGCGGCAACAGCAACGGGAGCTGCAGCGGTTACTTCGAATACTTCTTCAAACTTTTTGACAAACTCGCTGAGCTCAATGAGCGACAGCTCTTTGAAGCCTTCAATGAGCTGATCGGTTGACAGCTTGGCCATGTTTTCTCCTTGGTTTTTGGTGGTCTACGAGGCCTGCAGCGTTAGCTGCCGGATTCTTGTTTCTCGCGGAGGGCGTCGACGGTGCGAACGGCCTGCGCGAGGGGGGCGTTGAACATGTATGCAGCGCCAAACAGCGAAGCCTTCATGGCGCCTGCAAGCTTTGCGTACAGGACCTCTCGGGATTCGAGGTTTGCAAGCTGCATGACCTCTTCGGGTGAGATGGGGGCGCCATCGAAATAGCCACCCTTAATCACCAGTTGTGGGTTGACCTTGGCAAAGTCACGCAGGCTCTTTGCCACAGCCACGGCGTCGCCGTGAATGAAAGCGAGAGCGGAGGGGCCAATCAGCATGCCATCGAATGCATCGATGCCTGCCTCTTTGGCCGCAATCCTGGTCAACGTGTTCTTCACCACGGCATAGGTAGCGTCAGCCTGGATGCCTCGACGCAGCTGTTTCATCTGCGTGACGCTCAGACCGCGATACTCGGTTAGCACAATGGCCGATGACTGACGGAAATGTTGCGTCAGTTCAGCGACCGTTGCTTCCTTGTTCGCCATGGTGCTCCTTTGGTATGACGTGGTTGGTGCCGAAGGGCAGGCATGAAAAAAGCTCCGGCGCTGGCGCACGGAGCTTCGCTATCTTCAGAAGATAGCAACACTGTCATGAACCTGCGCGGGCCTTCACGACAACCTTCGTCGTGATGCTTCGGTGGGCGGTGTTTTCACACATCCCAGAACCTGCGGTCTTCGGTAGTTATAACTTAGGCCACCGTGGCATCGCGCGCAAACTCTTAGCGCGGCAGGACGACGATAAACACAGTTTTTCCAGGCTTTGAGGTCATGGTGACCGCTCCGCCGTGGGCTTTCACGATGGTGTCAACAATGGAGAGCCCAAGGCCTGTACTGCCGGCGGTGCGGGCCCTGGAGGAATCACCTTTGGCAAAACGCACAAAGAGTCGCTTCCGCGCTTCGCGCGGAATACCGGGGCCCGAGTCTTCCACGCGGAGGATGGTGGCCTGGGCGGTCTGTTTTAGTCGCGCCTCCACCGTTGTTCCGGCAGGGGTGTGAACGCGGGCATTAGCTAGCAGGTTTACCACCACCTGGTGGAGACTTTGGGCGTTGCCCTCGACAATCACGGGGTCTTCTATCCCTTGGGCTCCCCAGTCGTGGCCGGGGCTTGTGACATAGGCGTCCGAGAGAGCGTCCCGAATAATGCCGGCAAGATCGACGGAGGACTTTTCTAACGGCTGACCCTCATCGAATCGGGCCAACAGCAGAAGGTCTTCCACCAGCGACGTCATCCGAATCGATTCCGATTCAATACGGTTGAGTGCTTGTTGCAGATCGGGGGAAAGTTTTTGGCCACTGCGTTTGGTCAGCTCGGCGTAACCCCGGATGGCCGCCAGCGGGGTTCGCAGCTCGTGTGACGCATCGGCGACGAAACGTCGCATCTTTTCTTCGCTTTCGAATCGCGAACGGAATGCTTCGTCAACGTGATCGAGCATGAGATTCAGCGCCGCTCCCACTTGCCCCACTTCGCTGTCGTCGGTCGCATACTGCGGCGGGACACGAAGCCCCAGCCGAACTTCACCGCGATCGAGTGGCTGTTTGGTCACCGCCGAAGCAGTTTCTCTAATCCGATCAAGAGGTTTGAGGGCGAAACGGACCAAACCGGCACCGATGCTGGCTCCTGCGAGAATTACGAGTGCGACGACCACAATGATGATGATGTTCAACCGGGCGAGTGTGAGCCGAATGCTGGTGAGCGGCAAGCCCACCACAATCTGAGACCCGTCAACCTCTGCGACGGGGAGGGCACGGTACTCGCCTCCACCATCCAACAGGTTCACAAAAACGGCTGTGCCGCGCTCCCACTCCACAGATCGCAGGCCTCCCACCTGATGGCTTTCAAGAACTTGCAACTGGCCATCGAAATCGATGTAGGCACCGGAGACTTCGTCTCCATTAATGACCGCAACGACGGTGCCCACGGTAAACCCAGGTCGATCCAGTGGTCCGGCCTCGGAGGCCCCCACGCTCACTGCCAAACGGCGGGCGGTGTCGGAAAGTTCCTCATCGAGGCCCTCGATCAGCGTTTGGCCAACCGCTACAGAACTGGCAATACCAATTACGATGCTTGCTAGAGCGACAAGCGCCACACCGCCGGCGACAAACTGTCGCCGAAGAGAGTTGGGGATTGGCCGTTTGCGCCCGGGCAGCGGGATGGATTGGGTGGGCATTTACTCTGCAGGCTTGATGATGTATCCCACGCCGCGAACGGTGTGAATCAGAGGCGGGCCAAGAGTGTCGACTTTTTTGCGCAAGTAAGAGATATATATCTCGACGATGCTCGCTTTGCCACCAAAATCATAATCCCACACGCGATCAAGGATATTTGCTTTAGAGAGCACCCGCTTCGGGTTACGCATCAGATAGCGCAGAAGTTCAAATTCGGTGCTGGTCAAATCAATAATCGTGCCCGCCCGTGACACCTCGTAGCTGTCCTCATTGAGCACCAGGTCACCCACGCGCAGCTCTGCTTCGTCCTCTTCGGCCTGGCCTCGCCCAGCACGACGGAGAATTCCTCGAAGGCGGGCGACAAGTTCTTCCAGGCTGAACGGTTTGGTGACGTAGTCATCGCCTCCGGCGGTCAAGCCCGCGACCCGGTCATCGACCGCGTCTTTGGCGGTAAGAAAAAGGACGGGAAGGCTGGGGTGAATTCCTCGAAGGGATTTCATCAGGCCAAGGCCATCACCATCGGGAAGCATGATGTCGAGCACAGCAATGTCGGGTTCGAAGGTTTGTGCCTCGGCGAGAGCTGACTTGACGCTGTGTGCGGTGTGAACATTCCACCCTTCATAGCGCAGGGACATCGCGACAAGATCGGCGAGGCTCTCCTCGTCATCCACCACCAGTGCCCGCATAGGCGAGCCATCAGCGTGATGCAGTTTTTGCGTCCCGTTCTCTAGACCCCGGTAATCATTCATGACGCTATTCTCCACCCCTTCCCTAAGGAAAACTATGAGAAAGCTATGAAACTGCCGGGTACGGATCAGTCGTGAGGGGTTTTTCTCGAACAAAATCTGCTTCGATACTCGTGCCGACAAGAAAACTTCGTGTCCCCACCAGCTCAAAACCAGTTTTTTGATAAAACCCATTCGCCCGCTCGTTGTCCCGGTTGACCCCCAGCCACATCGAGGCAGCGCCCTCCAGGCGCGCAGCCTCGATGACGGTGTCCATCAGGCGCGAAGCTATGGAACGCCCGTGGTGGGAGGCCAGAACATAGATCTTCGAAATTTCGACCGTGGGCCGGTGCTGGAGCACGCCGGCAACGTCAGGATCAGAGGGTTCCCTAGACACCAACATCACATAGCCCACAGCCTCGTCACTGGCGAAGCTAAGCCACAGAGCGTGCTCCGCGCTGGCGAGATATGCATCAAAGGCGTCAACAGAAAGCCTCGTGGCACAAAACTGGGCGATATTCTCCGTCGTCGTCCCGGCGGGGCACGCCAAAGGGAAAGTGGCGACAGCGAGAGTGGAAAGAATGCGAGCATCGGCGGGTGTTGCCCGCCGAATGCTCACATCATTCACGGCTTAGAGGGACGAGACGTCCAAGGGAATGCCAGGGCCGAAGGTGGTTGACATTGCCGCTTTCTGGATATAGCGACCCTTCGATGCGGCAGGCTTCAAGCGCTGAATCTCGTCAAACGCAGCCTGGAAGTTATCCAGCAGCTGGTCTTCAGAGAAGCTTGCTTTGCCAATCACAAAGTGCATGTTGGCGTGCTTATCGAGTTTGAACTCAATTTTTCCGCCCTTGATATCGGCAACAGCTTTTCCCACATCAGGAGTCACTGTTCCGGTCTTGGGGTTGGGCATCAGGCCGCGGGGACCCAGAACTTTACCGAGGCCACCGACTTTACCCATCAGCTCCGGTGTAGAGACGGCGGAATCGAAGCTGGTGTACCCACCGGCTACTTTCTCAATCAGTTCATCGCCACCGACCTCGTCGGCTCCAGCGGCAAGCGCCGCTTCGGCAGCAGCGCCGGTTGCGAACACGATAACGCGGGCGACTTTACCTGTTCCGTGGGGAAGGCTGACCGTTCCCCGAACAAGCTGATCTGCTTTGCGCTGGTCAACACCCAACTTCAAAGCCACCTCCACGGTGGAGTCAAAGCTCGATGAGGTGGTCTTCTTTGCCAGGGCAACGGCGTCGCCTGGCTGGTAGTAGTGGCCTTCTGTGAGCAGAGCGTGCGCTGCTTTGTAAGCCTTGGATTTTCCTGCCATGTAATTACTCCGATTGTGAGGTCGCGGTATGTGAGCGTGGCACGCTCTCCCGCTGAAAAAAGGGTGTGTTAGCCGACGGTGATGCCCATGCTGCGGGCCGTTCCAGCAATGATTTTGGCTGCAGCATCAATGTCATTGGCGTTCAGGTCCGACTGCTTTTGTTCCGCAATCTCGCGAACCTGTTCGGGGGTGATGTTGGCGACCTTGGTCGTGTGAGGGGTTCCCGAACCCTTCTTCACACCGGCAGCTTTTTTGATGAGCTCTGCTGCGGGAGGAGTTTTCAACACGAACGTGAACGAGCGGTCTTCGAACACGGAGATTTCTACCGGAACAACGTTTCCACGCTGGTTTTCCGTCGCCTGGTTGTAGGCGGTGCAGAACTCCATGATGTTGACACCGTGCTGACCCAACGCCGGACCCACAGGGGGTGCGGGGTTCGCAGCGCCGGCCTGAATTTGGAGCTTGATTAAGCCCACAAGTTTCTTTGCCATCTATTTTCCTTTTCCTTCGTGCATGACCACGGTGGTCATGCGCTCCCGCCAACTCGGCATATCCGAGCCACGGTGTTCTGTTCTACATCTTGGTGACCTGATCGAAAGCCAGTTCAACCGGGGTTTCACGCTCAAAGAGGGAAACCAACACGATAAGTTTACCGCTCTCAGGCTTGATTTCACTAATGGTTCCAGGCAGTCCGGCGAAGGAACCTTCCTTGATGGTGATGGTTTCGCCAAGTTCAAAGTCAACTTCAGCGGCGACCATGCGAGAGACTCCTCCACCCACAGACACAGCGCCACCCTTGGCAGGCGCCACGTCGGCGATAGGCACCGTGGATTTCAGCATGTCAAACGCTTCTTCAAATCTCAGCGGAGTGGGGTTGTGGGCGTTACCGACAAACCCTGTCACGCCGGGGGTGTGACGAACGGTCGACCAGCTGTCTTCGTTGAGATCCAAGCGCACCAACACGTAGCTGGGGATACGAACGCGGGTCACCAGCTTGCGCTGACCGTTCTTAATTTCAACAACATCTTCCAGGGGGACCTGAACTTCGAAAACGTATTCCTCCATACCCAGCGAGGTGCGACGGTTTTCGATGTTCTGCTTCACACGCTTTTCAAATCCGGCGTAAGAGTGCACGACATACCACCGGCCGGGCTGGCGGCGGAGCTCGGTGCGAAATTCTGCGTAGGGGTCTTCTTCGGCCTCTTCGGCGGAGGCATCCTCATCCGTGGTTGCATCCACGGAGGCGTTGGCTTCGTCCAGAGAGTCCACATCAAGGGCATCATCTACCACGGCGTCTGCTTCGGCATCAGGGTTTTTTTCCCACGAATCCAGGGCCTCGTCCACGTTGACCGAGGCATCATCCACCACATGCATGGCGACTTCTTCCGCGGCGTCCGAGGCATGTTCCGCAGCAGACAGGGTCATGCCTTCCTGTGCTTCATCTTCTTCGGAGGACTGCTCTGCAGCGGTCGCAACGTCATTTTCGTTGGCCTTATCTTCTAACACGGTGTTCTCTCTCTTCTTTACTCGCGCGACCTAGCCGAAAAGGCTTCGGCCGTCACCAAAAATCCACGACACTCCCCAACCAAAGAGGAGGTCTAATACCGACACAAACGACATCATGATGATGACGAACACAAGAACAACCAGGGTGTAATTGACGAGTTCTTTGCGGGTGGGCGTGACCACCTTGCTCAACTCATCAAGGACCTGACGAAGGAACAACACTAGGCGCGCCCAGGGGCTGCGACGCGACGTGCGGTCGCTTTTCGCCTTGTCCACGGTGTTTTTACCGGTGTCGTCCATTGGTGCATTGGTCACGATGTTCCTTCGTTTCCCACTGGTGATTCCCCACTGCGGCGCAATGAGTTCGCAGGGCGGACAGGACTCGAACCTGCAACCTGCGGTTTTGGAGACCGCTGCTCTACCAATTGAGCCACCGCCCTAGGGAGAAAACCTTAACAAACCCACCGGGCCTGGGAACCACGATGAGAGGCTGTGAAGGCACGGCAAAGCTTGGCAGATTTCCACTACCTTCTCCAAGTGTAGGTGGGGGCGGAGGCTTTAGCAAAGGCGCCGACGCCACCGCCATCCGCCCTTGCTAATCTATGGGTGTGAACGCATCCAGCAGAGGTATCTCGACACGCATCGCAGCAATCGCCGAATCGGCAACGCTGAAAGTGGATGCGAAAGCAAAGGGCCTGAAAGCCCAGGGCCGGCCCATCATTAGCTTTGCCGCGGGAGAACCCAACTTCCCCACGCCCCCCCACGTTGTGGAGGCGGCACTGGTAGCGGTGCGCGACCCCGCCAACCACCGCTACACCCCCGCAGCGGGCCTTTTGCCTGTGCGCCAGGCGATTGCGGAAAAAACCCTGCGCGACAGCGGGCTTGCCGTGGAGGCAAGCCAGGTTGTTGTCACCAACGGTGGCAAGCAGGCCGTCTATCAAGCCTGCCAAACCCTGCTAAATCCCGGTGATGAAGTTCTTCTCCCTGCGCCCTACTGGACGACCTACCCCGAAGCCATCGCGTTGGCCGGGGGCGTCTCCATTGAAGTGTTCGCCGGCGCCGACCAGGATTACAAAGTCACGGTGGCCCAACTGGAGGCCGCCAGGACCCCCAACACGAAGGCACTCTTTTTTGTTTCCCCCTCCAACCCCACCGGTGCGGTGATGAGTGCGGACGAAACTCGCGCCATCGGTGAGTGGGCGCTCGAGCACGGCATCTGGGTGATTGCCGATGAGATTTACCAAAACGTGGTCTACGACACGGACGTCGATCACGCCATGTCGATTGTGGAGGCTGTGCCGGGCCTCGCCAACACGTGCATCCTGGTAAACGGCGTGGCAAAGACGTATGCGATGACCGGATGGCGTCTCGGCTGGATGGTTGGGCCACCCGATGCCATCAGTGCTGCGGCAAACCTCCAGTCCCATCTGAGCAGCAACGTGTCAAATATTTCCCAACTCGCCGCTCTTGCCGCACTGGAGGGAGACCAGAGCGCTGCGCATCACATGCGCGATGCGTTCGACACTCGTCGCCACATCATCGTGGAGGGCCTGAATGCGATTGAGGGGGTCTTCTGCCCCACCCCACAGGGCGCGTTTTATGTCTACCCCGACGTCGGCGGTTTGCTCGGAAAAACCTGGGCCGGTCGCACCCCCACCACCAGCATGGAGCTCGCCGATCTCATTCTTGATGAGTGTGAGGTGGCCGCCGTCCCTGGCGAAGCGTTTGGGCCAAGCGGTTACCTGCGCTTTAGCTATGCCCTGGGTGATGCGGACCTGGTGGAGGGCATAGCCCGCCTGCACAGGTTTTTTACTGCCTAGAGCTCAAGTCCAATAAGTGTGGGCTCGGGCACAAGGTAAATCCCCCAGGCGTTACCCACCGTCGTGATGACATAGCGCGCAAGCTCTGCCACCTCAGAAGCCGTTGCTCCACCGCGATTGGTAATGGCCAAAGAGTGTTTAGAAGAAATGGCTGCCCGGGAACCAGGCAGCGAAAATCCTTTGGGAATGCCCGAGTGCTCGATCAGCCACGCAGCGCTCAGTTTCATCCACGCTTCCTCTGTGACCGGAACCTCGGGCGTTGATCCGAGGGGAACGACCAGGTCTTCAGGTTGGGGCCCCACCAGCCAGCGTGGAGCGCTGTGGGGAAGACCCCTCGCGACCCGCTCCGACACAATCGGATTGAGGAAAAATGATCCCGAGCTCACCGAATCTGGATCCTCCGTGGAGAGCACCATCCCCTTTGTGGAGCGAATGCGCAACACGGCGTCCCTCACCTGCGACAGGGGCGCAGACCCTCCGGGATCAACACCGAGGGCCTCAACCAGCTGGGCGTAGTGCAGAGGAATACTGAGGCCATCATCTGCGGGCTCGAGCGAGAAGGTGACTCCCAAAACAATCCCGCGAAGAACACCCGTCTTCAGTGCGCTGGTGCGCAAGCCCAGTCCGAGCTCAGAGGTCTGAACCATCCGCCTCTCCCCCGAGGGATACTCCAAAAAATCTATCGACACCACCGTGTCTGACACTTCGGCGCCATAGGCGCCAATGTTTTGAATGATGGAGCCCCCGACCGTTCCGGGAATTCCACTGAGGGTTTCCAAACCTCTGACGCCTTGGGACACGGTGTGGGCGACGAAGGTATCCCAGTTTTCTCCCGCCTCCGCATGAATCTGAACACGCTGACCGGTGGCCTTTTTGACGGTGATGCCACGGGTGAGAATGTGAATCAGCGCACCCTCAATGCCCTCATCAGAGACCACGAGGTTTGATCCTGAACCAATAACCATCCAGTCATCGGTTTCGGACCAGAGCTGTGTCGCCCCCGCTATCAGGGCACGAGTGGTGGTGAAGGCCTGATAGCTCCCTGGCGGCCCACCCACTCGCATCGTGGTGAGCTCGGACAAGCGTGTCACCGTGAGGCCACCACAATGAGTGCTTTGCCCAAGACTGTGTGTCCACCCTCGAGTGTCACTCTCAGAGACAGAGTGGCCCGGCCTAATGCAGCGTCCACGTCTGTGAGCGTTGCAACACTGTGGAGCGCCACCGGAGTGTCCAGGGGGACATACACGGGCTTGGTGAAGCGCACTTGGTAGCTCACAACATAACCATCGGCGCCCAACCACGACAGCACCGGTGACATAGCGTGACCCATGGTCAGCATGCCGTGAGCGAGAACACCGTCTAAG
>Ga0307932_1000876_pt1 | contig 12430 bp, 11 predicted proteins | sample OrgLakmetageno48_FD_201843 | JGI IMG/M metagenome (GOLD analysis project Ga0307932, IMG submission 201843) | Saline water microbial communities from Organic Lake, Antarctica - #48 | ecosystem: Environmental > Aquatic > Non-marine Saline and Alkaline > Saline | place: Antarctica: Organic Lake...
TTAATTAGTAATTTACCGAACATAACAGAAATTATATGAACGAAGTACAACAAACATCCGGAGGCGAAAGTCAATCAAACAATCGGCGACCAGCCAAGCGAAATTACGCGCGCCGACCTAGCCAAGATGCTGCTGGCCGAGGACCGCGCCCAGCTCAGAATGGAAACGGCCAGGGACCACGTCGATCTGGACAAGGAGCACATCGACCACAAGGAGGCGGCCGCCCTGGACAAGGTGCGAAACCGGCAGCTAGCAACGGACGAAAACCAAAACGTCGAAATAACCAATTTCGACGACGACCTGACAAAGCGCCGGCACTGACTCACCGACTGAACACTGAGACCAAAGGACCTAAAATCCCTGAGGTTACTGACGAAAATGTGGTTCGTATTATTCCTTTGTCTGGAGTAGAGGAGATTGGACGAAACATGAACATCATTGAAACCAAGGATGACATTATCGTGGTAGATGCAGGTTTTCAGTTCGTATCTGAAGGAAGTAACGCGCCGGGTATTAACTACATCTTGCCCAACACCCAGTACCTTGAAGAACGAAAGCATAAAATCCGAGCGCTCGTAGTAACTCACGGTCACCTCGACCACATCGGAGGCATTCCTTTCATCATGGAACGAATCGGCAATCCACCAATCTATACGCAGTACCTTACTTCGCTGATGATTATGAAGCGTCAAGAGGAATTTCCGCACATGGATCCAGTGGATATGCACGTTATCAAAGAAGGCGAAAGCTTTACTGTCGGAAAAACAAAAATCAAGACCTTTCCGGTGACTCACTCGATTCCTGATGCTATGGGTATCGGGATCGAAACAAAATACGGTGATGTGGTCGTAACTGGTGACATCAAGCTCGTACACAAAGACGGAGAAGTAGTGGTTGAGGAACGAGAATCATGGGAGAAAGTCGGACTCAACAACAACCTCGTACTATTATGTGACTCCACCAACGCTGACCGAGAAGGCTTCTCCGCCTCTGAGAGTCGCGTATTTGACACTTTGGAAGAAATCATCAAAAACTCAACCGGGCGATTGGTGATTGGTACCTTTGCCTCACAGTTTGATCGGCTGATTAGCATCATCAAGACGTGTGAAGCAATGGGTAAAAAAGTCATCATGGAAGGGCGAAGTATCAAAACCAACATCGAAATTGCGCTCCAAGCCAAGCTGATGGAAGTTGACCCGAAAGTCTTTATTACTGCCCACGATATCAACGACTACCCAGCGGACAAGATTGTGATTCTCTCGACCGGTGCGCAAGGTGAACAATTTGCTGCCCTGATGCGGATGGCAACTGACAAGCACAAGTTTATTACCCTCACTGAACGAGATTCGATCGTTCTCTCATCATCAGTTATTCCCGGAAATGAAATTGCCGTGCAAAAACTGAAAGATAATATTTACCGGAAGAACGTAAAGGTTATCAACTACCAAGGTTCCCACGTACACTCTTCAGGACACGGAAACGCAGGCGAGCTGGTCTGGGTACACCAAACAGTCAAGCCAAAGTTTTTGATTCCAGTACACGGTCATCATTACCACCTAAAAAACCACATGTGGGCAGCTGTTGAAAACGGTTTCCCGCGGGAAAACGTTGCTGTGTGCGACAACGGAAACATTATTGAAATCACCAATGGTACTGAAATGAAAAAGCTCTCGATGAGCGCACCGACAGAGTCAGTGCTCGTGGATGGCTTTACTGTCGGAGCACGCCAAGAAGTAGTGCTGCGAGACAGACTCAGTCTGTCTGAAGATGGTATGTTTGTGATAATCGCTACCGTCAACGCCAAGACGGGGAAACTCCGAAAGTCTCCGGATATCATCTCGCGCGGGTTTGTATACCTACGGGAAAACCAGCAACTCCTTTCTGAGGCGCGCGTGCTGATAAAGAAGACGGTTGAAAAACAAACCGAACGGATGAACCCAATAGACCTCGAACTTGTCAAAGACGATCTGGCTGATGTGGTGAGTGGTTTCTTGTTACAAAAGACCCAGAAGAACCCAATGGTTATTCCGGTGTTGATTGGAGTGTAAGTTCCCCTTAAGTCAAAAAAGCGTTAGCTCCGAGGGAGGGCTAACGCTTTTCTGTTTATAGCCTCCTTGAACTAACTTCATTAACGTTATAATGATGACACTATGCCTCGCGCTACTCACAGTGTACATCTTCGAGGAAATCCCAAACGACGTCTGGTGCCACTCTACACAGCCACATTGTTGTTGATATTTCATGCATTTTTAGTCGCGTACATCAACTCTTCGTTCCTAGAGCAGTTCGTGTCTCCAGCAGCAGTCGGTACTATCTATACCGTTGGCTCGGCTCTAAGCGTATTGATTTTTTTGTTCATTTCTCGGGTTCTGCATAAGGTAGGCAACTTTAAGCTCACATTTGGATTACTGATTTTAAACTTTTTGGCGGTAGCCGGAATGGCGTTTGCTGAAAGTCTTCGAGTGGCGATACCGTTGTTCCTCGTGCATCTCATCACTCTGCCAATGATTTTCTTCAATGTTGACGTCTTTATGGAAGAACAAATTGGAAACAGTGAAGAATCTACTGGCTCCAGACGTGGTCTGCTGCTTACGTTAGCGAGCTTTATTGGCGCGATTGCACCATTGGTAAGCGGACTGCTGGTAAATGACGTTACTGGTAGCTTTACCTACGCCTATCTGCTAAGTGCAGCGACAGTTCTTCCCATCATAGCGCTGCTGGTATTTTTCTTTAAAGATTTTTCAGACCCAGAATACGATGAGATTGATTTATTTGCTGCCATTTCAAGCTTCTGGCAGCGAAAAAATGTCCGGTTTGTGTTCTTAGCTCACTTTATACTCCAGATGTTTTTCATGTTTATGGTGGTCTACGTCCCGCTCTACCTCACCGGCACCATCGGCCTTTCTTGGGCAGAATTCGGTCTGGTGATGTTTTTTGCCCAATTGGCTTATGTGGTACTCGAATATCCTATCGGCGTCATTGCTGATAAATATATTGGTGAAAAAGAAATGATGGGCTTTGGTTTTCTCGTCATTGCCATCTCAACCTCTTGGATAGCGTTCGTAACTGAGTCGAGTGTCTTGGTCTGGGCAGTAATTATGTTTACTACCCGTGTCGGAGCCAGCTTTGTCGAGGTGACCACTGAAAGCTACTTCTTCAAACAAACAAAAAGTAGCGATGCTCAGATTATCAGCTTCTTCCGTATCACTCGTCCCCTTTCGTACGTAATCGGAGCAGTCATTGCCAGCTTGACCTTACTCTACCTTCCCTTCAACCTGCTGTTTATTGTATTGGCGTTTCTAATGATTCCCGCAATGTTCTTCACTTTGGGTATTGAGGATAGTAAATAGTTACAAGCGGTAAGTCTTCCCTACCTGCCGCACCAAGCCCTCTTGCACCAAAGCCTGTAGCTGAAGCTCTATCCGCGCTGCATCAAGCTCAGTGAGTTTTGTTTTTAGCTTGCCCATAGTTAGAGGTGAATCAATCAAGGCACTGAGTATCGCCCCACGAATCTCCCTATCGCTCCCTTTAAACACAGACTGTTTGGTGTAATGTTTACTTCTATGGTTTGGGTTAGCAACCGTTTGTTTGAGGTGCGATCCATAGTCCATCAGGGCGGAGTACCACTCTCTGGCTTTTTGTGGTGGCAGCGTTTTTTCTAGGTACGGGTAAATATCAGCGTCTGACACGTTGTCCTTCGTGCGGAAAAAATGGTGTAGATACGCCCGTCTGACGTTCGTCTCAATGAGCACAATTGGTGTGTTGTGGGCAAACGCCAAAATTGCCCCCGCTGTATACGGACCGATTCCAGGCAGAGCTTCTAGTTCTTTTCGGGTCGCTGGAAAGACACCGGCGTATTCAGTCACCAGCGTTTGCGCGCACTGGAGGAGGAATTTGGCCCGACGATTATACCCCAGACCCTGCCACGCAATGAGCACTGCGCTTTGTTTTGCTTTGGCCAGTTTTTGCACAGTGGGCCACTGGTGAATAAACGCTTCGTATTTGGGAATAACTCGCTCAACTTGAGTCTGCTGCAACATCAATTCAGACACTAAGATATGGTAAGGGTTTTGGGTTTGTCGCCACGGCAACTGGTGTCGACCTGATTTTGCATAAAATTCCCAAACGGTATCTACAAACTGTTGCTCTTTTTTATTCATCAAATAACCTGTTATCGGGTGAATATGTATCTATGTATGCCTGCACATCAAACTTCCGCTTGGCGCCGTTGAAGTTCATATAGCGAATCTTCCCAAAGATTGGTCTCTCCGTCCACGCTCGATCGTGTACTCCGCAAATAGACCACATTACTCCCACCACTCCATTGGGGTCGTTTCCATCGAGCTCATATTTATCATTGAGATACAGCGCCCGATCAATTGCCATTTGGGCATTGTCACTCCATTCCAAGATTTTTTTCGCCCAGTACATACGACACCAGCCATGCATCTTCCCGGTGGCCACCATCTGCAGCTGCATGGCATTCCATAGTTCATCATGGGTACCCGCCGCTTCGAGCTCTTTGCGCTGGTAGGTATATTCACGCTGGTCTGCCGCGTGCTGTGCAATCGTTTTTTGTGCCCACGCGTGAGCTCCGGCCACTTTGTCGTAATCGGCAGTATAAAAACAAAAGTTATCGGTCAGCTCACGTCGCACAATCAGTTCCTCCAGATATGCCTCCCGACTCTCTTTGTTGGTATCTGTTGCATTATTTACCTGATAGGCCAGCCACTGTGCAGATACCTGCCCAAAGTGCAGATACGGTGACAAGTGAGAAACTCCCTGCTGGTTGGGATTATTTCGCTTTTTATCGTAGTCCTCTAGCTGCTGAGAAATAAACGCCTGAGCCCGAATTTTAGCTGCTTGAGTACCAGGGGTGAGCCAGTCTACTGGCGCGACGGATCTGTCTGCTTGGACATTTTTCAGCAATACTCCCCAGTCTATGTTTGCGGCTACTATCTTTCCTGTTTGAGTCTGTGTTTCCAAGCTCGGAAAGTCAGTCAGGAAGTCTTTTAATTGTTTGTGTATTTTGGGTCGAAACGTGTACGCGGCATATTCTTGTTTATCACTCGCCTTCCAGCACGGAACAATATTATGAGCATCAATCTCAGTCATTTTGACCGAGATTAGTTGAGCCACATTTTTTTTCCACGCTTGTACTAATCGTAGCGGGTTAAAGTCACTCACCAGTTCACTAGCAGAACATTTTTCTAAAAAATCTGGAATGGTTACTTCTGGTTGCCCCTTGAGTAGCACAAACGGAATATTTCTCTCCTGCAAGGCAGCTGCCGTTTTCTCTAGCCCCCGCAACATAAAGTCGTAATGACGAAAACTCGCATTACCAAAGTTCTGCACTAGATTAAATACAACTGCGAATTGTACTCCACGTTCTTGAGCTTTTTCTTGGGCATATAAAAGAGCCCAATTATCCTGGGCTCTTTGGTCGCGCTGCATCCAATACACTACCGGACCAGACGACCCTACTGGACAGGCATTAAGCTTTCGCATCCGGTTAGCGTGCACGTTCATGGCTATTCGGAGACGTCGTAATCTGCTTTTTGGTGTCCTGTTGTGTGCCTTGGCATCACTAGCCACGCACCTAAATAGAACAGCAAGCCGGGGAATACTCCGGTTAGCACAAGTAGTGTAATAGCGGCCACTCGGAACAGAGCTGGATCTTGATCAAAGTAGTCCGCCATACCAGCCAGCACCCCAGCGACGATAGCTTGCTCTTCATTGCGTTTTAATTTCTTTTTCATGTCCAAGAGTATATCAAAAACTAACCCTCTTTGCAGTACGGGTGAAGGTGACTACGTACCTTCTATAGTGTAAATGACGTCTTTTCGCTCAACCACGATTTCCCAGTTCATTCGTTTGGCGTAGGAGTACAGCTGTTGATTGGGATTAAAACAGATAGGTCTGTTCACACTTTCAAGCAGTGGAATGTCTCCTTCAGTGTCTCCTACTGCAATTGAGTTGGCAGTCTCAAGCTCCGGATGGCGCTCAAACATACGCTTTAGAATATTGGCTTTGTTTTGGATTAAATGCTCATCCACACACACTCCGGTAAATCTATCTTGGGGACCAATTTCGTACATTCGTCCGTATACTTTATCAAAACCATATTGGGCACAAAACTCATCAAGAATAGTCTTTGGTGACTGTGATATAGCAATGGTGTAATATCCTTGCTGCTTAAGTTCTATTAGTAAATCTCGTGTATACCGGTACACGTGTTTACTTTGCACCGCCACCACTCGTCTCCCAATATCTGCCAATTCTCCATAGTGCACACCCTTGAGATGAGTCATAAAAGAGTCAACTAACGCATTGATGTACGCCTCATATGTTCCTTCGCGAGCTTGCCACGCTTGGTACTGTGCATAGTAATCATCTTTTGCATCCACTGGAAACACCCCCTCCCTTATAAACTGTTCTACCAACTCTATTAAAAGGCTGGAGCGAAAAATCGTTCCATCTACGTCAAAACAGGCTACTGGTGATTTTTTCATATTAAGTGAGGGATATAAACACTGGTCGCCACCTTCGCCACTGAGCTCGGTCGTATGTGTTCTTTTCGTACACACCATCTTCTCGTCGTCCAACACAAGAAATATCGATTGATTCATCAGGAGTAACTGACTCTACAAAAGCCAAAAATCGCTCTTGGTCGTTAGCACACTCGAGCACTGAACCTGTCTTTGGTTCAAATCCGATTGATATTCCTTTTTTTCCATTCAAGATTGACTGCCACATCCCTGGCAACCTGGGTCGCTCCAGCGGCCAAGCAATCCGTATTCCTAATCTTTTCAATCGATACATAATGTACTCAGAAGGTTGCAGCGGCAGCTTCAGCAGGTCACCCAAAAGTTCATCATTTAAACATGATCTGAGTTTTTTCGTCTCAATATTATCAGCATCATACGCTTCACCGTTGGACCATTGCGGAAAGACCATCTGCTGATCATCTGTCAGGTACCTTGTTTCAATCCAACCTTGGACGGCAGCTGATTCCACAAAAGACCACTTATTCTTATGGTGAACCACTCTGACCGACTGACCATATTCCAACACTCCCCTGAGTGTATCAAACTTTTTTTGTGGTCGCTGCAGACAATTCACTGCTGACTCAGTGGCATAACACACTCTGTTCTCTAGAGTGTGAAGTGTGTGAGCAGCCTGAGCCGTTTCGGACGACTGCGTTTGAGCTGTGCTTGTTTCAGCTAGCAGCAATATTTCTTGGGAAGCGCTAAGGGAAACACGGTGAGAAGAAACAAAGATCCAGAGGTCTTTGATCACCTCAATGAATGCAGTGTACATGACAGTTCCTATTTGGGTGTAGACACGATAAGCAAATCAATCATGGCACCAACTGACAGCAGCGTTACACCTACCAAGACCAGCAGACCGATAATCGGCAAGACTGCTAACAGCGCCACCCCAAACACTCCTACCACCAGTGCTACGAGTGTCAGCTCTTTGGTCGACCGATTGAATAATTTCATAATCGCTTGTCCAACCAAAGCCGGCAACGCTATCAATGCCAACATTAGCAACAGTGCGTAGAGGAAAAACAATGTAATACCCACCAACGTACCAATCACACTGACGGAGAGAATGATAATCGCAAATGGCACCAGTATCACCGACGCAAACCCAAACAATGCTGGTCGAAAGCTCTTACTCAATGCTCTATGGGTTACGACTGTTAGTGATTTTCGAGAAATCAAATACCACGCCAATACTGAGAAGAGAATCACCAATACAGGAACCAAAACAGTCCGTATCGAGGTGTCTGTGGCTGGAATTACTGGATCGTTTCGAACCAAATCACCCTCGATTGTGGCACCTTGTGCTTGTACAGCCAATTCTCGACTGACATACTGCACAGAGCCAGTAATATGCGCATTTTCTCCCAGAGTGAGGCTGTTTACCGTAACTGAAACATCTCCAGCTACCAATGCGTCAATCCGCAAACTGTCACTCCAACCAAGAATATCACCACCCACCGAACCTTCGATTGTAGCTTCTCCGGTAACCAAAATAACATCACCAGCAACCGATGCTCCCGAGAGAATCGTCAAGACACCGCCGACCACCAACACGTCTCCCATAACTGGCTCCGCAATGGTGGTCTCACCCGCGATAATTCGTAAATCGTCACCAATGGTCCCGAAGATATCTACTGTGCCACCAAACAAGGTAGCGTCCTCTTCGATGTTTCCATTTACGGTTACTTGCGGACTCGCGATAATCGCATCACCTTTTACGGTCCCCGAAAGATTCAGCTTACCAGTGACTGAATAAAAATCCCCTTCTATGAGCTGGTCTCCCCCGATAGAAACAGTGTCGCCAGTGCGAATAACCGAGCTCGCGCTCGCGCTGTGGACGCCAAAAATCATCACGCACGCAGTGAGGATGGTTAGATACCCAAAGGTACGTTTTAGTGAGTACGTCATACAACAATATCTTCTTTAATTACTTTTCTTTTTTCCGCTGATAAATCAGAAATTTTCTCTGATACTTCTGCAATGGCTTTGTTTTCATCCGCTAATTTCTCACGTTCTCGTTTCAAAGTTGATTTGGCAATACTTTCTTTTTCTGACAAATTCATCAGCAAGAAAATCACCACTGAGACAGCGATAATTCCAAAAAGGTTCAGGAGTAAGATAAGTGTTGCACCCTTAATTATCATTACGTCCCAGTACGCCACACCAATGCCAATAGTCGCCAATGGCGGAATCAAAGCAACTGCAATCGCTACTCCTGGCAACGCGTCTCCCCACTCTGGGCGAGCAAGCATGTATGCTACCGCCGCTCCAGCCACCACTGCCACCAAGAGGTGTAGGTGACTCGGAACAGTACGAGCCATCACTTCTGCGGTTTGGTACATCGTTCCGTCACCAAAGAAAAAGGCGGCTAAGACCGACAACCCGAGTCCCACTGCGAGAGATTTTGAAAGCGTGGTCAACGCTCGAGAGAGCAGGTTGATATCAGTGTTCATCATGACTAAACCTAAAGAAACACCTAAAATAGGATACATAAGGGGGGCGATGAGCATGCTGCCAATCACAATTGAACTACTATCAAGTAACAACCCAAAGGTTGCCATTAACGTTGACAGTCCAATCAAATAAAAATAATCAAAATCAGGCGTACCGTTTTCGACTAATTTTCGGATGAGAGACGCTTTGTCTTTATCTGGGACGGCTCGGAATCTAGCAAATACAGACATATATAAGGTTGTGGTTTATAGTATACGACTTTCGGCTTGGGTGCAAAAGCATTTTACCCCATGGTGGAGGTGTTTAACTTAAAAATATACAGATAGGTGAAGATTGTCGCCAAGGTCGCGCAGCCAAAAAGCACGGCCGAGCCAATGAGGAACTTTTTCACACCTTTGAGTATTCAATAGGAGCTTGTAAAAAGCTAATGATTGTCAGTGCCAGCAGGACAAGGAATAATCCGCCGCAAAATATCGCTACTCGGGGGCGGGATAATTCTTTTTTTCCGGTATGCCAGTTGCGCTGATACAAGAATGAGAATGCAAATCTTAAAAAACTCATGTAATATTTTACTTCTTGTATAGTGTAGCAGTCTTTAAGTTCCTTCCGGCTGCGTAATCAACGTATTTGTAAAAAACTGTTTAGTTCGCAAATTTCTCGAGAGTCGTACGGACGGTCTTTGTTTCATCATCTTGTATGATACCTAGTACTATTTCATCTCCCACATTCTTTCTTCGCAACACTGTTGCCAAATCGACATCTCTGAGTTCCACCCCATCAATTGATAGAATGATGGTGTTTGGAGTAATATTGGCTTTGTCGGCTGGTGAACCTGGAGCGACCGCTGCTTCATTGGCTGTGCTCCCTGGTAGCACAAGGGCTCCATAGGTGTAATCAAGGCCATTGGCTTTCGCAATCTGCTCGTTTAGCATGACGTAGCGTACTCCCAGATACGGACGAATTATCTCTCCGTACTGGCGCACCGAATCCACTACCTGTTTTACTACGTGAGCCGGTAGAGCGAAACCAATATTGTCAGCTCCGCGGGAGATAGCTACATTTACCCCAATGACTTCCCCGTTGATGTTTAACAGCGGACCTCCTGAGTTACCTGGGTTGATAGCGGCGTCGGTCTGAATCACTTGATCCAGCTGCTCGCTGCCACCCATGCCGTCGCTGGCCACGATAGAACGAGCCAGTCCTGAGACAACCCCTACTGAAACTGAGTTTCGAAACTCAGCTAGCGCATTTCCAATCGCAATCACGGTTTCTCCCAGACGTAACGACTCAGAATCTCCAAAAGCAACAAAGTGCAAAGCTTTTTCTAATGGTTCATTAATTTTGAGAATGGCGACATCAAGTTGCGTATCACGAGCCAGGACATCTACATTATAGGCTGTCCCATCATTTAACAATACCGAGTAGCGAGCATCTGGGTCACTTACCACGTGTCGATTGGTCACGATCATACCATCATTACTTACCATAAAGCCTGAACCGCCACCAACCTCTTGTTCTTGGGTGCCGTTTTCACGTATCCGCGGCACAGAAAAACCGCCGCGGAGTCCCAAGGGATTGTACGATTCGTAATACCGCTCGTACACGGGAACGTCTTTGGTTACCAAGACGGAAACTACCGCCGGATTCACTCGGTCGATGCTTTGCACCACTGTTTCTTCTACCGACAGTGGTACTTGGATGTCTTGAGTACTGGTGGAGGTATTTTGTATTACCAGTAGGTACGCAGCCAACGGACTACGCAGCGTGTAACCCAATGCCACCAGCAGCACGACAGTGAGCAAGCTACTAAGAACGACAATTTTGGCGACTGGTGCTGGTTCAGATTCAGACATAGATAATACTTACTACGAACAATCTCTACTGCTCTTTCACGTAGAGTTTTTGACCGCGATTCCACATCTCTGGCTTGTCTTGGAGCTTGAGCCAGTACCACCATTCTGCACCCCAGAGATACTGCTCTTCAAACCGGGTCTTTTCTGCATATTCTAGAATGTCTTCAAATTTTTCTAGATTCATACGCGTAAATTGAATCTCAAGCGGAACATCCACTATTGGCTCGAGCAGCCACGGTTCAGCTGACAACTCAATCAGTACAGTTGGCTTATCACCATAGAGCACACCCATCAGATTGTCTTTGACCCGATACACCCAGGGCGGCAGGACGGTTTTGAATTGTCCCAGCTCAGGGTTCCAGAAGTGCACGTACACACTGGTGCCGAACATATCACCTCGGGAATACGCACCGCGCCAAGTGCCTAAGTTACCGCTGTCAGTTACCAAGACGGGTCGGGTCGGATCGAGTTTCTTTACCAGGGCAATCTCTTTTTCGAGTAAATCGACGTCGTGCTCACCACAATGCTCGAAAGCGAAGACTTCCAAGAATGGTTCATTTTCTACTTGCCACATCACCACGGCCGGACTATCTTTATAACGCTCAATTACCTGTTCTACCATTTGCAGCTGTGCGGCGTCTTGTTGTGCTGGCGGCAAATCTTTTACCCAGTTTGGCACATGACATTCTGGCCAGCGCGGCAACCTTCTGCCGACCGCTAAAATTACCTCTGCACCGACTGTCTCAGCTTTGTTAATCTGATAATCGAGTTCTTCAAAATTGTAGATATTTCGGGCTGGCTCAACCATTGGCCAATGGGCGGCGAGGCGCAGCTTTCGTACGCCCAAGTCGTCAACAATGGCGTTGTATGTTTCTTTCCAGTCTAAACCTAGTTCCCGAGCATACATAGTATTGAACGACATACCGTACTGTATCGCTTGGGGTTTTTCTTTTTGAGCAAAAAGAAAAACCGTAAATACACTTACCACAAAAAGACCAATCAAAATGTACAAAATCGTCTTCCACATGAATATATAGTGAAATTATATCACGCGAACAGTACGAAAAACCCAACCAGAATCACCACAACGTACAAAATTTTCCGAAAGAACACTTTCGGTCGCATGTCTCTATCAATAGCCGACTCCGGCAACCAGTGGGCAAAAATCGCTGATATCAGCAGGATAAATACAAATCGAAGCCCATCGAGTGCTTGTACTACCGATACTTCACCCATGTCGGTCGCTTTCAGGAGCATGAAGGCTGCAATCCCCGCCAAGAGCTTCGCAGCAAGCACAATTACCCCAGCTTTTTTTGTCGTCTCAGACGTCTGCTCGCGAATCTTTTTGTAGTAGGCCGGCACCAGCAGTAACGACAGCGTGAACAACACAAAGCCGGCTCGCGACCAGAAGAATCCATTGTCGAACCCCGTTTCGATAAACAGCGCTTTCATGGTCACGTAGTGCAGAGCGAAAAAGAGACCACTGTGAAATACGTGTAGGACAACGTCTATTTTGGGCAGGGTTTGTGCCACCAACATGGTTCCGACGGAAAGCAAAATGACCCCGATGAC
>Ga0307932_1000891_pt1 | contig 12330 bp, 10 predicted proteins | sample OrgLakmetageno48_FD_201843 | JGI IMG/M metagenome (GOLD analysis project Ga0307932, IMG submission 201843) | Saline water microbial communities from Organic Lake, Antarctica - #48 | ecosystem: Environmental > Aquatic > Non-marine Saline and Alkaline > Saline | place: Antarctica: Organic Lake...
CGTCAAATCCGTTGGTATCAGTGGCGCCAAATTGCGCCTCCACCCCAGCATACGACTCGCTACTACAGTCATACGGCGCGGTAATGTCTAAGTCGTAATACAGTTCGATGTTATCAAGACCGGTAGCAGCGTCAATCGTACCTGATTCACTGATCGTGACACTGGATACTGAATTTGACGTTAAACTATTGATCACAAATGCACCACCGAGATAGTTGCTAGTTGTCTCACTTCTGGCTGAAGTTAAGTGGGTACCTAAGGTTGTCAGGGTTGAGTCTGGACCGATATTATCTAGAGTTTCTCCAAACTGATCTCGTACAGATGACTCCCACCAGGTAACGTACAAACGATCAAGATTACCCGGATCAAGGCCAGGCTTTCTAATATCACCAGGAGTACTATTTACTGGCCCCTCTTCTACACCCCACGAAGTCATGGCATCAGTAGATTCTTTATAGTAAATATTTGCGGATGACACTGTCCCGGCAGTGTCTTGAATGGTATATGCTACATACACATCACCATTATTCTGATCCATACCAATTGCAACATCTAGAATTCCCCGTCCGGAAACGTTTGTCAGCACATTTGCCATACTTGTCCAGGCTGACCCATCATAAACGGCAGTGCGTATATCATCATTGTCATCAGTCAGTACATCGTTATCGTTCACATAAGCCAAAAAGATGTAACCTGTTGCCAAATTGACTGTGGCAGATAATCCACCGGCATACTCGAAACTCTCTGCTGTTGAGCTATCAATTGTCACCCAACTACCTGACCAACTGACACCATTCCATATTTTGGAACGAAGTATGTTGGCAGAAGTATCACGATTTATGATCATAACGTCACCACCAGCTAGTGGCAGTAGTAAGCTATGATCATTACGAGCATCAAGCGGGCTGGTGCCCACTTCATTCCAATTCGTACCAGTCTGACAGGTGGCATCACAAGACACAACATATGCGTCACTGTTGTCGGCGCTAGATAAGTAAATTTCACCATCGGTCGCCTTAGTTATGGTGTGTGTATTGTTTAGAGAAGTAAATGTAGGACTTTGACCTGAATTCGAGGTTGCATTAACGGGCGAACTACCGAGCAGCAACGTATCGCTCGTGGTATCGAGTCGGTTATAAAACAAGGCATCGAGACTCGTGTCCATTGTAGCGATATGAATATTAGTACCTGTGTCACCAGGTGTCCATTTGTCATACCATACAACAATACGTATACAGTCAGTCTGACTATCGACGATTACCGGGGATCCCCAACTATCACCAGAATCAGTTGATTTACTGTAGACACACTGTCCAGTACTATCACGATAAAAATTGTATCCAAGTGTATCTGAAATAAATACTGTTTGTGCACCGGTGAAGTTAAATGATCGATCATCTGCATTTGCGGTTGAGTCAATAGTGACAACAGCAGCTTCGGCTGAGCGTGTGCTCAGCATTCCGGTCAGCATGTCACACCAAGCATATCCAAAAGCAGCGCACCTAGAATAAATGCGGTAACCCCTTTGTGTACATGCGTAAAGTGGCGCAGTTGTTTCATAACTCCGATACCCTTATTCTACCTCACTCTAGGATAGTAATTTAATTGTGCTGTGTACTTGAAGCCTGCTCTACAACATCTTTTTGTGTATACTCAGGGACAATTACGTCAGGAATCGCTGCTTGGTTTATTACTAAGCCATCGGTTGTCGTAGCTAACTGAGAATCACTTGGACGTAAGTCTAAATCAAAATCTACCTCTTCTACAGTCGGCGTACTGGTTGCCGTTGAGCTGGCGTTTAAAACTAAATCATCTTTGTCATACTGAACTGGACTGTCCACTGGCTCATCTGTATCAAGGTCACTGTCAGAAGATAATTCTTCCTCAGATTGAGAAGTAGTCGGCAGAGCTCGCACTTCACCGGTCGTTTCAGGACTAGGTATGTCTGACGGCAAATCTCGTGGAATACGCTCGATCGGAATAATTTCACCGGTAACAGGATCAAATCCCTTCATCACAGTATCACCATTTTGATATTGAGCCTCGTACATGACCAACATACGTGGGTTGGTTACAGAGACACCATCGGTATCTTTGATCTCATTAAAAGACTCGCTGCCAATGTCATAAGTCATCAGTGATTGTGAACCATCGCTTGAACGTACATTCCATATGATCAAATCTCCCCGTATATGCGGTGCAATATCGTGTTCGATTGAGTCAGTAATCTGGGTTTCTACATCACCTTCGCGCAGTATTATCTCCCAATTGTTTTGCACCCAGCGTTGCCACACGGTGTAATCACCATTTTTAGTTGGTTCCATATTATTCACGCTTGTATCTGTAAGCTGAACTTCAGTTTGATTTTCTACATCATACGAAATGATCTGATAACGATCATTCACCAAACGATGCCACACAATAGTCTTTGAACGTTGGTCATAGTATGGTGAAGCGTCATCGACAGCGTTGTCTGTTACTTGTATTTGTTCTCCGTTTTGAATGACGTAGATTTCCATGTCTCCAGTTGCGTCAGGTGCTGCAAATAGGTCATTGTCTGCCATAGTATTCGAGGAAATCTTCTGGCAATAGAAACTACCATCTTCAACTTCGGTACACTCATTTTTATTAAAGGCGAAGACGCTGTCTGTCTGCATAGTAGATATGTCATTTGAAGCCAGCGAGGTGGTCGTAGACACGGTCGATGTTGCGGTGCTAGTACTTAGTCCTCCATCCCCGCTGGATTCATCAGAACCTGATGACACGCTTATACTGCTTGCGGTGCTACTAGTGGTAGTAGCATCCTGATTACTACTGCTACTTACGGTGTTGTTGGTTACATTAGAAGAAGTAGAGCTAGTGGAAGCTGTTGGTTGTGAAGACGTTGCGGTTGGCACATCTATTGACTGTGATGTAGTAGCTACAGTAGTAGTTGCTATTGGATCTACTGATGGTTCGTCCTCAGCTTCGATTACAGTAGATGTCGTACTGGTAGTAGTAGCAGAAACAGTATCAGTAGTCGTTGCTGGTTCTGTCTGCATCTCTGAAGATAGATCAGCTTCTGTGTCTGTGTCAGTATCCAGTTCAGCTGTTTCCACTACATTTTTTGAGATTACCTCATCGTCAGCGTTATCATCGATATTTTCAGATGCATTCTCTGTCACGTCAGTGGTTTCCTCTGCACTACTTGGTTCAGCTTCTGTTGAGCTAGGCTCGTCTTCTACCTCTGCAGTGCCTACATTTTCAACAGTTTTTTCGGTTGGTTCTTCCGCATATGCAAATGCAACCGGCTGCAGCAGCAGGCTCGCACACAGTATCAAAGCAGCTCCAAAAGCAACTTTGGTAGTGAAAACGAATCTATACACACTCAAACCAAGCAAAGCCCAATGCGTACTCTGTTGCAGGTGGGTCTTATTATCTGGTGGTTTATATTGCGAATATACGTTGTTATATATAGTTTTATTGAAGCTTCTTCGTATCATTTTTAAAGGTATTTGACTGTGTCAAATAGCCATATATTATTCCCATCACACACTAATTTTATCAATATAACCAGGGTATCCCTGGTGTTATCAACACTGTTTTACACAGCTGCTATATGTCTACTGCAGAAAGAAATCCGCCAAAATTATTGAAAAATCTCTGAATGTCATTTTGCCGTCACGGTTAAAATCAAAGATTTGCGATCGACTACTCCACGCGCCCATAAAGGCACTGATATCCTGTAGCGTAACCTTTCCATCGTTATTCAAATCTGTGGCAATGCCAGACCGGATGGCCACCTTAATCTCTTCTGGAGAAGTATCGTCATCGAAATTAAACAGTGCGATCGTATCAGACGGCTGTTTAGTCACTGGCACCTCAGTACCAATTCCATCTCCGGCAACGAGAGTTGCGTCCTCGATCTCGATTTTGTATTGCCCAGGTTCTAGTGCTCGAAAATTGATTGTAACTATTTCGTGCTGACCGATAAAACCTTTTCTAAATGTCCCACCGCTTACTTGTACTGACGAATCTGTTATGACTGGGTCTTCTGTCCAAATTGTGAGCACTGACTGTCCTCGGTCGACGCTAAATACGTCTAATTTATCTTCAGGGAACTCAACCGTAATATCAACAGCGTTCACTGGTGTATGAGCCGAGGTAAGTACCTCTACTTCGAACAATTGCCCACTTTCAACCGCCTGCACGTCTGTCTCTAGAGTTATAAAAGAGTCGTCAGTAGCAGAAATTGATAAAGCTCCAAGCAGAGCAGCTGCACCCAGTACAGCCGGAAACATGTACCTAACTGTTGTGGCACGGTCTCGGCTGGCACGAAAATGTGTCAACAATTGTTTAATTCGTGCTCTAACGTTCATGATTTATGTGTTACCAAGCTCAGCACGTAGTGATGTAGCTTGCGTATTTGCAAATTGTAGTGATTCGCGAGTTTCTGCCACTGAATCTAAGATGGCCATAATGTCCTTCGAATCAGCAGCTTGACCAGTTATCAGCGAATCAATGATTTGTTTTTGCGCAGAAACCAATTCAGCAAAACCTCGTTGTTGAGTTTCTTCGTGGTTGAGTAATGTTTGCCATAGTTCTAACTGGTAATCATCATCTATGGCAGTGCCAGTCAGGGTACTTAATTGGGTTAAGTAGTTGTCAAACACCTCGATTTCACGTTTGAGATGAGATACCAACACTGCTTTACGTGTTGCAAGCACATCAGCGCATGAACCAAACAGTTGGTCCAACTCGAGCAGTTCAGAACGTTGTAGACCATCATCAATCTGTCCTAGCAAGATATCAAATGCTATCCGTTGCTCGCGTGGACAATCAGTAACCAAAGTGCCAACCGGACTAATAGCGCGATTTTGTGCGGTTTCAATTGCAAGATTATGTAGCAACTCCTCCTGGATGCTTAGCTGGTTTTGAACAGTAGATTTATATGCTTGTGTCCTTTGCGATGCGATTAACATGCTCAGAAGTAAAGCTCCAAGAATAAGCAGCAACAATGTAAGTGGCACGGTGTTATTTTTGTAGAATGTTTGTAGTGACATAAGTACTAGTCTTCCTTTGTTAACCTGGTAACATCCTTCATTTCCTTTTCTACTTTTTGCTGTGACGATTGCAATGCTTTGTCCACTGCTTCTATCATCTCTGATTCGGCCTTGGTGAGCTTCTTGGTTTTGCGTGACGCTTGTAGCGATGATTCCTGGTTACGTAACACTACCTGAAGATTACTAAATTCCCGGTGCAGTATTTCAATCGCCTCGACCGATTCAGTGCGCACAGATCCTTTGAACCGTCGGTAGACAAATAGCAAGTACCAGATACCAAACACCAGTAGTAGTGCCAGCAATATCAAAGGGACAATGACTGACATAGCATCAACTACTTGACCCCCAATCCGAACGTAACCTGGCTCCTGGACAGCAATACGCTGTATGTCTGACAGAGCACTTTGTGCACCATATACATCGGTTGCTTGGGCGGATATCTCGTACACACCACTGTAGAGTTCGGCTTCAGGAATGTAGGTAAAGACACCATCGCTATCAGCACTTATTTCAGTTACGTTAGGTTCATTGCCAATTCGGTTAAAGAAAATGGTGACTTGTGCGTCTGGTCTGGTGAGTCCACGAATGACCGGAATAACATTAGCTGTCATGTCGGTAGGTACATCCGTAAAGATAGGTTTTTCGAAGGCTTCAACTGTAATTGAATGGGTTCCAATCGTACTGTTTCCGGCAGCATCAAACGCTTCGACAATAATTGCGTGATAACCCGGCTTGAGTACTGGAAGTGTGATTAAACCAGTACGACTTTTATCAATAAATTCAAATGGTTCGGCTTCGTTGATTTTAACTAAGTATCGAACAACGCCTGACGTTTCCTCATCACTTGTAACCCGCAGCACCTGTTCTGGGTTCGTTGATTCTGAGGTAGAAGCAGTGGTGATCTGAATATTTGCCGGCGCAACACTATCAACAGCTAAGCGGTAATGCGTAATCGCCCCCCAACCGTCAGCATTACGAAACTGCAAGTGAAAGTATGATTCACCCTCGGGCAACTCATCTAGTGATATAGAACTAATTGGATTATCGTATACGTTTGTTGGTACAGTACTCGACCGATCATTCAACAGTGTGCGCACGGCTGTTATGCCAGCTGGTAGTGACCATTGTAATTCAGCAGTGGTCTGGTTTGACCAAGCTGCTGGATCTGGATGGCTAGTAGAATCAATCTGCGGTGCAGCCGGTGTATTGGCAGGTGAAACGTATTCAACCACCTCTGGCACCGGAGCGGTTGACGCAGCCCGGGCAGTGTACGAACCACCATTCATGCTGGTCAAAATATTAGTACCACGACCGTCATTTGCGAGCACAGAGCCATCGGTAAACGACACACGAGGTGAGCCTGCATTTTTGACTCGAAACGTTACCGACAACACATTACCAACACTTCCGCTATAGCCAGTTGGGACTCCGCCACTAAAATTAATTGTACCCGCCGAATTAGAAAAGGTTGGCTCTGTTACCCAAAGGTTAAATATCGATCCACTTCTGGTGACCGAAACTACAGACAGTTCATTGGGATTGAACTTTATCGTACCCTCAGCTGCGTTAACCGCCTGGCCCTGGGTGGCAATCTGGACTCGTGCGGTAAAGGTCCCCCCTACTTGGTACACACCAGTATCAGGAGTAATGCGTAGCGAAGCAGCGTCTACTGCAGTTGCAGATAACAATAAAAGCACGACTGCTATACCGACAACCTGAACGTATTGTTTAATGAGATTTTTCATGATTGCTATCACTAGTATTCTGCGACTCCTGTAACTGCTTTACTTCATGGTGTTCCATTTCAGGGTGATTTGGTTGCTTGTCAGGTTCTCCAAAGGCACGCTGCAGTGCTTTTTCTTCACGCTCACGTTGTTTACGTTTATAAAACCGCACTAGGCCAAATAGTAGTACCAGTACACTGAAGCTAAGCAGAGCAACTAATAATACATGGGTCACTGGAACTGTTCGCAGCGTTTCGTCCGGTACAAACGTGGCGATGTATTCATTACCAGCTTTATCAATAGCCTTAACCCGTATCACACTATTGAGTGTTTGATCATCGAGTTCATACGGACTTCTCGTTTCGATCCAAGGCGCGCTAGCACTTCCCCAGGTAAATGTACTGAAGTTGGAAAGAGGCTCTTCCATTACTTCATAGCGATCAATACCAGTTTGCTTATCAGTGGTGTTGAATGTAATGAAATACCTATTTCTTATCTGTTCAAGTGCGATACTAAATTCTTGTGGATCTGTTGTATCTGCCCTGACTCGCTCTTTCCATGGATCTTGTACGTCTGCGCTTAGTTGTGGCAGTACAGTTAGTTCTTGTGGAAACACTTGCAACTCTGCTGGTGTGCCAAATCCGTCATTTAAGTACGCAATTGTTTGTTCGGTAAAGCTGACCTGAGCCGGAACGGAGGATCCATCAACAGATGCAATAGCATCAGTTCGCGCGATGATTTCAAACAAAGTGTTGGTTAAGCGTGGATCACCGGCAATACGACCGCAGTAACCATTTGGAATACCACCGGCAAAGGTCACTTGTTTACCATTTTGGCTAATCGTTGGTGGTTCTACCCAGATAGAAAATATTGAATTTCCCAGTGACACATCCACTGCCGCAATCGGACCTTCTAATGACAGCACCCCTTCTACAGCATTAATACATTCATCCTGTGCCTCATCGGTGTCTAATCGAACAGCCAGCACCTCGGCGTCACCACGAGCAAGCGTTGCCGAGGCTGGGTCAAGGTACAACGTAGCTGCCATTGCTGGCTGTGCCACAAGCATGAAAGCTACAAGTATCCCGAAAATTCGATTCATTGTATTTAGTATAGCAACACCGTAGTAATAAATAGATGCCTATACACAAACAAAGACCTGCCTCGTGAGAACATCTGGGAGATTTTCGCAAGCACCCCAAGGCAGCCTTTCTTTTCTTTCAGAAAATTCACCTTCACCATGCCAGATAATTTAAGACCAAAAAAAAGGGGGGGGTAAATTATCGTCATGGTGTACTGCGGCTGTACATACATTTGCTTTTCCTGCATTCGCTTACAATAAACAAATGAATTACCCACGAGCTCACGCTCGGGGTATCCGCGAAAGCTAAAAGCAACCTTTTAGCATGCACCACTACGTGGTGCATGAACTCCCTACATCCCCAGGCTTACGCCGCGGGGTATTGATGGGGAATAATTTTACTTATGTCACGCATTTGTAAACGTAAGTCGGCCCACCACGATTAGTGAGTTTTGTTAGCAAATACAAACAAAAAACCCACCTCGTGGTGGGAGATAGGGTTTTTTGCGTTATAACTCCAAGCTTAGAGTCCAATTTTCGTTAGAAGATTGGGGTTGCTACGTATGTCAGCGTAGCGTTGTAGTCGTCTGCAGCTTCCTGCAAAGCGGTGATTTCAACTTTGTACAACACATTGGCTGTACCGGCATCTATTGGTGAGTCATTTCGGAATACTTCTACTGGTGTAGTTGAAGCTGAAACAAATTTAGTTCCTCCAGTATAGATGTCTCCACCAGATAAAGTTGTGTCGTCTGAGGTCAGACCCCAGTGACCAGCTTCGTTTGGTGCCCCTGGTGTTCCGCTCGGCGGTATCCAGACATCGGGAGTTGTAGCAAAGCTACCATCTCGGTATCCGTCGATCACTGCACCATTGGCTGAAGTGAGCTGTTGGTTAGTCTGAACAGTAACAGCAAACCCATTAGCAGCGTTAGTAGACACTTCTAGCTGCTGAGCAGCAGACAGTGGGTTACCAGCTGACAGTTCACCAAAAGCGATAGCAGTTGGTGTGGTGGTTGTGCCGGTTGTATCTAAACCAACTGTTGCTCCTGAGGCGACAGCATTTACCGTAAAAGTAAAGATAGTGTCAACCGTAGCAGAAACAGTAACTGAATCGAGGATCATAACCCGAGTTTCACCCGTATCTACTCCTGCAGTAATTGGGAACTGGTAGGAACCAGCAGTCGGGTTTACTAGCTGAGCATCTCCTCCGTCAGCGTTGAGTCCAATTTCAATGGTAGTAGACGCACCTGCGTCTAGACTTGCTCCATCTCCTGTACAGAACGTAATTGTTAGAACTGTTCCAGTGAACGCAGCTCCAACTTGATCTGAACCAGTACAGTCAGCGGCAACAGTAAGATCTGTTGAGGTTGCCTGTACATCGATGTCTGAGAAGTCTACAGAACCAACCACAAAAGGTCCGTCTGAGAAATCTACAGTGATAGTCTCACCATTAACTACTCCAGTTGGAGTAATAAACTCGATAGTGTGATCTGATCCGTTACCTGGTCCTGAATCAGACAAGGTGTTAGTAAGTGTTGTGACATTTGCTGCTTGCGCAAATTGCATTACCGGTAGTCCCAGTGACCACATGATGATTGCAATACTCGCAACAGCGGCGGTTGCTTGGAGCACAGAGAACGTGTTTGACGTTCGTGACACATGCTCTACGTTGTATTAGCTTACAGCGCTGGCTCGCGTGGTGGGCAAGCCAGAATGGTGAGTAACTCACCTGCGTAAGTGGTCTCCACTCCGCTTACGCAAAGATTCGACTGCAAACATATCCGCCTGGACACACTCGGCTGAAGTGCTCACATACGCAAAAATCGCGTACGTTCAGTAATTTACTAATTGAAACTACCTCCAATGCGGATACACTCTCATTGTACGATGGTCGGGAACCAGTTGTGTTGCTTGTACACATAAATTTCAACCACACTACATACTACACCACACAAAAATCAAAATTGTAAATTTCTAATGAATGTCGTCGGTTATAGGCGGTACCCGACAGGGAATTTCTTTCCTTACAGGAACGGTACAGATGTCGTATCGTACTTCGCTTCGCTCGTGCGATAAACTCCATCTCTTCGAACCCCTGCCGTGAGTGAAACTATTCACTCACTTCGGGTAGCTCGTGAACAGAAAAATCTCCTTGCGGAGATTTTTCTTACGAGCTACCCACACTAGGCAGGTTCAGAACCATAGACTGGGCACTGGCTATCAGAGAAATCAAATATGTACCTGTACTCAAGCGTTATTTACTCCCCTACCAACCAGACAGTATGGCAGCACAAGCTTAGTCACTCATCCAAGCCAACCTACCCATTACCAGTAAATGATACAATACAAACACCATGAAAGACTTTGATTCCTGGATAGCACACAAGAAAACCATCAATGAGGCACCCGGTAAGCTGTATTCTAAACGGGACATCTGGTGGTGTTCACTCGGGGTCAATGTGGGATTTGAGCAAGACGGGACCGGTAAATCATACGAACGGCCTGTGGTAGTGCTTCGTGGCTTCAGTCGAGCGGTGTGTCTGGTGGTGCCACTTACAACATCGACCAAAGAAAATAAGTATCATGTAGCACTCGGTGACATAGACGGTAAACCAGCTGCCGCCATCATCTCCCAAATTAGACTGGTGGACACTAAACGCTTCATCGACAAAATAGGCATGCTAGACAAGGTCAAGTTCGAGGAAATGAAAAATGCCGTCAAAGCATTGCTCTAACGACATTTTACTTGTTCTCCTACCGAAGTAGGCGAGGCCGAAGCCATTTGTACATATATAATAGCCTAGCTAGGGTTTTAGTCAAGTATTATTTTGCACTATAGCCCATCAACCATTCATACTTACTTGCCCAACGTACATAATCATAATGACCATTGCCTCGCATGTATTTCTCTACCACCTTGGCTAACTGTTGTTGATTCTCAGCGTTACCTGCAAACACCACTTTTTCTAACAATCCAAGTAGTTCTTTCGATGTTACTGGGAAGTTTTGTAATGGATGTGCTGTCAATTCCCTAGCCAAATAACTATGATACGGGGCCGTTCGTAATTCCACTGCAAACAAGGCTATTGATAAGTTGTAGACAGAAAACGTCGCATGAATCTGCGCTCCGAGAGCGTCACCTCTACGCAAAGCTTTCATAGAACGGAACAAGTCATGCACATAGGCGTCCATATGCTTTTTAATCAGCGGTAGTTGCTCATCTGCAGGAACCTTACATTTCTCTTCAATCAACGTCTGAATATCACCCGTTTTGTCTGTATAGGTAGTGACGTGGGAGAAACTATATCTATCCCACGCTTTTGCAGTCTTCCACTCTGCATGCTGTCGGAACTCGTCATAGTCAAACACCTGGGTACTCATGTCGGCATACTCGCTGTCTTCAAAATTATTCTCTTCGGGTTGTTTAGAGAATTGAGCTTTTGTACCAATTTTCACTACATAACGTAAATCCCAGTCAGAATATGCGTCTTCAAACCCTTTCCCTCGTGACCCACCCATAAAGAATCCTAGTACGTTCTCATTTTGCTCTGCGTCTTCAATGTATCTTTGCAAGTCTTCAGTGGTGAATTTCTTCCGAGCTGATTCATTCATAATGTAAATATAATAGTTATTAGCCGAGCCACTCGACAATCGCACCCGCTACTTCCGCAGGAGACTTGTCACTGGTATCAACAATGGTAAAGCCGTTCTCTTCCGCTGCTTCACGGAACTTTGTAGACACCCATACGTTGTCTGCTATAAATTTCTCTGGCGTTTTACCAGTCGTTCGTTCCAGCTCAGTCAGACTTTCTGGTGTTTGATACCGACTCATCAACCTGTCTGCAATTACTTCAGGGCTGCCATCCATCAGGCAGACTGCTGTTTCAACATCAGGAACTTGGACCGTAGCTTGCTCTATATCAGCTACTTTCATAAAACCACAGACAATTGTAGTTACCTTACTCGCAGCATTCTGTTTGGCCACCTGTAGCCAATGAGTAGTTTCAGATTCCCGCCAACCTTTGTCGGCATTGTCTGGCACGCCTCGTTCATCAAAATCGTGGACCTTGTATCGCTCTAGGTCTAACTTTGTAACTAATTCAGTGATAACAGTACTTTTACCAATCCCGTTTACCCCTGTGACAATAAATAATTTTGGTTGCATATGGTTGATTGTATCAAATTAATATTACTAAGATGCAAAAAGGCGCACGATTTCTCGTACGCCTGTCTATATAAACAGCTGTGGAGTGGTGCTTATTCCAAGAGATTGAGCTGTTGTTGTTGTTGCTGCTCCTGAAATGCCCGCTCGTCAAAGGTTTGGATTGCCGTAACAGTGAGCGCTATGACACCGATGCAGAAATGGGGTCACAGAAATGGGGTCAGCCACTATTAAGTAAGTGTCCGTCAGTAAAACGAAATGGGGTCAGCCACTATTAAGTAAGTGTCCGACAGGGATTCGGTCACCTTTGCATCAGTATATTGT
>Ga0307932_1000896_pt1 | contig 12291 bp, 13 predicted proteins | sample OrgLakmetageno48_FD_201843 | JGI IMG/M metagenome (GOLD analysis project Ga0307932, IMG submission 201843) | Saline water microbial communities from Organic Lake, Antarctica - #48 | ecosystem: Environmental > Aquatic > Non-marine Saline and Alkaline > Saline | place: Antarctica: Organic Lake...
AACCAATCGGCGCTGCCCACGGGAACAGTCCTTGCTTTAAACGTCCTTCCATACCCTTGATGCATTCCTCACGCAGGTTCCGCACGTAGTCGGCTGCGATGACCGCCTGGATATCAGCGGTGAGGCGGCCACCGCGTGATCGTAGGTCGAGGCTTTCGTGGGCAAAATGGACGTCAATGCCACTATCGACCAACTCGCCGATGCGCGCCCAATCGGAGAAGTTGCGGGCTGAGCGGTCGATTTTGTGCACCACCAGACCTTCGGCAGCGCCGGACTGCAAAGATTTCACCACCACATCAAATACTGGGCGTCCGCGCTTGGCCGCCGTTTCTTTTTCCTCAAACCAATCGATGATGGTGAGGTTGTTCCGTTGCGCAAATATAGTGATGGCTTCTCGCTGCGCTTCTAGTGAAACGCCGTCACCTTGTTTGACGGTTGATACTCTGGTGTATGCAAGACAGGTTTTTGCGCTCATAGGCTAGGTATCTTTGGACTCTAGCAAATCCTCAGAATTATGCGAATCTGGCCACGGCCAGCGACCGTTGCGCTCCATCTCCAGATAGATTTCTTGGCACAGCAATAGATAGGCGTCGAGTGCGGCGTCGGGCATGTTTTGCGGACAAAATGGATCAGGTGTGTGCATACCCATATGATAGAGATTCAGCGCCTGATCCCTAGCAGACACTTCATGTGATTCCCCGATACGGTGCATACATCGACGCCGAAAACGGTACCAGCCGCACACCCTGGCACATCACCTGCACCGCCGCATGGTGGTTGGGCTGGTTTTGCAGATCATGCGCCTCAAACGGCACCAACATCCGCGCCAATAACGGTGCATCCTTCGCGCCCACCCGAAACGAGACAAAGCTCCCCACATTCCCGAATATGGCATCGGATACATCAGCATCGATCTGCGAGAGGTGTTGGTGCGCCAAAACCAAGCCAAGCCCGTATTTTCGCGCCTCAGACAGCATCCCAGCAAAGGACTTGGTGGTAAGGTTCGGGAACTCATCGACATAGAGGAAAAACGGTCGCCGTGTGGCTTCAGGCAACCCGTGACGAGTGGATGCAGCCAGCATCAGGGTCGAGGTGATCAACCCGCCCAGGATGTTAGTGATGTCCGCGCCCAACCGTCCTTTGGCCAGATTCACAATCAATATCTGTCCGGTATCCATCATGGTCCGAAACCGCAGCGGTTCCTTTGGTTCACATACCGCCTCTCGAACCGCTGGTTGCGCCAGAAACGCCCCCAGCTTGTTAGCAATCGGGGCCACCCCGTCCGCGCTGCCCTGATAGTTCATCGCCGGAAACTCCACCTTCCAGAAGAACTGCACTTGGGGGTCGGTGACCCGGTCGATCACCTGCCGCCGGAAGCCTTTGTATGTGAGGAGCTTGAGGATATCGCGCAGGTCGGCTTGTGGCTGCTCTAGGAGCGCTAAGATCGAGAACCGCAGGATGTGTTCCATCCGCGCACCCCACGCATCAGGCCACTGCTTCTTGAGGGTCTCAATCAGCCCCGACGCCACCAGTGGCCGGTGTATCGCGGCCACCTTCGCCAGCGGATTGTATCCAAGTGGGCAGGCGGGGTCCGACACTTCCCAGTATAGATGGGGAACGTCGAGGTCTCGGTGCAAACTCTCAGCCACGTCCCCGTGCGGGTCAATCAGACAAAAGCCAGTGGCGTGATTGGCGTCTTGGTGGGCCAAGTTCTCAAGCAAGGTGGACTTGCCAGTCCCGGTCTGGCCAACAACATATAAATGCTGGAGCCGGTCTTTGGTGCCGAGGCCAAACGGGCCGGGAGCGTGATAGCGCTTGTGTGCGAGCCCTATCCTATATCGATCAGCGGTATTCATATGGTTAATGATCTCGCGGCCAGCCATCGGTCACTAGCAGCTGGCATATCGCCATACACGATACCCTGACTGCTTTGCCCCAGTCACCGCATCTAGCATCATGATCACAGATCAGTTCTTTGCCCGCATCGCCTTCCGCCTGGGCCCGATCAAGCATGTCGCTTGGTCTCGCCCCATCGGAAGGAGATGCGAGATGAATACCAATACCAAGAGAACGCCAGAGACCATTGGTAGCGTCCCAGTCTGCCGCAGCTGCGGCTCAGAACGGGTCGCCAAGCACGCCTTGGTCTGCTTCAACCGGAACAGCGGGTTGTGGGAGCTTGAGCAGATCTTTGATGATGAACACTGTCACCAGTGCGAGGGGAAAGCCGAACTGGACTGGCTGGCCGCTGATGCCTTGCAAAACCAGCGGGTGCGGGAGCTCAATGATCGCTTCCGCACACTTGGTGGCAATGGCTCAGTGGTGGTCACCAGCGGCGTAAAGTCGGCTGGTGACGACTTCCTGCGCCGCGCCATTGAAGCCACGCAATCGTTTGCGAACTTCAGCGAAGATAATGATCCTTGGGGTGAGCATGACTTTGGAGCCTTCGAGATCGACGGCCAAAAAGTCTTCTTCAAAATCGACTGCTATGACCCCACCTGCAGCCAAGGATCAGAGAATCCCGCCAACGAAGCACTCACCCACCGGGTGCTGACCATCATGCTCGCCAGTGAGTATTGATGGCAGGGGGTATCAAACCTTCACCCTGATCTGGGCGGAGCGCAGTATCGCGGTATCACACCAAGCCAATTGGCTGCGTTCCGGGCACTGGCATATTGAGCTGCGATGTGCGGATCGGTTGCCGGTGACGGAAACGGGGTATCGCTCAATCTTCATGCCTCAGGCTGACTTTGCGGATGAGACGGCGATCAAGGACTTCGTGACCCGTCTGCTGGACGAAGCCGCCGACGGCAAAGCCTGGCAAGCCTATCTGGCTGCTAGCAGGCAATTGAAGCTGTTCTAAAATATGCGCTGCCTCCTAGTCGGGGCGGCGCTTTTGTCTTCTGTCGGCTAAAAGGTGAAAGATTCGGGTCAAAAATACGTCAAGTCTTATACAGCTCAGGGTGAGGTCAGCTGCTTCACTTTTGGTTGTATGCATCAGTCATTTTCTGCTGCACAGCCAATCTGCATTAACCTCATGGGAACAAACAGGTTTGAGACGGGCGTTTGTCACCAGAATACCGCCAGTATTCTGGCCACCAGCGCACCGGATATCACCAAATGTTCGTCCCCACTTGCCGGTTCCCAGTCACCGCATCATGCCCCCCGATACCCTGCCTGCTAGGGTGTCGATTGCTCCCACCATAGACTGAAGCTCTAGACGTTTATCCAATAACAAAAAGTCTATGAGTACTCAATTTGCCCTCGACCTTCGCCTTGCTCGCAGGAAGGCGGGCTATACCCAAGCGGACGTGGCGCACCTGCTGTCCAGTCATCAATCATTAGTGTCTGAGCTTGAACAAGGCCATCGCAGGCCTAGCCTTGAGCAGATTATTGAATTGTCGCTAATTTATGCGCGGTCGTTTGAAAGCTTCTTTGGCGAGTTGTTGGCAGAACGCCAACAGGTGCTGCAAGACCGCCTCAGGCGCTTGCCTGCCTTGAGCCGGGATACAGCACACACCTTTAATCGCACCAGTTCGCTCGCCCGTTTGAAGCAGCGACTGGCTAGTCAACTTGAGCATGGCGGCGCTTAGTGTGCTGGCGATTGCCGTCGCCTCAGGCAAGGTCGGCTATGTGTTTCTGCACAGTGGTCGGCTGCAGGACTGGGGCATCACGGTGAAGGCCGCGAAGAGTGGCAGTGATCTGGTTGGGTTTGTGCAGGGCCTGATCAATGAGTGGCAGCCTGCTGTTGTCGTGACGGAGGACTGTGATGACGGGTGTCGCAAGGGCAAGAAAACCAAGCGTCTGATTCGGTCACTGGCGGAACTTGCCAGTCACAACGCCGTCCTTGATGTCTCAGTATCGCGCCCACGTACCTTCCAGTCGAAGTATGAAGAGGCAGAGGCGTTGGTGGCTGCCCATCCAGAGATCGCTGGACACCTGCCAGCACAGCGGCGGCGGATCTTCGATTTTGAACCACGGGGCATGGTTCTGTTTGAAGCCTTGGCTCTGGCGCACGAGGTGATGAGAGGCCCGCCAACTAAGCTGGCTGCCGCGATGGGGTAGCCCTGTATGAGCTCTGCACAAACCGCTCGATAAGGGGCGGTTTCTGTATGCATGCATACCGTTAAGCTAAAAACCCTTGACTCACCACAACCCAGAATTGCAGCCTTTGTGTATTCTAGGGGGAGATTTTGAGATGAGATCATACGAAGCAGCGCGCGGCTCGTTTAGCTTGTTTGAGTTTTTGGCCAGGCTTGTCATTGTCGTCGGTGTTCTGGCTGCGATTGGGGGCGGTATCCTCGCTGCAGAAAGCCTGGGTCGTAACGTGCCGCCACCTTTGGCAGCGGCATTGGGAGCACTGCCCGGTGGACTCATTGGCTTGGCGGGGTTTTTTGGACTCGCGATGGCGCAGATGGGGCGGGCGACGGTTGATGGTGCTGAGTATGCACAGCAGGCGTTGTCTGTCTCGCGGCAGCAATTGGAACTGTCGCAGGAGGCTTTAGTCCAAGGCAAAGCCACTGCAGCCTCATACGCAGAACTGCTTAAACAACAGCCGGTATCCAAGGTGAACTCACCCGGAACGGCAGTTAACTCGGACACTGGTTCATCCTATGGCAACCGGCCTGCTCAGGCCGAACCAGGTACACAGCTGAGCGAAGATACGAACCCAACGAAGATAGGCGGTGAGACATTGAGCACGTCAGCGCAGCTTGAAAACGCTCCAGAAATAGCTGTGGACAACATGCTGCCCAAAACTGGCCAAGGGTCGCCACTGCCAGAAATCAAAAGAGTTGGTGGTTCGTATGTGGTTGGCAGCAAAGCTTTTAAAACAGGCGACGAGGCTGCGGATTATCAAAAGTCGTTATCAGTTTCCTAATGCTATTCTTGAGGATAAGCACCCCCATGCACACCCCCAACCCCTATGGGGGTCGCGTCTGGGGGGTCATAATGTCTCATGGCTGAAGGTAGCGGTACAAGTGTCTGTACTTCCTCGCGTGACTTCATCTGCTTTCGCAGATGAATACCCCCACCCCGCCATGCGTGATACTCTCTGGGGATCTTGGCATAGCACCGAAGAAAAGCGCGCCCATATGCGGATATCGATCAAACACCAGACCGTCCGACAGGGGCTGCTGTTCAAGAGCACGTACTATGAAGTGTGGCTGACAGTTTTGTTCACCCATGAAGAAATCCAGATCATCAGACAGCGCAGGTTGCTGCAGACAAAGCTGCTGGACAGGCGGCCTGCGACGGCCAAGGTGGATGATCGTGATAGCAAGTTTGAATTATCGGTTGGTGATATCGTCAACGGCAAGACTGACCGTTTTTTGTGCGCCACCCCCTCTGCCTCCAAGATTTATGAAGAGCGATTGCTTGATACCTTGCAGCAACTCAAACTGTGGATCAGCGACAACGCGGACGAGGCGGATGACTTTGTGGTGGAGCTCTGATGGGGCGTGAGTTTGGTGATCTCTTTGGTAGTCTGGTCGGGGCAGCGATCATTGTCATTGGGTTGCTGATTGCCGCGTTGATTATCACACCGTTGTTTCTGATTGGGATTGCCGCCTATGTGGCGTTTCGGCTCTGGAATGAGAGCCCGGCGCGGGCCGAGCGATTAGCGCGTGTTGAGACCATGCGGCTGTATAACCACGCGCTGCACGGACAGGTCCAATTGCGCGATGATGAGATTGATCAAGCGTTGTTCGGGCACTGGCCAGCAGCCACACCGGAGCCGCTGCGCGTGCGGCTCTTGGTGGTAGGTCGTGCGCTGTTTGCTAATGAGGGTTTGAGCCCTGACATCCCGCCGCCACCATCGCTGTGCAACACCGTTGAAGGCGGGCGGTATCGTGATCTGCTCGCGAAGCAAGGGCAGGCGCGTAACGATCCGCAGATGGTGCACGCGGCGCTTGATGTGATCTCGCAAGCTCTGGCTCCGATCGCTAAGGCTGCACCACCGATGTCCGGTGACGTACTCGTGTCGGTCTCCCAGTTCCTCACCCCGCACAATCTTGTGGTGGATCAGATCGTCACGTCGTTCTTCCAAGACAATGGATACAACCACTTCAAGGCGCTGCGCCAGCAACTTGATCACAACCTGCGCCAGACGAATCGCACCAACCCGGTATTCCCGCGCGACTATCGGGGTGATGATGCGGTTGAAGTCTATTTGAAGGGCACCAGCCTGCGCGACCTGTTCGACCTGCGTACCCCGTTTGAGATTCCCGAAGAACTGCGCTTTGAGCACACCCATATTGTGGCAGGCAGCGGTCACGGCAAAACCCAGACGCTGCAGTATCTGATCGCCAAGGATTTGCCGGACGTGGCCGCTGGTGCCAAGTCGGTAGTAGTGATCGACAGCCAAGGGGACCTGATAGGAAACATTTTGCGGGCCAAGGTGCTTGATCCGGAGGACATCGTGCTGATCAACCCTGAAGACATTGCGTACCCGGTGTCGCTGAATCTGTTTTCGGTCGGGCAAGAGCGGTTGCTGAACTATTCGCCGCTGGAGCGGGAACGGCTCACCAATTCCATCATCGAACTCTATGACTTTGTACTGGGATCACTGCTGTCTGCTGGGATGACGTCGAAACAAAGCGTCGTCTTTAGGTACGTGACGCGTCTGATGTTCCATATCCCGGACGCCACCATCCACACCTTGGTTGATCTGATGGAACCAGGTGGGACGAAGAAATACCAAGAGCATATCGCTAAGCTTGAGGGCACACCGCGCCGGTTCTTTGAGACCGAGTTTGAAACCAAAGAATTCACTGCCACCAAGACCCAAGTGCTGCGCCGTCTCTACGGCGTCCTTGAGAACCAGACGTTCGAACGGATGTTCACCAACCCAGAGTCTAAGTTTGATATGTTCACGGAACTGAACGAAGGCAAGTTGATCCTGATCAATACATCAAAGTCGCTCTTAAAAGAGCAAGGCACCGAAATCTTTGGCCGGTTCTTCATTGCGCTGATCGCGCAAGCGGCCCAGGAACGCGCGGTTCTTCGCCAACAAGACCGTTTGCCCGCCATGATCTATATTGATGAGGCGCAGGACTATTTTGACGCCAATATCGGTGTGATCCTCTCCCAAGCCCGCAAATACCGGGTGGCATGGTGATGGCGCACCAATACCTCGGGCAGCTCTCCAGTGGCCTGGCTGAGGCCTTTGAGGCCAATACCTCAATCAAGCTGGCTGGTGGGGTTTCGGCCCGTGATGCTCGGACACTGTCCAGCCAAATGCATGCCACGCCCGAACTGATCCAGCAGCAGCCCAAGGGGTCATTCGCCACCTATCTGCGCGGGTTAACCGACAAAGCCGTGCCAATTGCCTTTCCATTCTTCGAATTGGAGAATCTGCCACGCACCACAAAAGATGAGCGTGCTGCCATCTTGCAACATAGTCGTGACACCTATGCGCAGCCGTGGGAACACAAGGCTGACCATAGCGAACCAGAGCCTGAGGGCGTACAAATCGATCCCACGAAAAAAGACGATGATGATCCGCTTGCGCCTTCCCCGGAGTTGTGACGGGATGGATAATCGGGGGCATGAAACATACCCTCGCTTCCCCGCCACATATCAAGATGGATGTATGTCCAACCGCTCGCGAACTGCGCTGGCTGGCACACATTGACCGGCACGGACCGCAATCGTCTGAGTTCCTCTATGAGGCCACCCGTGATACGCATCGCTGCCGAGACACGTCCCTGCGCCGTCTGCAGGCCCTGCGTGAGGCTGGCTATCTGCGCCTGCCGCCGCAACAACACCAAATCGCTAAGGCTGACTTCAATCCTTATGTGTATGATCTGACCAAGCTTGGCTGGGACACGCTGGCGGATCACCAGGAATTAGAACGGCATTGCAGGCCGACGGGTCATTGGTGGCATGGGTATTGGGTGTCTGCGGTTTCGAGTGCGATAGAGATTGCGGCCACCCGCGCGGGTTTAGAATATGTCCCAGCGGTGCGGATTTTGGCAATCAAGGATGTGCAGATGGCGATCCCACTTAGCAAGGGCAAGCTGATCCCTGACCAGCTGTTTGCAATCAAGTATCCTGACGGGTTTCGGGCGTTTGCGCTGGAGGTGGATCGCGGGACGGAACCGGTCCGGTCACCGGCGGCGCGGAAGTCGCTCAAGCGGTCGGTTGAGCAGTATCGGGAGGTGCTGGATGGAAAGCTGCACCAGAGACACTACGGCCTGAAGAGCAACTTGGCGGTGCTTTGGTGTTTCAACAGCGCGGCTCGCTTGCGGCAGTTTCAAGATCTGTTGCCTACAGCTGAAGGGCAGTTCCTTGCGTGTTCAGTGCCTGGGGGGTTTCCTAGACAGCAGGTGATGCTGCGGGCGCTTAGGGTGGTGTTTGAGGTGCATTGAAGAACGCAAAGGAGGCATTCGCTGTGGGTGAAAAATCTGGAACTAGTTTCTTCGTAGCGGTCATTGACCACCTCATGCAAATTTCTCCATCTCAACGCACTCTCAAACGTGGAGCTTGACGCGATTCCAACACAACAAAAGGTTGTAGCCATTCGAGATCGGGAATAGAGTTGCACCTAGATTACATTGGACCATTTAGCGAGTTAATTGAGCAAAAAAATGCAGTCAACACACAACCCAGATCGCTACATGGCTGATCTAAGACAGTTACTCTCTCAAGGCCGTAAAAGAATGGGCCTATTGGTTGGAGCGGGGGCACCACTTGCAATTCGTACAGATGCGTCTGGCAAGCTAGATCAAAATGGTGATCCTCTCATTCCGGGTGTGGAAGATCTTACCGCAAAGTCAGTCGCAGCACTGGCTGGTGCCGAAGCTGCTGCCGTAAGTGCGATCATTCTATCCTTAGAGGATGACCCGAAAGTCGAGAGCGTAAATATCGAAACGATTCTATCCCGTGTTCGACTTCTTCAAAATGCTCTCGGAAGTAGTAAAGTGTACGGTTTGGATGGCTCAGGTCATGAAAGCGTTGGTAAGAATATCTGTTCAGCAATCGGGGCCATTGTCGGAGCAAACCTTCCCAAGGAGAGGTGTGCTTACAATGAAATTGTGTCGTGGATATCTGGAACGCAACGCCCCCATCCTATCGAAATTTTTACGACTAACTACGACCTACTTTTTGAAGAAGCTTTTGAATTAGCGCATGCGCCTTACTATGATGGTTTTTCCGGCGGCCACGAACCGTTCTTTGACCCCGCAACTGTCTCTGGTGATGAACTTCCCGCTCGCTGGTCACGATTGTGGAAAATACATGGTTCGTTAGGATGGAAATTATCGGAAAACGGAGTGGTACGGAGCGGTGGTCGGGACGCCAATCAATTAGTTTACCCTGACCACCTCAAGTATGATCTTACTCAAAAGCAGCCATACTCTTCCTTGTTTGAAAGACTAAAGACTTTTCTTCTCACACCAGATAGTCTTTTGCTAACTACTGGGTTTTCATTTAGAGACTCGCATATTTGTGCGGTCCTTGATGAAGCGCTTGCAATTAACCCCAATTCATCAGTTTTTGCCTTCCAGTACGGAACTCTTGAGAATGAGAACCCGGCAGTTCAAATGGCGTTTTCGCGCCCAAATTTTTCCGTATTCGCATCGGACGGTGCTGTAATTGATGGTGTCAAAGCCAATTGGCAATTGGGTCCACCACCGAAGAACTGGCTGGAAATAAGAGCTACATTCTGGGAGAGCGGTTCTAAAGGCAATCCCGGATATTTCACACTTGGAGACTATGTAAGGTTCTGTCGATTTTGTGCATTGTCTCAGTCAACCGACTTTGAGTTGGCTCCCTCTACCCAAGTAGCGGATTTGGAACTCGACGAGGGGTCGAAATAGTGTCCCACACTGACCCTACTTTTATCGGTGATGTAAGCGCCGTTTCCGGTGCCACAGTAACAGTCAAATTGGCCAAGTCGTTATCATCTGGCCTATCCATAATCCGAGGGACCACCTACCGAATTGGCCAAGTAGGAAGTTTTGTTCGAATCCCACAAGGGTATCAGGACCTTTTTGGCATAGTCTCTGAAGTAGGTGCATCAGCGGCACCAATAAGCGCATCACCTGATGAAATGAATAGCGGTAGGTGGATGAAAGTAGAGCTTGCTGGTGAAGCGGTCGGCGGTATTTTTGAGAGAGGCTTGAGTCAGCATCCCAACGTCGATGATGCTGTTCATATTGTTGTAGAAAGCGACCTCAAGAAGATCTATGGCGACGAAAACGAGTCCCAAGTTGCAATTGGCCGACTATCAAGTGCTGAAAATATTATTGTCAAGCTTTCGCTGGATTCATTGGTTACCCGCCATTCCGCAATACTAGGTTCAACGGGGGCCGGTAAATCTACTACGGTTGCAAGCCTAATAAGATCAATGGTTGCGCCACATGACGGTCCAATATCAACAGGGGCTCGTATCCTACTTATTGATGTTCACGGAGAATATGCAAAAGCGCTTGGTGATTTGGCTGAAGTGTTCAGCGCGACACCACACAATGGTGAGAATCCACTTTACGTACCGTTCTGGGCGCTTGAGGCGAATGAGCTACTTCGGTTTGTTGCGGGTGAACTGAGTGAGAATCATACAATAGCGTTTACCGATAAAATGCAGCAACTAAAGGAGCTTCAGTTAGATGAAAATGATTATGCTGGCTTGGATCCTTTTTCGCTGACGGTAGACACCCCAATTCCTTTTAGTTTAAAGCGGATGTGGCATCAATTAATAGACTTTGAAAAAATGACTTTTACCGGTGCTACGAGAGATATTCCTGCACAAATCGATGTGGGAAATGAAAATCTTTTGATTGAGCCGAATTATCAACCTCATGCTATGGGGGCGGCTGGCCCTTTTCTCAATACGGCAGCAAAAGGGATCAGACGCCCTTTAAATCTACTGCGTTCGAGGTTACTCGACAAACGTTTTGATTTCATCCTTCATCCAGGGCCGTTTGAACCCAATTTGGTTGGAACAACTCAGCAGGATTTGGACAGCCTTGTACGTAGTTGGATTGGTCACAAAAAACCAATTACAGTACTGGATCTTTCCGGTGTTCCCAGTTCGGTACTTGTTCGGCTGATCGGCTCTATCCTTCGAATTTTATATGAAGCCCTATTTTGGGGTCGCGAGAAATCCGAAGGAGGAAGGCTCCGGCCTCTTTTGGTCGTGATGGAGGAAGCGCATCGTTACGTGAATCCCGATGGCGGCAATGTAGCCGCTGAGATGGTGAAGCGCATCGCGAAAGAGGGACGCAAGTACGGTGTAGGCGCAATGCTTGTCTCGCAAAGGCCTGCCGAAATTGACGAAACCGTACTATCTCAATGCGGCACTATTATCGCCCTTAGGTTATCCAATCCTGCCGACCGAAGCCGTGTAAAGGGTGCCTTACCAGATAACCTATCAGGGTTAATGGACTTGCTGCCTGTTCTTCGGACCGGCGAAGCGATCGTTGCGGGTGAAGCGGCTAGACTTCCCGTTCGATGTCGAGTGTTTTTGCCAGATGAAAAGAACCGCCCAGACAGCGGCGACCCTAATGTATCGGAAGCATGGCGTTCGAGGCGAGAGTCTGAAGGGTATGATCGTATGATCGCCTCATGGAGAGCACAAAACATATTTGAAACGGTTGAGGACACTAACATGGAACGACAGGCAGTTGGCTCTAGCAACATAGCTTCTATTGGGTACGACGAAGCGACAGAAACCCTTGAGGTGGAGTTTTTGTCTGGTGCGGTTTATCAGTATTATAATGTGGGTTCAGACCTATACCAGAGCCTGTTGACGGCTCCGTCAAAAGGCTCATTCTTAAATACTTACATCCGAAATGCTTACGCTTATTCTCGCGTAGGTTAGCATTCATTCGATTGGCCATGGATTGATCGGTCAAACGTCCAGAATGCGAATGATGCGGCGTAGCATTTACGTTTGGATGGGCGTCGGCTTTGGGCAGTGACCAACGCCTACCTTCTCCTGCTGAGCACAGGTTAAGGACAGCTTTGAGTCCTTTGAGAAGCCGCAACGCGAAACAACTGGATGAATGTCGGCTTCGGGCCGTTATTGTCGAGTGGCCAAGCTGTGCACGCCTGGCCACCCAGCTCCCAAAGGAGCGTCGGTGTGGTTATCGGCTGTCCAACCGTGTTTGCAGCCAGTCCAGCACTTCAGCTTCCACCCATCCCACTCTGTTCGAGCCGAGTTGTACCCGCTTGGGGAACGCTCCAGCCTTCTCCAGCCGTGCAATGTGTTGAGGTGAGTACAAGACCAGCTCCTTCAGTTGGCGTTTCGATAGTATCCGCATCACGATGTCTCCAGAATTGAAGAGCATCGCG
>Ga0307932_1000899_pt1 | contig 12284 bp, 7 predicted proteins | sample OrgLakmetageno48_FD_201843 | JGI IMG/M metagenome (GOLD analysis project Ga0307932, IMG submission 201843) | Saline water microbial communities from Organic Lake, Antarctica - #48 | ecosystem: Environmental > Aquatic > Non-marine Saline and Alkaline > Saline | place: Antarctica: Organic Lake...
AGTTCTTAGAGTAATGCCTCAGCGCACGGACGTTTCAATGCTCAATGCGATCGGGACTCAACACTCTTTCAGCTCAGCAATCGCAGACCTTGTGGATAACTCCATTGATGCTTCGGCAGAGACTGTACGCATTCAGTTCCTTACCCAGGACGGATACCTAAAAAGAGTTCGAGTGAGGGATGACGGCAGAGGCATGTCACCAGAAAATCTATACGCATCAATGGATCTTCGCCCAAGCCGGGAATATTTACCCTCTGACCTTGGGTATTTCGGGTTTGGGATGAAGTCCGCATCCATGTCCCAAGCAGGTGTTCTTCGGGTCTTCACCAAGGATGAGAGTGGAACGGTTTCTTCCGTGAGAATAAGACGTCAGGATGCGGGTGGTGAGTTCCAGATTGAAATACTAAAGCCAGAGAGAGGGCCCCTGGGCTACAAGTCTTATGCTCGAAATGAGCCGGGCTCCGGAACTGTGATTGAGTGGGACGTTCTGGATTCAGTCTCCACTTCAAAGAAAGTGGCGGATAGAGACCGTTGGCTGTCCAGCAAGTTCTCGGAGCTTGAAAAGCACCTTGGTTTGATATTCCATCGTTTCCTCGGTACTCACTTGAGGATCTTTATCGAAGAGTGGGACCTTTCAGAAGAAACGTCAGGCCCAGCCGTGCCAATAAAAAAAATAGATCCCTTTGACTTTACTTCGGGAAGGACTGGTTTCCCTGCGCCATTTAGAGGCAGAACAGCGTCCAAAGAGGCTGTAGAAATGAAATGCTATGTTCTCTCCCCTGGGCTTGAGTCGGCGTCGGTGAAAATCAATGGTTTGTCGAGAGAGCAATGGGGAGGCTTTTACGTTTACAGAAAGAATCGACTCATTCAGGCGGGGGGCTGGGACGAATTTGGATCGGAAAAGAAGAGAGACCTGCAGCTGAGCCGAATTCAAATGGAGATATCTGACGTTCAAGCGAAGTCCGACATAAAACTCACTGTGGAAAAGGATGGAGTCAAGTTTTCGTCGGACATGCAAAGAGCAGTCCGTGATAGTAAATCGGCGACTTTGGGCGGCATAACTTTTGAAGATTATTTGCAGGCATCCAGGGAGTTATACAAATCTTCAAACAAACGAAGCCAGTTCATAAAACCCATGAACCCCGTACACGGAAATGAGAATAGGCAGCTCAGCGAGGCAGTGTCAAACGCCATGGGGTTTAAGGCAGGAGAACCAGGATTTCAAATTATCTCAAGCTCTTTGCGTTCGGACCAAATTTTCGAGGTAGTTGTCGAGGATGCAGTTCTGAAAATTAATTCCGATCTTTTTGAAGCTGGTGCGCCTTTAGATTCCGAGCCTGCTTACGAGTTTTTCAAAGCGGCTATGTACTTGCTAATGGAGAGCCACTTCTCTAAACAGCACATAACTAAAGCTACCGAAGAAAAAATTGACTCCATGCATCGTGTTCTAGCGCTTGCACTTGGGCTTCAGCAGCTCTCGGAGCCAACGTTCTCTTCCGTGGTCATCCCGAGCCCTGCCGCGCTTGCGGGTCGAGTCAATCCTGCTAGCACGGTAAAACCGATTGCTCGTCAACTCGGATTGAGCGAGGAGGCAACTAGGAAGCTATTCCTTTCACTGGAGGAGGAAAGTGTCGCCGCAGAAGGCTTGCAACCTCGCAACCTCGGTGAAGATCGTGAGATGCCTGCAATTACTCGCCATCCAGAGCCAGAGCATCTGGAACCAGCTCAGCCCGGGCAGACGAGACTCCAAGTTTCAGGACTGTCACCCCAGGCAATCGAGATAACAAAGGACACCGACCTGGCGCGTTTGGGATACGCTCTCTGTCTCTCTTACAGAGAACAAAGAGACTTGTTTTTAGTTTCAGAGGCGAACAGCAGAACAGAGAACGAGGTTGCCGTGGTTTTGACTCAGCTTTTGCTTCCTTATAAAGGTGAGCTAAATGACGAAGCAGCAGCAGCCTTGAATGAGGTGCCACTGAACGCTGGCGATCGCGAACGAATTCTGAACGCATTCAAGGACGGGAAACCGCTGGAGCGTATCGGAGCTGATCTTAGCCGCACGGTGTTGACTGTCGCGAAAGTAATTCTTAGCAGCCCCAGAGCTAACGTTAGGGTTTCAAAAGAGCTTCTCAAGGCGCTAAGAAAAGCCACCAGATAAAGTAGCACCGCGAGGAACTAGTTGTTCTTCCAGGATTGAGATCCCATCTCCCTGAAGAAGTTGCAGCGGACGAACACATAAAACCGCAATGCCAAACATTTGACGGACTTAATGGCCTTCCTGCAAAGTTCTTACCAAGAAAACGCGGTCAGCATTGAAGCATTCGGTGCAGAAATGGTGCTATTTTTCGCTACCGTTATCTAGGAGAAAGGGATGGCCACAGCAGCTCTGAGGGGAACTCGTTGGAATTTTATCGAATGGGCTGGCACGCGCTTCGTCCCGAAGGGAGCCCTTTTTTGTAAAGGGAATCTGAGTGGTCATCTTAAGCGTGCCCCCCTTACTCGACGAGGCTGATCAGTGCGTTGTTTCAGAAAATCACTCCGAATTATTTCTCAAGGGCATATTGGTGTCGTGTGACTGCGTTCGTGGACAGAGCGGGGAGATCTCGACGCATTCAATGGCATAGCTGGGCGTCTGATTGGAGATCTAACGCTAAATAATTTGGTTGACATCCCTCTTCTTGGCGATGAGACTGAGCAAATAATTAAAAAACAACTGACTCGAACTCTTAGGGGTTCTAGAAGATGGCTGAACTAAGAGGCTTCCCGCCTTCAGCATGCAACCTGCCGACCATCGGCGAAGGTGCAAAGGGAAATGAGTAGGTCAAGCAATTGACAAAAATAGATGGGCCAGAAAGCCCACTGGTAATGAAAGAGGCAACAAGTTATGAACTGGAACCTAATACCCGGAGACCCTCTATCTCCTGTGATTATTCACGTCCCACACGCAAGCACTCGCATTCCCGAGCACATCGCTAGCAGCCTCCTGCTTTCAAGCCAAGAGCTTGAGCAAGAGCTGCATGTAATGACAGATGGGCTCACGGACAAGCTGGCAAGACTTGCTTTTGAAAAATCACGCTTAGCTCCTTGGATTTTTGAGAATACGCTCTCAAGGTTGGTGTTTGATCCTGAACGCTTTCCAGATGAAACAGAGGTGATGAACAAAGTTGGTATGGGGGTCGTTTATTCAAAGACACACGATCAAAAGCCTCTGCGAAATCTATCGAAATCGGAATCTTCTGCAATAGTCGAGCAGTATTTCACGCCTTACTCTTTAGCTTTTCAAGACCTCGTTGCTGAACGGCTAGAAGCAGTGGGGCACGTGCTAATAATCGACCTTCACTCCTACCCGATTGTTGCTTCTCCCTATGAACTCTATAAGGACTCACCTCGGCCGGCTGTTTGTCTAGGCGTTGATGATTTTCACACCTCAGTGTCTCTTGTCGACCTAGCAACAAAGGAACTGTTTGGGCTGGGGAGCATTGAGGTAAACACTCCTTTCGTTGGGACCTATGTCCCTTTGAAGTTTTATGGCAAAGATGTTCGAGTGCAGTCAATAATGCTGGAACTTAGAAGAGACACCTTTCTGACCGAAGGTCTACCAGGAGCCAGCTTCGAAACTACAGCTGCTGCAATCGCTCAGCTGATTGATTGTCTTCCAAAGGCTGAGCCTTTGAATGGGGCTATTAGCTAGGAACGGGAATGGCTCTCTCGAGCAACCCAGCCAACCTGCTAATACCCTTCACGTCTTCTATTGAGCTAAAGACCGCCTTTGGTAAGTTGACTGAGTAGACCAGGTAGCAAACGCTCTTGGCCCTACTGATTGCAACGTTCATTCTGTTGCGCTCTAGTAGGAACCCAAGCCCTCTTGGTGCATCTTGGGATGAGCTAGATGCGAAGCTGTAGATCACGACGAGGCCTTCTTGGCCTTGGAATTTATCTACTGTGCCAACGGCGACTTCTTCATGACCGGCTTGATCAAGGGCCTTGCGAATGGCATTTACCTGGGCGTTGAATGGGGCCACAATCAGAATCTCTTCTGGCCCAACTTCGGCGATATGTTTCTCAACTAGCTCCATAACCGTGGTCACTTCTTGGTCACTAAAGGTTGAATTGCCCGCGTGGTTGATTGGAACTTTATAGAGACCCGGAGCAATGCCTTTGATAACGTGCTTGTCGGTGTCAGGGTGAGAATTTAGTTTGTTCTCATAGGAGAGCCAAGAGACCGGCTCGTTGATCTTCGGGTGCAGTCTTCTGGTTACTTCGACAAAGTAACCCATGTCTTTAGGAAGGATGTCGTGCTCTCCCATGTAGTGACCCAGGGCTGAGTTCTCCAGTCCTCCGGGGTGAGTGGCCTGAACTACCTGCGGCAGTTGTTGAGGGTCGCCAAAAAGGATCATGTTCTGGGCAATGCCAGAAACTGCCAATGCATCAACTAGCGAGAACTGGGCTGCCTCATCGATTATCAGATAGTCAAAGTGGTTACTTCTAACATCTTTATTACTCAGAGCAAATGCGGTGCCGCCAAGGACCACAGCACCGGCTGCCTTCGCAACCTTCTTGCCGATGGCGCCGTTACTGGAGGCTGTGTTCCAGGGAAGCTCTCTGGTTTCTTTTGCTTTATTGGCTTTGAACATTTGGGCTGGGCTAACCCCAGTCTCGATGGTTGCTCGTAAGACGTTTTCGACCGCTGCGTGAGAGTTTGTGCCAACCGCCACGGATTTGCCAGACGCTAGTAGGTGAGCTATCAAGTGGGAGGCGAGGTAGGTTTTGCCGCTACCGGGTGGGCCCTGCACCGCTAAGACAGTGCTATCCATTTTTTCAACTGTGGATATCAGGACTGGTAGGTAGTTTGTGGGGTCGGGTGCGGTTATTTTGCCATCGCCTATAAGGCGCGGTTTGCGCCTGAATAAAAGGTCCATGGCGGAGTTGCGTTGAGGAGCTGCGTTACGCGGGCAGCCCCAAGCTTCGGTGATACGCTCCGCCAAATTATTTAGCTCTTCTTGTTTGGCCATTGCGAGGAATCTTTGGAATTTGATTAGGGCATCTGGTTGGTAGACAAGGTCGTCTAAGTCTTGGGTGTCCCTAGTGAAAGTGATTAGCCCGTTTGCTGACTTGATAACCTTGCCAAAGTTTCGCTCCTGAATCCCTGCGCCAATCGGGAACCTGATAACTAGGTCGTCACCCGGTGCTGGGTTATAGATTGATTCAGTCGGGTAGCTGGCTTCATAGGTGACAACGTGAACTAGGTTGCCCTTTCTATTTACTTTTTCGCCGCGGCTTATCTCAATTACATCTAGTAGTAAGAGTGCTTCGCGGTCTTTTTCGAAGGCTTCTTCGTCTTGGTCCATACGGATCTTCAGATCCGCCCAGAACATCACGTCTTCGCGGCGGTAGAACAGGATCGAGTGAGTCAAGGTTTCCCATACTTTGGCTCGGATGTCCCCCTCAGCTGATTTGCCCCATTCCCAACCGTTGAGGGGCAAAAAGAACCGGGCTGTTTTTGCTTCAAGCTCTAGAAGTTCCAGGGCTGAAGCACTTGGATTTTCTTCAGAGTCTTCGTCTTGAGGATTGACGTCTTCACCAAAGCGAGTTGTCGCACTGGGCATTTTAAGTAACCAGTCATAGAGTTTCATAGTTGAAACCACGTCTTCTTTGTTGTAGTCGTGGAGTGCTTGATAGAGCTTTTCGGCTCTGATGCTTAGATCTTCTCTCTGTTCTGATGTCAGGGTCTGATCTAGCGAGCCATCAACTAGGTCACGCCACTGGGCATACTCATCTATGCTTGCGCTCGCGCTGGTGACTTCCGATTCTCTTTCGAACTCGTAGTGGCGCTCAAGGTTTTTGATTGAATACTTAGATTCTCCTACTCGAAGGCTTTTTCTAACTATTGGGTAAAGGTCAACTAACCGGCGCTCATCTCCGAGCCTTCTAACCTCTGGGCCCATAACACCGTGCCTGGTGGAGAGTTTTAGAAGTGCTGTTTTCTCATAGGAGGCGTAGTGGTAGATGTGGGCATCGGGGTGTGCGTCCATTCGCTCAGTCACCCAGTTCATGAAGTCAATAAACGCTCGCTTTTCTCGTTTTCTGTCTATCGCCCAAAAGTCAGTGAAACCTGAGTCTCTAGTCCAATTGCCAAATAGGTATTCAAGGCCACCATCAGGGAAGTAAGGGAAACCCTCCATGTCAAAAAAGACATCGCCTTCACTCGGCCTGGGTAGGAACTGTAGTAGTGGGTCTTCGAGTAATTCATGCTCGGGTGTCTTTGTTTGTTTGCTCAAGATTTGTAATGCAGCTTGTTTCTGCATCTTTTCAAAGGTTGCCGCTGTGACACCGGGGACTTGGGTGAGTGGGCTTTGGGCAAGGTCACTGAGGGCCTGAATGCCTGCGGCGTTCAGTTTGCCCCTGAGGTTTTTTCCTAGGCCAGCGACTAGAAGTAAGTCTTGAGTTTCTTCGCGATCGTCGTTGCAGAGTTCTGGGTATTCACAGATTTCGCAGTCGCGGTTTCCGGCGCAGTGCCATGTGAAGTTTTCTAGTTGGGAATCTGTTGAGGAGCTAGAGACCCTAGCTATTGCATGCTCTAGTTCGTCCCTGGCGATTCGAGTGGCGGGGACTATTTCGCCCTCTTGGAAACTAATCATTGTTCGGTTGCCAAGAATCAGGCCGTGTCGAGCGTTAGGGGCTTTTAGGCCTTGGGCATCTAGAGCTTCTATGTAGATGGCAACCTGGAGGGCGTATTCGGGTTTTGGGTGGGAGGAGTATTTGGCATCCCAGACGATGTATTTGGGCGTGCCGGGAATCTCATGATCGAGCCTTGCGGTGAGGGAGCCATTTACAAACTCTAGAATCCAGCCTTCTTTAACCAAGAAGTCCGGCTTGCCTCTAAAGACGGAGTGCGGGGCTGAGTGCTCAAGCCCACCCTGGTAGATGATCGGGACACCTTGCTGCATGAGCTCGAGAGTCTGTGAGAAGTCGCCATCTTTTTCTGGCCTCACAACTGAACCCCGCGGCATTGAGGCCGTCAGCTCCTCGGTGAGCTTGAGTTCGAAGGCGTCACCGTACTTTTGCGGAAGCGATTTATCTTCACCCTTTTCGCGAAGCTCTTTTTGCTTCGCGATGTGGGGGGCCAGTCTGGCTTCTACCTCTGGCACTCTAAGTGCGTGGAACACTGACAGGGTGGTGCAGTGGTCACATGTGGCTGCTCGCATTAGATCGCGAGTATTGAAAAACCATTGATCTCCGTTTTTATGCATTCCCCATTGTGGCACTTGGAGGTGACAATCTAAGAAGAATTCAACCCCTTGCAACTCGAATGGTCTCTCATCGACGTGGGGTGTAACTGCACTCTAGACGGTAAAACGTCAGACCCCACCTGTAACTTTTTTGTTACCGCAGGGCGTAAGTCCTGTGGCAGCCCAGAGGCAACGGTCCATTGTGCGACTCTCAAGTGCTGTTTGAGCAAGTGGGCTGGATTGTCTCTCTACTCAACCGATTCATCGAAGGGCATGAAATGTTATTAGATACAGAAACAGGCATGGTCAATGTTTTTATTGAGCCACAATTATTTGAGGTATCGAGCGAGCTGTTGTTGACGATTCAAGCCTCGGACTTCGCAACATTTAAGGCCCTAAGGCTGACCGCTGACGACAACTACCAAATCAATTTGAATGATGAGTACTTTCCATTTGTGGGCTACGGACATAATTGGAGCTTGGGCTACAAGCTCGGAGGCCAAAAGCGGCTAGAGGGCATTCCTGTTCTGAGTCAGGACTTCAGTCCCCCAGTGAAGGGGTTCAAGTGGAAGGGCCTTTACATACCTGATCCCGACTTAATGCCGGAGGAGGGAGAAGAAGATGGCAGCGAGACGCATGTTGGCTATTGTCTTCCGGGTGAGATTGCGGAAGCACAGTTCGGTAGCGACCTCAGCTATGAGGTGTTTCACCTTTCGCCGCTTTTTCGAGAGCCCTCAAGTGAGCAGCTTAAAACTGTTTTTAGTTCTTAGTAGGGCCAGGTATTAGACCTACCCCCAATAAACCCAACTCCGCACCACGATAGCCCTTACAAGAATTATCAAACCTAGGCTTGCAGTGTCTTTGATTGCAGCTATGCCCTGTCTTTGCCTCGGTGTTATCGATGCAAAGACAAGGCAGCTTTAGCTGTTTTGAGGTTTAGAAGGCGATGACTGCTCGTCCACTGACGGTGCCCTCATGCAGCTTGTGATATGCCTCTACTGCATCTTCTATGGCGAACTGCTCAACATGCACAGTCAGTGCTCCGGATCGTGCGAGGTCTAGCACTTCCATGAGCTCACTTCGGGTGCCCCAGTAAGGCGCACGAACACTGGCTCCGAATGGTGTGGAGAACATACCGGTTTGAAGGGTTCCGCCACCGATTCCAACAATGTGGATGAAGCCGTTGATTGCAACCATTTGCCTGGCTAGTTCGGTGGTTGGTGGGGCGCCTACGAAGTCGAAGACTGCTTCAGCACCATAGCCACCGGTCAGCTCGCGAACCTTGTCTACGGCACCCTCTGATGAGATCACGGTGTGGTGGGCTCCAACCTTAGAAGCTAGCTCTAGTTTCTCCTCGGTTACATCTAGGGCAATGATTGTGGCTTGTGTCAGTGTGCGAAGAATCTGCACTCCAACGTGGCCTAGTCCGCCAACGCCAATTACTACTGCCGTGGAGCCAGGAGTGAGCTTATGTATGGCGGCTACGATTGCGTGATACGGCGTTAGTCCAGCATCCGTTAGTGACACTGTCTGCACGGGGTCCAGGTCTCCTAGTGGGACTAGGTGACGCTTGTCATCAACGATGACGAATTCGGCCATTGCGCCCGGTGCTCCAAGACCTGGAGGGGTAATGCCCAGCTCGGCTGCGTGAGGGCAGTAATTTTCGGCTCCTTGAGAGCAGGCGTGACATAAGCCACAACCCCATGGGCCATAAATGGCATATGGGTCACCGATGTTGACTCCCTCAACACCTTCGCCAAGCTTGTCAACTACTCCTGTGCCTTCGTGGCCCAGGGTTAGTGGCAAGCCATATATGTACTGCTCTTCAGGCAGATTCATTAGGAACCAGTCTGAGTGACACAATCCTGCAGCGGTCACCTTCAAACGAATTTGACCTGCGGTCGGTTCGGGCTTGTCAATTTCTACAACCTCGGGACCTTTTCCTATTCCGCGATACTGTACGGCCTTCATTGCTTCTCCTTCTCGTGATGGATTTGCGTTGTCTTTTCACGCTAACAGGGCAACCTGTGAATCGACACCGTCGAAAAAAGGACCGAGGTGTGCAGGCGAGAGAAAGGAAATTGGCGGTAAAGCGTCCGCACTAGCTCGAATGTTTAGATCGACCCGTCAGCAGGGAAGATCAGCCAAACAAATCAAGAATCGCAATAGACCAAACCTGATCAACAGCGTCAAGCTTGAAGGCGTAACTGCCGCCTATATTTTCGGGTCTTGGGCTGCCAGGTATTCCGGCGAGCAAGGAGCTGATCCGGGTGATGTGGATGTGTTGTTGGTTGGTCAGTTCGATCGATCCAAGGCATTCGAAGCTGCCCTTCAGGCAGCTAGACAGGTTGGTAAAGAGATTAATGTGAACAACTTAAGCGCTGATGAGTGGGAAGCCGGCGAATTGGGTTTTGTGAAGACTCTAAAATCCCGTCCACTTATTCAGATCATCGGCTCGACACCAAGTGATTAGGTAATAAGTCTCAAATATACTAATTATCCGCATAAGGCGGATAATGTATAATAATGATTATGACCTCAGATAACCCAACGACACAGCCACAACTGCCCGCAGATGTTGGTGCCATTGCTGTGGCAGTCTCCAATAATCTTTCGCGCCAAATCGATTCAAGTGGAATCGCAAAGCTAGAGGTTCAAGGCTTAAAAGCTCTATCTCGAAGTGTCAAAAACTTTGAGATTGCGTTGAAGCCAGTGCAGGGTGAGTTAGAGAAATTTTCGGCAGTGGTTTCTAAGAGTTTTGATCGCTATGGGCTGCTTAGATTGCAAGAGCAGCTTGCTAGCCAGGCCAAGGGCCTTGAGTCCGTGGCTGAGAGCCTCAATAACATCGTGATAACGGGATTTATGCCGCCTGCTATCGGTGAAGAGCTAAAGACCCTGGGCGTCTCATTTGCTGATTCTGTCGGAAATATTTATCTGAAGCCCTCCACGTTTCCCATGCTCGTAGACATTAGAAGGACTAACACTGATCCCTACCGGGAGCGGGGAAGACCCTTGAAATCCCTGAAGGGTGAGCCCAGCGCTTTGGTGGTTCGAGGTTTGGTTGACCTGGGTTTGCCGATTCGGGTCAGCGAGCTAATAGATCAAACCGGCGTTAGTAGGGCGAGTGCCTATAGAACCTTGGACTTCTGTGAGAGCAATGGGCTCATCGAGCGCTCGGCTCCAGGAGTGGTTCAGTCGTGCAAGATCCGGGATCTCCTAGAACAGATAAGTCAAGAGTCTGGATTTTCTAAAACAGGAACAAGCTTCAAGTTCATTGCTCCCCGTGGGATAGAAGAGGCCTTGGAAACACTTAAAAAACTTAGTGACTATGCAGTTACCGGCAGCGTGGCTGCCGGTAATTGGTATCCGTATGCGGAAGCGAAAAACCTATTTCTATATTCTGACCAACCTCAGGAGCTGGCAAAAAAGCTTGGACTGATGGCGACCGACAGCGGATCTGACGTAGTTATCAACAGGCCTAGCTCCCAGGCGGTTTATCAACGAATGAGCAAGATCGACAAACTTCAGTTTGTCGCACCCAGTCAAATAGTCATAGACCTTCTAGGGGGTCCCGGCAGGAATCCCGAAGAGGGCAAGGCGCTATTGAACTGGATGGTAAAAAATGAATCAACCTGGAGACCAGCACTCCGGTCTCGATAGCCGCGAACAACCAGCTGAGCGGCTTCAGTTATTTTGGTACAACTTTTTGGAGGGGGAGGACCTCATAAGTGCATTGAGCTGGTGGGTTTAGAGATAGAAATTAGGGGCAGCAATTAACCCGACATTTACCTGATTCTTCAGATTAGGCAATGGCAGGAGCCTACTTTTTAGAGCATGACATTGAAAGTTGCTTTGGTTACGGAGTCATTTCTTCCATCGGCGAACGGTGTCACCACCTCGGTGCTTCGGGTGCTGGATACTTTCAAGCAGAGGGGCTTTAAGGCAATGGTTATTGCGCCTACCAGCGTTAGCCCAAGGCACAATGGTTTTCCGATTCATGTAATGGCCACGGTACCGGTTATGCAGTTCCCGGTTGCGGTGCCGGGGCCTTCAATCCAGCGGGAGCTGGATGAATTTCAACCAGATGTGATTCACGTGGCGGCACCGTTCATGATGGGTGCCAGAGCAATATCTTGGGGAGCTAAAAACAATGTTCCGGTTATCGCTGTTTATCAAACCGATCTTGGTGGATATATGAACCGCTACGGTCTGAAATTTGCTAGAACGGTGGTGGATAAAATGATGGCAAGCATTCACGCAAATGCCGACATAAACTTGGCTCCAACTCAGGAAGCCGCCTCCTATCTGAAGCAAATTGGTGTTAGAAACGTTGAGGTATGGGGCAGGGGGGTTGATCTGGATCTATTTCACCCAGCCAACAAGGAAAGCACTGACGTGTTGGCGCTACGGAAGAAGCTTGCTGACAAGGGCGAGACCATCATTGGTTTTGTTGGAAGGCTTGCCACCGAAAAGCAAGTGAATCGAATGAGCGAGCTCTTGTCGCTACCAAACACAAGCTTTGTGATTGTCGGGGATGGTCCGGAGCGTAGCAAACTTGAAAAGCAGTTTGCCGGGCACAAGGTATATTTCGCAGGTAGGCAAACCGGAATTGAGCTGAGTAACTACTACGCTGCGCTGGATATCTTTGTGCACTTCGGAACCGAAGAGACCTATGGACAGACCATTCAAGAAGCTCAAGCAACAGGGCTGGCGGTTGTGGCGCCGAATGTCGGCGGGCCAAAATACTTAATTGACGATCGAGTGAGTGGGTTACTGGCTAACCCCGAGAGGCCTTACGGTTATCGAGAGAAGGTTCTTGAGCTCTTAGAAGATGAAAACCTGCAAGCAAGCCTGGCACTGGAAGCCAGAAGGGCTGTTGCGAACAAGTCTTGGGAAGTCAATAACTCGAAGCTGATCGAGTTCTATCAGCGGGCTATTAGCCAGAAGGCCACAAAGGTTGCGAGCATTGAATTGGCTTGATGCTCAGGCAATCATTGATTCATTCGGCGATTGGGCTGTGCTGGCAGTTGCGTTCATTATCTTTATTGAAACTGC
>Ga0307932_1000902_pt1 | contig 12270 bp, 16 predicted proteins | sample OrgLakmetageno48_FD_201843 | JGI IMG/M metagenome (GOLD analysis project Ga0307932, IMG submission 201843) | Saline water microbial communities from Organic Lake, Antarctica - #48 | ecosystem: Environmental > Aquatic > Non-marine Saline and Alkaline > Saline | place: Antarctica: Organic Lake...
CCTCCCAGATCGGGAAAAACCTCTATCGTGCCGAAAATCTCACGCCGGAACAACTCGCACTCGCCCCCGATTGGTATCGTGCAAAATACTGCCAGCCCGCATGAAACCGACACGAGGCGGAAAACGAGAAGGAGCCGGGCGCAAGCCCGGCTCCGGCCATGGCCGGACGGTCACCGCGTCTAGCATTACGCTACCGCCCGAACTGTGGGACAAGCTGGATGCTCTTCGCAGGGATCACTCCCGCAGCGCGTTCTTGGCCGCGAAAATAAGGAGGATGCGCGAATGAAAATTTCTTCGATGAACGTCTAGCTATGACACGGCGCGAACAGACTCCGATTGCAGATAGTGGATCATCGCCGTTGTCATCAGCGTCTTGTTCCATGCCGATTGGAGACGCCGAAAAGAAAAACGCAGATTCTGCGAAATAAACCTTGCGTAATCCGCAGAATCTGCGAAAGTTCTTTTGTCGGAGGGAATAAACCTGAGACCAAAACAAAATAAAATGCAAAACGAAATCGAAACATACACCAACGCTAACGGAATCGAATACTATTCCACCACGGATGAAAGCGGAGACACCATCTACTCATTCACGAAAAACTTTGAGGACATCTGGTCACAGGAAGATCAGGATCTAGAGGCATCGAGAAACTCCCCTCAAAGCGACCAACACCAACCAAAACAAAAAAAAATGACCACCGAACAACAAACAGTAGCCGAAATCATCCAAGACATCCAAGAGTCCAGAGGATACCCAAGTCTCCACGCCTTGATCAACGCAGGAATGACTAGCGCGAGAGTGCATTACAAGTCAGCAGCCGGAGCTCTTGATGAGGATGAGCTTCTGGAGGCTCAAGAAGCAGGCTTTGACGCCGCTGAGGACATCCGGTCACAGGAAGATCAGGATCTAGAGGCATCGAGAAACTCCCCCGAATGAGATTTGCCGACCAACTCAAACAAGAGCGCAAGCGTCTGGGACTTACCCAGGCGCAAGCCGCTTCCCTGCTCTCCACGAAACCGCGAACATACTGGGAGTGGGAAAACTCGAAAACGACTCCGCCAGAAATCGCTCAGGAGGGCGCGCTGGTTCGACTGGCGAAAACCAAAACGCCCGCGAAAACGTAGGCACAGAGCATAACTGCTACCACCTCACCAACTACCGGACGGAGACCGAAGCCCAGCTAGTAAACGGACAAGCACCCCATTACGAAGAGTGGAGTAAGGAGTGGACTGGGTGTGCGACATTCTTTTCCAGCATAGCCCAAGAACTGGGCCTTAAAAGCCGGGCACATACCCCCAGCGGGCAGCTAGGGTCAGAGGTGAAGTTGGGCCTCACGGATGCCGGGGTGCCCTACGAGCGGGCCTTGAGGGCTAAGGTGGGGGATGTAGTGCTGGACCCCATCTACGAAGCCGAGTGCCTCCCTTTTCTGATGGAGGGAGATCTTTTGTGGGTGGTGGGTTGCCGAGAGTCAGTTTAGTTACTTGAAAACTTTCCAAAAACCGATAGCACTGGGGGCGAAGATGATACTCTACCAATACCAAGGAAAAAAACACCAAAACTTGGCCAGCCACGGCAAGGTCAAGAAAGGGGGCAAGTTGCGTCTAACCGAAGAAGAGGGTTACAGCCTACGGGATAACTCTGATTGGAAGGCCCTGCCGGATGACCTTACCGGGTTCCCGGAAGATCCCCCCCACCCGGTGGCCGGGAGATACTACGACCTCGCCGCCTTACCGTGGAAAGAAAAGGCTATTTTCCGAAAAGTCCGCCGCCTTCGCAGGACCGCTCTCCTTAATGCCATGAAGCAGCTTGAGGCTATGGGGTTCCCCTTGCCCCTATCCTTGTCCCGCTTCCGGTGCGAGGAGGCTCGGGAAGCCATTTTGCAGGTTGGCAGAATGGCCGGGTGGGTGTAGAAGACCAGCGACATGAACAAAAACACTATTCACGAAGCCATCAAAACCCTCCCAGAAGGGGAAGCCAAATACGCCCTCCGGGGCCGTTTGCAAGCCCTTACCCACGAAGACACGGAGGCCCTTGAAGTCCTTTACAAAGACACCCGAGAGCAGATGAAATCTGCTAAGGTGATTCAAACCAAGTAAGCCATGACGCCCACAAACTTCCTCCCCTACACCACGCTCGCCAAGGTGCAAGCCGAGACCAAGAACGATGATAACAAAAATCGCAACTGGTTCGCGGAGTGCATCATGGATGCCAGTCGGGTGATTGATGAATACACCTGCCGGGATTTTCACCCCTACACGGGCACGGAAGCGGAGCCTCTTTTGGTGCAATCTACGTGGATCAGTCGCAACCGCATCTTCCTCCCTTTCCCCATCGTAAACCTTGCGGTCGTCAAGTTTGAGAACGAGGTAATCGCCTCCGAAGAGTGGGTTTGGGAAAACGCCGGGCAGCTAGACAAGGGGGGTTCCAGTATTTACCGGAAGGGGGGTATTTTTTGGAGTGGGAATACAGAGTTCCCCTGCTTTGGGCCTGACTTTGGGGTCATCTCATTACAGGGGGAATTCGGGTATGGTGAGCCGGAGGGGGGCATCCCCGCCGCCAACGAAGACCTTTACCTAACGCTCCCCCAGCCCCCGGCCAAGATCCCCGCCCGCATCACACGGGCCGCCACCCTAATCGCCGCCTCTTTTTCTGGCCTAAACCGTAAAGAGGTGATCGACTTTGAGGGGAATAAAGAGGGCTTCAACGAATACCGCATTCCAAAAGAGGCGGAAAAGCTGCTCAAGCCCTACAAATTGAGGCCCCGATAAATGTTCAACGTAAGGACCAATTCGGAGGAGACACGGAAATACCTCAGGCGGGTTCAGTATGCGTTCAAGACCAATCAGCACCTCCCCATCCTTAACCGGGTGGCGATGCGAACCCTAGCCCAGATCGTCCGGGCAACCCCGAAAGGCTATACCGGGTTGACCCGTCAAAAATGGACGGTGGTAAGGCAGGGGGACCGGGGGTATGTCGTCACGAACCCCCTCAAGGTGATGCACTACCTTGAGTTCGGGACAGCCGCCCACGGGCCAAAGTTTGCCAAAGCCTTGTTCATCCCAAAGAACAGAAAAGCCGCCATTAAGGGCACACGGGCAATCCCCTCCTTGACCTATGGCGTGGACTACTTTTTCACCAAAAGCGTCCGGGGTATCACTGCAATGGGTATCGTGAAAAATCAGAGAAAAGTTACCTCTCGCGCTTTGAAGGGGGAAATGCAAGTGTTCCTTCGCCGCATCTTGGCAGCATAACCCACCGAAAAAATGGCCCTAGAAGACGTTCCCTTTGCAATCCGCCCGTTCTATGTAGTTGATCGGAGAATTGAATACCATTGCCAAGCCGAGGGCAGTTTGCTTGAGGGGTTGAAGTATGATCGCGAAGGGAAGATTGATGCTAGCGGGGACAAAGACCTACCCTTTATCCAGCCCATCACCATCAATGATGAGGAAGGCCACGCCGTGGGGGCTGGGCACGGTGTGGAGAACATACAGACCTTCTATTTCCTTATCGGATCAAAAAGGGAGAACGGTCTTTTCCGCCGCAACTACACCACTGACAAAGAGGCCAATGATTATGAAGAGGCGGGGGTTATGGACTGGGTGGGCCGTGTGCGGGATGCTATCGAAACCAAGGCGGACGGCACGGAGGAAAGTGACCCGCTTCTGGATGGCACTATTTCAACCCCCTTCCTTACGGCTATCAGGGAGGCCCCAGTTAGCGACATGACTTGGTGTATGCTTTTGGAAGTGAGTTTCGTCATCCCCTCCACTTGCCGGGGGCAGCGTTCCCAAAGCACCAAGGAGATCGGTAATGTTTAATTTTTCTTGACCCCATGGGGTGGGCCGATAGCGTGAAGCAACTCAAGAAAACACCATGTGCGGAACTACTGTCGGTCAACAATTAACTTTCGGGGTCGCCTCGGATGAAGCCTCGCTTGTCACCCAGTCCGTCTCTGCCACGCGCAAGAGCGACAAAAAGGAGGCTCGCGATAAGTGCGGAGACATTATCTCTGTCACCTACTATAACAAACACGCCGAAGTCTCCATTGAGGGACTGGGTAGCTCCGCCGCCGTAATCGGTGCCGCCCTTACCATGTCAAACACTCTCGGCCTTGGTGCCGGGACTACCGTTATCGAAGAAGTCACTTTGGATCTTGCGAACGAGGAATACGTCAAATCTTCGATCAAGGCCATGCACTACTCCGGCATCAACGTCTAACTCACCGCCCCCGGCTCATTCTCTGACAGGTGAGCCGGGTGTGCTTCTTTGAAAAGTTTTCAAGGTAACCCCAGCCATGGGACATTCTGTTTTCTCTACCAACTACGACTCTTCCTTAGAACAAGGAACCGAGATCGTTCACGTTACCGATAAAAAGCTCGCCGCTGCCCTTATGGCCGTCGAGGTTCCTTTACGGAAAGACCCCCCTTACCTGCAAGTCAAGAAGGCTGATGGGGCTACCGTAACCACGTTCAATTTCTTGCCCCAAGATGCCGAGGGCCGCTTCCATACCGTGGAACTCATTAAGGCGTGGGAGCAAGACTTGGCTTTCATTGAAGCCAACCCACTACATCCCTTCACTTTTTGCATGTGCCAAGCCCGAAACTATGGCGACATTCTTGAGCACCTAGCCAACGATACGCCCTACGTTCAATTCGTGACCACACGGGACGGAAAGGCCGCCTTCCTGATCGTAAAAGAAGGATCGAAAAAACATCAGGAGGCCATCAACCGGGGCCTCAAGCAGCTTTAAAATCTCTCTACCATGTCTGAAGAAAACACACCTCCACGCCGCCCTTCCCCACCTTCACGCCCTTTGGCAGAACGTGGCGATGATATTGAGGCCCCACAAGTCCAAACCCCCGCCCCGCACAGCCCATCGCCCGACATGCTGGGTGATGCCGTGGAGACGCAACACGCAAACGCACAGCAGCAGAAGCGGGATGCCTCCGTTGAGGACCACTACCTGCCGGGGCAAGAGGCGTCCCCCCCGGTGGTAATCGCAGGCATGGATCTTGATGAGGTTAGCCTCACCACCATCACCTTCCTAAAGAAAGCAAACTCAAAGCTGATCCAAGGGAAAAAGCCCACCACCCAAGACGCCACCCTTTGGGAAATCGGATTGTTCTTTCTGGCCCATAGCACCGACATCCCTATCCGTGAGCGTTCAAAGATGTTTCGTTCAAAGAAAAAAGACCTTCTGGAAGAGGAGGTCGATGTGCTTATGCACGGGGTGAAACTGACAAACGCTGACAGGGTGTTTGCCGCCATCGTGGACCGCCTAGAACGACAAACCCGGACGCTGGTTTTGCCAGCCGATGACAAAGATGGGGATGACGGTGAGCCTGTAAAAAAGACATAGGCCCCCCGTATCTTAGCTGGATTGTCTCCATTGCGGTGGGTGAATCGGGGAAGGACGAAGAGGCGGTGATGCTCATGCCCTTGGTCAAGATATTGGCTTACGAACATTGCTTCTACGCCAAGAAAGGAATCAGGTGCATCCCCCCTTCTACAAGTGAGACACTTGAGGACTTGTTTTTTATGAGATAGTTTGACAGTGTCCTCCCATGGCTGGTCCCGCCCCTATCGAAATCGAAGTTTACGGAGACGTTCAAGACGTTGAAGGTAAGCTCCAGCGTGTCCAAAACCGTGTCGGTAAGTTCACAAATGCTACCGAAGGGGCCGGGCGAAAAGGTGGCTCTAGTATGCTGGGCATGGTAACGAAGATCACCGCCGTGGTGGGTGCCTTCAAGCTTGCCCAGAAAGCCGCTCAGTTATTCGGGGACGCCATTACGAAGGCCGCCAACAAGGAAACCATCACCGCCCAGTTCGAGACTATTCTAGGAGGGGCCAAAGCCGCGCAAGACCGGATGGAGGAGCTTACCAACTTCGCCAAAACTACCCCCTTCCAGATTGGCCAGATTGCCAACGCTTCACAAACTTTGGAGACCCTTACACAAGGGGCTTTGTCCACTGGGGCCGGGCTTCGCATGGTGGGTGACATTGCCGCCGCAAAAGGGGAAGACTTTCAAAGCCTCTCGGTCCACGTTGGCCGCCTATACGATGGACTTCAAACAGGCCGCGCGGTAGGTGAGGCAATGAACCGTCTCAACGAACTGGGTATCATCTCCGGCAAGACTAGGGGCGAGATCGAAGCTTTGCAGAAATCAGGGCAGAAGGGTGATGCCGTGTGGGCCGTGGCTGCCTCCGAACTAAATGACTACGGGGGTGCCATGGAACGCCAATCGGGAACATTCAACGGCCTCCTTTCTACCTTGAAGGGTAACATTGACGATGTCTTCATTGCTTTTGGCCAACCAATCCTCACAGCCCTTAAGCCAATTCTTGGAGAAGGAATCAACCTTGCCGGGGCTTTCGAAACCGCCGCCGCCACTGCCGGAGAGTTCATCGTAAACGCTGCCCGGAAGCTGATACAGGCCGGGCAGGCCGTGGTCACTTTATTCAAGTCAGGGGAGCTTATGGGTGTGGTCTTCTTGGCCCTTTCCGTGGCATTCAAAAAAGCCATCAACCTCCTAGCGACCGGGCTAGTTATTGGTCTCCGTTTGGTGGCGGATACCTTCGTGGGTATGCTCGCCGTCCTTACAACCGGGAAGTTCTGGGTGGGCCTGTTTGAGGTGTTACGGGGCTTCGGTGCCAAGTTGCTTGAGATCGGGGCAAACTTTGTCGCCGCCCTTATCGAAGGGGGTATGGATTTCATCGAGCCTGTCGTGAGTGCCGTTATCTACGTCAAAGACAAGATCGTGGGTGCCTTCAAGCTTGCCGGGTTTTCACTAAAAGCGGGGATGCTACGTGCCGCCGAGGCTTTCTTGCGAAAACTGGAGGATGCCCCCCTTATTGGTGATGGTGCCAAGAGCCTCGCAGACTCCGCCAACCGCGAAGCCGCCGCCGCCGAGGACCGGGCCGGGGAAGCTTATAACCAAATGACCAAGGGCTGGGAAGAGACCCGCCAAGAAGTCCGTTCAGGCCTTATCGACTTGGCTGCCGATGCCCGAGAGTTTGGCAACGCCGCCGGGGAGGTGGCCGAAGAGCAGTTTGGCAAAGGGGGAAAGAAAATCGGCGAGGTGTTTGAGGACAAGTATCTGGATCGCATGACTGATTCCATCAGCAAGTCAAGCCCGGTGAAGGTGCTTGACGAATCCGGAGACTTAGACAGGCTTCAATCGGTGCTAGGTGGATTTTTCAAAGATGCCGAGGCCGCCGAAGAGACCGCCGAAGATGCCGCTGCCCGTGGTAAAGGTGCCGGGGGTGCCGGGGGGGTTACTGCAAAAACCGCGAAAATCGTGGCCGATTCCCTATCTGCCATCGGTGGCGGTGGTGGTGCTTTCTCGGGAAGCCAAGCTGATAAAGTCTCCCAGCAGTTGGCCGTCCAGAAGGGGATGCGAAGTGCCCTCCAAAGCATTGATCAGAAATTAAGTAACACCGGATTGACTGTCTCAGTCGAGGGCGGTGCATAGTAGCCATGTCAAACTTCACAATCAGGGGAAACCAACTCACCGCGCTTGAGGAAGCCGTAGAATCCACCGTCGATATTGACGAGGAGAACAAGGCGGTGGCGAGGGTCACGTATAACACGGAATGGGCGAACGCCGTGGCCCTGTCGCTTGCCATTAGCTCGCACCCCGATTTTAGCGGGCTGCTACGGAAAGAGGTGAACATCACCCGTATGCCCGGCTTACGGGCCAAAGTGGTTCTTCGTTTTGAAGGTATCATTTTCGAGAGTGATGGCGATAACGAGGATGACCCCAAGAAAACCTATTCGGTCGATGGTGTTACGGGCACCGAGCCAATCGAGACCCACCGGGACTTCAAAGACTTTGGCGGGGAGCCAGTGAAAGGGAAAAAAGGCACCAACGACAAGGGGGCCACCTTCGACGAAACTGGAAAGTTTACCGGGTTTGCCGTGGCGTCCGAAGAGAACCAGTATTACGGGGACGAGCCGGGGGATAGCCTAGCCGGAACCCGCTCTTACCTCGCACCGGGTGCCACCTACACCGAAACCGCTACCTACTCCGAAGAGACGCGAGGAAGTGCTGAAATTAGCCTTCGCAACCTTGGCCGAATTGATGATCCCCCGGAGAGCGACTTACTGCCGGAAACCTCCCCAGATCAAAACTGGCTGCTTGTCGGTTACGTTGCCTCAGATGTGGGAACCGGGTTACAGGTGAAGCGGAAGTGGCGGGCATCCGGCATCCATGGATGGAATGAAACCATCTACAAGAAATCCTAGTAATGGCTAAAATCCCAACATTGCGGTCCAACCACCCCGGCCTTCAATCGGCTTTTGATTCGATCACCCGTTACCTTGAAACGGTAGAAGAGTCCCTTGGCGATAGCGTGGACTTGACCAATCTGCTTGAAGCTGGAAAAGGGATTGATCTCATTGAGGGGCAGGCTGGCCAGTTGGTTATTTCTGCCAACGAACAGGATTTCGACAACTTGAATGTCTTTGATCCCATCCGGGTCGATAACAAGCTTTACCTCCTGCCGGGCTACGCCCATGTCAACACCGAAGACCCCGACGATGAGCCTGATGTAATTCTCTATTCTGCCGAGGAACCACACCTTGACGGAATCAGCCTGTTCCAAAAAGAAAGGCCCTACTTCGCCCTCCCTTTGTCCGGTGGCACCACGTATAAAATTTATATGGTCATCAGCCCTTGCGTAGAGGAAGAAGATGAAGAAGAGGAAGAGGAAGAGGGTGAAGGCGGTGTTAGCGATGGCCTAGGGGAAACCGGGGGCCTAGGAGAGACCGGGGGGGTGGGCACCAATACCGAGGACACTGCTTCGGTTAAGCCTAAAAAGAACCCCATGGTGACGGTAATCATGCTTCGTGCCGGGGTGAATGTGAAAGATGAGGTTTCCGGTAAATCGCACATCATTGAGATGCACGAATTTGAGTGTGACGCCAACGGCTACCCCAAGTTCACCGACCGATCCCAAAAGCTATCCGCCGAACCCTTGGTGTGCTGCTTTACAGATTGTGATAGCTCAAGCTCCTCTGAATCCAGCTCCTCTGAATCAAGCTCAGAAGAAAGCAGCAGCGAGGAAAGTAGTAGCGAAGAATCGAGCAGTAAAAAAAGCAGCAGCAGCAGTGACAGTAGTGGGGAATCCGATGATTCTGACTCTAAAGATACCGCCGTGGTGCGGTGTAGCCATAACGAGGACGGGAACGCCGCCATGTATTGCGAAGAGGCCACTATGGTCCTGTTCAACGATCTGGGCCGCCTTACCGGGGATCATAAGTGGTGGCAAAAAGGCCGCAAAGTTTCCGAAAAGATAGATCATCAGTATTACGAAAAGTGTGAGCCGGGAACCGTCCGGGTGTTTGCCCAGTCTCATAACGGGGCACCCGTTGGGGCCTACATGGACGGGCAGCGATTGCACCTGACATTCTCCCGCTTCCCGTGGAACCGACCGGACAAGATCGAGCTTGCTTTCAAGGCTATCCGCCGGGGCAAAAAGGACATTCGCATGGCCAACCGAACCAGCCTTCAAAGGGTGCTGAACAACACTCGCATCCGTGGGAACTACCCTAACGTCAAAAAGGCCAAGGAGATGGAAAAGAAGCTTCTTGCCGCTGGCAGATTAAAAGGGAATGATTAGCCATGGCCACGCTCATTCTTTGCTTGCCCGGTGGTGGTGAGATTGAACTGAATAACACCGAAGTCTTCCCTACCGTTTACACCGGGACCGCTCCGAACGGGGCCGAGGTTTTCCTATCCCCCAAGGATGGGGGTGGGTGGCAGCTTAACTTGAACCAAGATGGGGATTTGACGCCCATTGCGTTTAGGAATGACGATGACCCGGAGGGGGAATACACCTCTTACAGCCCTTATCCCCAAGGGTATGCCGTGAAAGAGCCGGGAGGCCCCTCCGATCCATCCGGCCCATCTGATTCTTCCGGGGATGACCCAGACGGCCCCAGCGATGAGAGTTCCGAGGGCAGTAGTTCTGGGTCTAAACCCAGTTCGGAAAGCTCAGAAGAAAGTGAGGAGAAAGAGAAAGAATCATCATCGTCCGATCCCTCGCTTTCTTCGGTGCCCAGCAGCCGGTCATCGGCCTCTATGGGTTCCAAAAGCTCTTCGGAGAGCAGTGATTATTACGAACAGTGCCCTTGCTACCAAGTCAAATTCGTGGACACCACTACCGGGAAAAAAGTATGTGTCGAGCTTTCCGTAGTTCCAAACTTTGACGGGGGTAAGGAGGGGTTCTTTATCAACGGCACCGGGTTCCTTATCGAGTTTGACGAAGATTCTGGCACATGGGGCGGGCAGGATGACGATGGGAACCAAATCTTCCCACCTACTGGCAGCGGGTCACAGGGAGATTGCCCGCCTTTCGGAACGTGGACTAGGGTTAATGGTGGGGATGTGAAGCTTGAGCCTTGTGATTCGTGTTTATCCTCAAGCTCTTCCAGCCGTAAAAGTGGCAGCAAAAGCAGCGACGAGGATAGCAGTTCCGACGAATCATCTACGGATTGCCCGTGCTACCAAGTTCGGACAAAAGTTTTTGGCGAAGATCGCTACATCTGCTTCGAGCTTTCCCCCGGTGTAGATGACAACGGAAACCCGGACTTTGGCTTTGAGGATCTTTACATCTACAAAGACCCCGTGACCATGGAGTGGACTGGGGACTTCGCGGGAGATGAGTTACGGCCACCGGGTGGGGCAGCGGATGGGCCGTGCCCACCTTTTGGCACATGGACTGACATGGGCACAGGCGAAGACGTTGAACTGGAACCTTGCGATTCCTGCCATAGCTCTTCGGAGAGTAGCCCCGGAGAAAACCAAAGCAGCGAGGAAAGTGAATCCGTAGAAGTCAGCCTAAGTGCCGATGAAGAGGATTCTTTAAGCGTGGAAATAGTAGGGCCCGAAAGCTCGGATTCCTCCGCCGGGCAAACAGCTTGACGGGGGCTAGGGCCGGGGGTAAAACTAGCCCTCTACCATGAACAAGATCCCGGTTTTTATCCATAACCCAAAGGCCGCCTCTACCTCTATCCGTTCGGTCCTCACAGTGAAGACAGCCAAGCTAGGAGTGGGCAGCCCTTACCGCCACATCCACCAACCAATTGACACCCGCTACGTTCAAAGGCAGATACCGAACGCCTTCGATAAGGCGAAGATCCCTTGGCTCTTTGGGGTAGTCCGTCACCCCATGGACAGGCTGGTTTCTGCTTGGGCCTATTTCCGCGCACCCCGTGGCCGGGCCGTTCCCGAAAACTACGTCCTTGAGGCGATGCTACAAGGGGGGGACTTGGATGATTTTATCCGGTGTGTGGATTTTGAAAAGATTTCAAAACACATCCCCCACTTTCGGACGCAATGCCAGTATCTAATACCCCAGAAAAAGGCGTCCATCAAGGCCGACCAGATTTTGCGCTTTGAGGATCTTGACAAGGATTTTGCTACCCTATGCCAAAACCTTGGCATAAAGGGTCGGAGCTTGCCGAAGAAAAGAACCAGCAAACATTTTGACTGGAATAGCTATGAGCTATCAAAAGGGTCACTGGACAAAGTGATGGGGTTCTACGGCGTGGACTTTGAGAAATTCGGATACGATGAACCCTCCAAATAAAAGGAAGCCCCCGCCTACCCCCATCGTAATCTACCCGATCAAAAAATCAGGTGGTTCAAAGTGGGATAATAACGAGCTTCGATTCTCGCTCAGAAGCGTTGAGAAGTATTTTCGACTAGTAACTGGCCGCCCCCCCAAGGTGTTTATCCTGACCACGGCCAAGATCCCCTTCTTGAACCATGAGAATCTAACCGTTTTAAAGGTGGCAGGATATGCCGAAGCCGTGCTGGCTGCCGTTCAGCTTGCCCGTAAATACTCACCGACCGGACATTACGTTTGGATGAACGATGATATTTGCTTCCTAAAACCTATTTTAGCTCACCAACTTTACCCCGCCATCAACATCGGAAAGATGAAGGCAGGGCAGGGGGAGTCCCGGAAGGATGTGGGGGGGTGGCGTTTTAAGCTAATCAAGATCCGGGACCATGTGGCCAGCATGGGGATGAAGCCCCTAAACTACTCGGCTCACTCTCCCTATCTTTTCCAAGCGGACAAGATGGAGATCACCTTGGCCACCTTTGGCCTAGTTTACAAAACCCCCGTCGAGACGGCTTACTTCAACTTATGGAGGGATGAGATACCTACCGTCAAAGACAAAAGCCGCATAATCAAACATAACCCGCCGGAGGAATTGCCTTGGAACTTACAGGGAAAAAAGTTCCTAAACTACTCAGACG
>Ga0307932_1000905_pt1 | contig 12254 bp, 10 predicted proteins | sample OrgLakmetageno48_FD_201843 | JGI IMG/M metagenome (GOLD analysis project Ga0307932, IMG submission 201843) | Saline water microbial communities from Organic Lake, Antarctica - #48 | ecosystem: Environmental > Aquatic > Non-marine Saline and Alkaline > Saline | place: Antarctica: Organic Lake...
AAGAAAGATTGTGACAACGGAGGAAATAAGTGGGTCGAACCCTTGCGGGAGTGGATTTTAGATACAAAACAAGCCACCTTTTTATCCTCCACCGACAATTTCTCTGAAATTGCCCGCTACGTCAAAAAAGTTGGAACGAACCCGACGGTTCGTGACAAAACCGCCCACTTCACCTGCACCCCTCCCAGCCACTGCGTGGCTAGTTGGCAGAGTTTTCTGGCTTCTGTCCGTTCGCCCGCGCCTGCGGCACGGGCTTCATCTGCTCTGTCTACGGACGAAGTCCGTTTCTGCGGAGACGAGAGGATTCGAACCTCCGGGGGCGTAAACCCCACTTCCTTAGCAAGGAAGCACGATAGACCACTCTGACACGTCTCCGTATGATTGATTTCCAAAGATACATTCTTTGTGCAGGCCAGAATACCATATTGCATGCCGGTCGACAAAGTATTGACGAACGTCTCGTATTTTGTCACTCTAGCAAAAGAGTACCGAGTTGTTCCTATCCAAAAATCAACCAAAAGGTGAAGCATGCCCAGCCAACAACCATCTCTCTATCCTCTCTCGGCCGCACCCGCTCGCGTCTGCGCTCATCCTGACTGCAGCAATGAATTCGGTATTCCTGGCATCGGGACGACACCGTACATCAACGGTCCGTTCGGTGGTATCTATTTCTGCTCCCGTGATTGCAGAGACACTTACCCGCAAGAGGTCAGCCTAGAGGACCGGCTGACTGCAGCGTTCGCTGAAGCAAAGATGCCCTCACCGGCTGAATCGGCGCGCAACTTCATAGATAAGTTTGGGCCGTCAATCGACGATAGTATCCCGGCCACAATAGACAAAAAGGGTCTGACGCATCACTTCCGAATCCAAACCGCCGAGAGAGCGAGCCTCATTGCTTGCGTACTGTGTGGCGACACCAGTTTCGCCATTCACACCGGCACCGACGGCGTCGAGCAGACCCTCCCGCGCATTGGTCACTTCGCGACTGTCATTAGCCGGGTACACCCAAATGCACTGTTGCGGGAAATTCGACAAGTGAAATTCAATCGCAAAGTTCCACTCGGCAAAGCGATTATCGTCTCGGCGCGACAGAGCGCTGTTCGCGGCCTGCGAGTAGAATGGGTGGTGAGCGCCATACTCGAGTCGACCAGCGAAGCAATTTGCCGGGAAACAACAGTGGTCACCGTTGGTGATTTGACGGACTGACGTCCGCTTCGGTCGCGCGCCCCTTGGGTGTGCGACCTTTTCTTTTCCACATCTGTCTTCTTTTCACAAAAAATCCTTGAAGTGCGTACTTTTCTAAACTGCCTGCGCGGCACCAAAGCAAGCACAAACGCCTGCGGCTCAACCGCAGGCGTTTTCTGATTCAATCAAAAAGACAGGTGAGTTACTTAATTGCACTCGCCACTGCCTTCATCAATCCAGGTGTCATTACTGGTGGGATGACGTTTTCGGGAGTAGGTTTTTTCACCAAACTGGCAATCTTTTTAGCTGCGGCCAATTTCATGTCATCGGTAATATCTCGCACTCCTCGGTCGAGAGCTCCCCGGAAGATACCTGGAAAAGCCAATGAATTGTTCACTTGATTAGGAAAATCAGAGCGACCGGTAGCGATAACGTACGCTCCTACTCGTCTGGCATCTTCTGGCATAATCTCCGGGATAGGGTTGGCCAAAGCAAACACAATCGGCTGGTGAGACATTTTTTCTATATGTGCCTGAGCGATGGTGCCGGGTCCGGAAACACCCACAATCACATCCGCTCCATCAATCACTTGCATCACGTCACCAGAGACTTTTTCGGCATTGGTTGTTCGCGCCAGTTCTTTTTTGTAGCCTTCCAGTCCAGGGCGGCCTTCGTAGATTGCACCTTTTGAGTCAGTCACAATAATATTTTGTACTCCAGCTTTCGCCAGCAGCAAAGTAACAGCGCGACCAGCCGCACCAGCACCTACTACCACCACCTTCATTGTCTCAAGTTTTTTCTTTACCACCTTTGAAGCATTGATCAGTCCGGCCAAGACTACGATGGCTGTGCCATGTTGATCATCGTGCATCACTGGAATATCTAACTCTTTCTTCAGTCGCTCTTCAATCTCAAAACACTTCGGCGCGGCGATGTCTTCTAGGTTGATGCCCCCAAACCCAGGAGCAATCGCCTTTACTGTCCGAATGATTTCTTCTGGTTCTTGGGTATCAAGCACAATCGGAAACGCGTCTACACCAGCCATCTCCTTAAAAATCGCGCACTTTCCTTCCATGACAGGTAACGCTGGAATAGCACCCAGATTTCCCAGACCCAATATAGCCGAACCATCACTCACCACAGCAATCATGTTTCGCTTCATGGTGTACTCACGAGCATCGCTTGGTTTTTTATTCAAATGAGATGAGACTGCTCCTACGCCTGGAGAATACATGGTGCTCCAGTCGGTTTTTGTTTTGAGCGATCCTTTGGTTGTAATCTCAATCTTTCCTTTGAGTTTTTTGTGGAGGGTAAGGGCGAGTTTATTGTAGTCTAGTTTTTTGGCTGGCATGTGAATGTTTGATTCGAATATAATAGTAACAACGACACTATAGTATACGCCAGCTGCCGTACAGGGCAAATGTTCTACCAAAAATAAGTACCGCACAAAAAACAGCCCGCGCACATTTGTACGCAGGCTGGATCTAAAACAGGTGTTCATCCGACTGAAAAGGACACATCAAAAGTATATACTCACCACTCGTACCTTGCTGCTGTCGCGCACTCCCTACCGAAATGCGACGTGTTTGTTGAGCAAAAATGCAACTACGGAACTGAGCGGGGTAATCAGAAACACTCGAGCAGTATAAGTATCTACACCCCACAGATCAACAGTGACATACGTCAGCGTGTAAATCAGTCCGTACACAATCGCTTCGTTGATTAGAAACTTCGGCATACCGACCCAAAAGGTCACATGTGACGCACGAAACGTAACTCTGCGCTCAGCAAAAAATCCGATTCCTACCTGCAAAAAGTGACCAACGGCAATTGCACCATGATGACCGAGTACCCCATAATAATACAAAGTGAATGCAACCGAGAAATTCAAAATCCCGAGCGGAATATTTACACTGCCGTAGCGCAAAATACTAAACGCGTTCCTAAGAGTCAGCATCTGACTCGCACGATAGTAAGTCATACTGATCTCCTTTTGACGACTTCTCTGTGCAAAGTATACGCACTAACCGAACAAGAGCAAATTTGGTAGTATAACAATATGAAACTCTCAGACAGCCTGGCTGATCACGTCCGAATCGACACGGCGCACAAAAAATCGCTGGCTCGACTCAATATCCAAACTGTATCAGATTTGCTCTACCATCTCCCGGTGCGCTACGAAGACATTTCAGATGTGCAGTCAGTCGGCAGCTTGGAGAAAAACCAAGACACCGTTGTCTACGGACAACTCTCAGGTCTCAATACTCGCAAAGCCTGGAAGAGTAAAAAGCCAATTGCGGAAGGATATGTTGAAGACGGCTCCGCCAAGATGAAAATCATGTGGTTCAACCAGCCGTACATTGCCAAGATGTACTCAGATGGTATGTATGTGAAGCTAGCCGGAAAAGTTGCCGGCAGTGAAGGCAAGCTGTATCTTTCTAATCCCGAAGTAGAACCACTCGATGCACTGCCAATCGACCGCCATGACTCTATCTTTAAAGACACCGAGCAATTGGACGAAACCCTCTATCCGGTCTACCGTGAGAGCAAAGGGGTTACGAGTAAGTGGCTGTATCACACTACGTTAAAGTGTTTTGAGCGAGGTGTGCTCAAAGACTTAGTTGACCCAATTCCGTCGGAGATTCTCAAAAAATACAATCTGCCAGAACTCAAGACCGCCCTGGTCTGGATCCACTCGCCCAAAAAAGCTCGTGACGCTGAGTCGGCTCGCAAGCGTTTTGCGTTTGAAGAAGTGTTTTATATACAGGTCCAAAAAGCCCAAGAGCGAGCTGCTGTTAGCGCTGCTTCAACCTACACGATCCAGACTAGCGATGAGCATATCAAAGCGTTTGTCGACCGCTTTCCCTTTGAGCTCACAAGGTCTCAAGCCCAGTCTATCGATGCTATCGCCAAAGACTTTGTCGGCAACCATGCCATGTCCAGACTCCTCGAAGGAGACGTGGGGAGCGGCAAGACAGCTGTCGCTGCCACGACCGCATACATCGTAGCTACCTCGCGCCCACCCGAAGGGCTCAACAAAAAAATCGAATACGGCAATCTACAAGTTGCGTACATGGCTCCGACAGAAATTTTGGCCAAACAACACTTCGAAAGTTTTATTGAATACTTCAAACACCTGCCGATATCAATCGGCCTCATCACCAGCAGCGGTTGCATGAAATTCCCGAGCAAGTCCGACCCTGCCAAACCTACGAAAATATCAAAAGCTCAGCTTACAAGGTGGGTAAAAAACGGCGAAGTACCGATTATTATTGGTACTCATTCACTCATATATAAGAGCGTGGAATTTAAACACCTGGCCTACGTCATTATTGATGAGCAACATCGCTTTGGCACCAACCAGCGCAAAAAACTCGCCAAAAAAGACGCCCGACTTCCACACCTGCTTTCCATGACCGCTACCCCTATTCCCCGCACTCTAGCGCTCACTATCTATGGTGACCTGGACATCACACTACTCGAAGAGATGCCAGCCGGACGAAAGCCGGTTATTACCCAAGTAGTCGGGCCAGGACAAAGTAAAGAAATGTACGAACACGTACGCAGTGAACTTGAGTCGGGACGACAAGCCTATGTCATCTGTCCTCGCATCGAAGAACCAGACCCAGACAAGCAAACTGCTATGACCATGAAGAGTGTGGTTGCAGAAGCAAAGCGCCTCAAGAAAGATGTCTTCCAAGAATGGAATCTCGAAGTCCTGCACGGAAAAATGACTCCCGCCGAAAAAGATCGAGTGATGAATGATTTCAATGCCCACAAAATAGACGTGCTGGTCGCTACATCGGTGATAGAGGTAGGAGTGAGCGTACAAAACGCAACCAACATCATCATCGAAGGTGCTGAACGTTTTGGTCTCGCGCAGCTGCATCAGCTCCGCGGCCGCGTCATCCGTGGTACCCATCAGCCATATTGCTTCGCGGTCACCGAAAGCAAGAGTGACAAAACTCGCGACCGACTCAAGGCATTGGCCACAGCCAAAAATGGCTTTGAGTTGGCTGAGCACGACTTGCAGTTTCGTGGCTCCGGCGAGCTCTATGGCGGAAAACAATCCGGCTTGACTGACCTGGGCATGGAGGCCATTCGCAATCTTAGGCTGGTCGAAGCCGCCCGCAATGAAGCTCGACATCTCGTAGAAACTCATACCGATTTAGCCAAGAGCTTCCCGCTCATCGCAGAGCGTGTAGCCCATACCGGCGAAGTGTTGCATATGGAATAATTTTGCAATTTATAAAAAAATGTTTTATGGTGTCAAAAGAAACGTAACCACTTCAGGAGGCAGTATGCTACAAATTCCTACACCAGACCAAATCACTGCAATTGAAAATTTGATTCTCGATGAGCATGGCAAACCCATTTATCGAACAGACAACGCACATCTGTTCGGGGACAATTTCGCCTGACCCGCACCACCATACTCGATATCATTAGAGACTGCGGTGCGCAAGCGACACCAACAGATTTTCGCCACCGGCTATTCAGCAAAGACACTTCAGTCCACCCACCTTTACTTCCAAGTAGGCTGCATTGTTTCTACGAAGTGGTCCGTCTGGGCCGTCACGCCATTCGCGGAAAAGGTTACGACCCCACGTTCCTTGCTCCAGAGGGTACGCTGCGCTTTACGGCAAGCATAACCACTTACCTAGAAAATCAAGCGTACACCTGAACTGACAGCGGCCCACCTCATTGCAGGCGGGCCGTTTTTTATACATATACTTTTAAATAAAGAAAAAAGCCGCGCAATTGTGTGTTGCGCGACGAAGTTTTAAGGGGGGTCAGCCCTCGGATTGAAGAGCACTTTTGGAATCCACAGAGTATGGCAGTGTTTAGTCAGAAAGTATTCTGCCGCCCTCTCTCTTTTTGGTTATGGAAACATGTGATTCTTGAGATACTTACCCCCTTTCAGTTGGAGAAGACACTGAAGGCCGTGCGGCCGATTGAAAGATCTGGGTTGGAAAATATTTGCATGAGCTTTCTCCAGTTGAAACGAGGCGTTGCTACCTCTCCCTCCATTATTACTAAAAAAGAGCGAGAAAGTAAAGTGCAAACCTGTTTATTGTCCCATACTCTCAATTGCGCTATAGTGTGAGTCACCAACTGACCCGAGCGGTACAGCTGGTAAAAGCAAGAAAAACGAATACGCCAATCGACAAGAGACATATTTTCGTGTCACCGCGGTGTGCTCTTATCTCAATTAAATACTTCGTCCGTGCGTAGCTCAGTTGGTTAGAGCGCGAAGCTTATACCTTCGTGGTCCCAGGTTCGAGTCCTGGCGCACGGACAAAGTATTGAATTGATACACCCCAGAGTCCCAAAACGTACACAGCCAAATCCGGTACTATCACCACTTCAGGTCACGCCCGAAAGGCGAGATGTCAGACCAGTGATATACTAGAAGAAATGAAAAAACTTGTACATAGTCGCTCTTTTTATATTACCTGCGCAGCAGTTGTCATCGTGGCAATCATCTTGATGATGTTTGGTGTTGGTCAAAAAGACTCAGAGCCTCGAGTGACCACCACAGTAGAGACTGGTGCTGTACGCCAGCTCGTTTCGGTATCAGGTATTGCCAAAGCAGAACAAAATGCCAACCTCGCGTTCCCAGTTGGCGGCATAGTTAAGACAGTCAACGTAAGAAAGGGTGATTTTGTTGAGGCTGGGGACATATTAATCGAGCTCGAGCGGGATGCGCTACTCGCAGACAGACAAAATGCTGTATCTCAAGTCACCCAAGCTGTCGCCAACCAAGAGGAGCTGATTGCCGGTCCCACCAACTCAGCGAGAGACGTTACCGCCCAAACGCTCACCCAAGCCATAGAAACACTAGAAACCACCAAAGTTACCGAAGCCCGCAAAGTAGAAAACGCCTACCAAAGATTATTGTCAGACAATCTCACAGTTTATTCAATCGATCCCGATGAAGACGCGACACCTCCGACCATCAGTGGCAGCTATACCTGCACCGAAGAAGGAACGTACCGACTCGAGATGTACAATTCTGGAGCACAATCTGGTTATTCGTACTATTTATCTGGAATTGAAACTGGCACCTTTCCTGCATCTACCTTACAAGCAATTGCATTAGGTGAATGCGGCTTAAGGGCTCAGTTTGATGCTGATTCAAACTATGGTCGAACGGTGTGGTTCATCGATATTCCCAACCAAAAATCTGCCACGTACGTGCAAAATCGAAATGCGTATGCACTCGCCGTCACGCAAGCAGCCAGCGCGATTACTAGCGCAGAACGCGCAGTTGCGTTAGCCGAGGCCAACGCCACCAACAGCAACGCAAATCCCCGCAGTGAATCCCTCGTCCGAGCAAACGCTTCAGTCAGCCAAGCTCAAGCACAACTTGCAAAAATAGACGCAACCATTCGCGACCGGATTCTCCGAGCGCCGTTCGCAGGCACCATCACACACATTGATGTTCTGCCAGGTGAAACAGTCACCACCGCGCCAGTGGTTACGCTCTTAGCAGAATCAAATTTTGAAATTACTGCCCGTATCCCAGAAATAGATATCGGTAAACTCTTACCTGAGCAAAAAGTAGAGCTCGTATTTGACGCGCGGAGCTCACAAACCCTCCCAGGTATAGTTGACTACGTCTCTCCTGAGGCCACCGAAATAGATGGAGTCGCATACTACGAAGCTCGTATCATTTTGGAAGAAAATCCACCCTGGCTACGCAGCGGACTCAACGCCGACATCGACATCATTGTAGAAGAATCGGTAGGCACCCTGCGTATTCCAACTCGCTTTTTGGTCGCTACCGAAACTGGATACCAAGTGCTCGTACAACAAGCACCCAACCAAACCAGCAGTACAACTGTGGAGCTGGTACTCGAAGGTAATGACGGATATGCAGCCATTACTGGTCTCACCGAAGGTGATATTCTCGTAGCACCCTAGTATATGCGTTCTCTGCGAATCGGTTTTCTGCTCGGCTTCCGGCAAATCCAGCGGGCAAATATATGGACCACAGCACTCATCATCTTTGTGATGATGCTGACGTTTCTCAACCTGATTGCTGTTTCGGGGATTTTGGTCGGTCTGATTGCTGGTTCAGAACGAGCAGTGCAAGAAAAATCAATCGGTGACATCATCATCACTCCACTTGATAGCGAAGAGGAAATTCTCCAAACCGAAACAATCCGTCGCACATTTGAGACCATTCCTGAAATACAGTCATACAGTATTCGCTATCAACAAGGTGTGCAGTTGGCGGCCAATTATAAAACACGCAGAGACCTAAATGCTGAACCGAACACAATTGGTACGCAAGCAGTTGGCATAGACCCAGTTGCCGAAAATGCGGTGACCGGCCTGTCAGAAAATATTGTAGAGGGGGAGTATCTGAACCCAAACGAATCAGGATATATTCTCATTGGCGCCCTCAATCTAGACCGATATACTGCTGGCTTCGCAGATATAACCGGCTCTCTAGAAAATGTCTTCCCCGGTGACTCAGTACGAGCAACTATCAATGGTGCCAGTCGTGAGTTTGTTGTAAAAGGTATTGTTGATGCCAAGGCGGGTGGAGTAGCCAGCTTTGTCTACTTACCAGAAAAAGAGCTCCGCCGCTTGAGCAACAGCCCAGGTCGCAATGCTGACGAGATTGTCATTCGATTGATAGACAAGACTCCAGAAACCGCCATCGCGGTGAAGTCTGTCTTACTCGCCCAAGAAATTGACTCCTACGCAAAAGTCCGTACATTTCAAGAAGCGTTACCAAAGTTTATTTCTGATATTAAACAAACCTTTAATATTCTCGGCACCTTTATTGGTGCAGTAGGAATTATCGTTGCTTCCATCACCATTTTTATCATTATCTTTATTAATGCCCTGTCCCGGAGACAGCAAATTGGAATTCTCAAAGGCATAGGAATTGACCGAAAAGCCATTGAAATCGCCTATGTGCTCCAGTCAGCCTTTTATGCACTAACAGGATCCTTGCTCGGTGCGCTGGTCACATACGGCATCTTGGTAGGTTATTTTGATCGCAATCCCATCGACTTCCCTTTTAGTGACGGCATTCTCGTCGCTGAGCCACTCGGAACGTTTTATCGATTTATTATTCTCTTTATCATTACCCTGTTCGCTGGCTTTGTACCAGCCTGGATAATCGTAAAGCAAAATACCCTAAATTCAATTCTAGGGCGTAAGTAATCTATATCGCAAAAGCCCTGCAGATATGTACTCACGTGCCGGACACAAGACCGAAGCAACCGACATACTCCAGCATCTGCTACACTATATACACCATGCCAATCATCCACGCAACCAACATCCATAGAAAATTCGGTGAAGGAAATCTGACTACTCACGTACTGAAAGGCATCGACTTCTCTGTAGAAGAAGGTGAATTTGTCGCTATCATGGGAAAGTCTGGTGCCGGGAAATCCACCTTGATGTACCAGCTCTCTGTACTCGACGAACCAACCGAAGGCGACATCACCGTCCATCAAACAGACATCATCAGACTAAACGAACAAGAAAGAACAAGTTTTCGACTCAATACTCTTGGGTATGTATTTCAAAACTACGCGCTGGTACCCGATCTATCAGCCGAAGAAAACGTCATGCTTCCCTTGCTAATGCGCGGCTTTGACTGGCAAGGCGCCAAGCAGTCAGCCCGCCAAGCCATCGACGGGGTTGGCATGGCAGGCAAATACACCAACCTCCCCGCCGAACTCTCAGGTGGCGAGCAACAACGCATCTCCATCGCACGGGCGGTAGCAGGCAAACCCAAGATTTTATTCGCCGATGAACCAACCGCCAATCTCGATACCGTATCAGGTACTCAAGTCATAGACCTCATTACGAAAGTAAATAAAGAAGAACACCAGACCGTGGTCATGGTGACCCACGAACGTGAATACGCGATGGGCTGCAATCATATATTTCATATGGAAGATGGTGTCATTGTGGATATCGAACAACTTACCTAACAAAACAGCGGCTCTCACGAGCCGCTGTTTTGTTATTCGTTTTTTTTGGTTAAATAGTGTCAGGTGCTTCAGGTCGCAACTCTACTGATCTTGAAGGGTCGGCTGCAGTTCGCTTCTCTCCGTACATTTCCTCGTACGCATCTTTGATTTCTACGCCGTACTTCTTCAGCAAACCTTCGTATTCATCTCGCTCCATTGTCTCTACCTCTACCAGTCGTTTGGAGATAGCATCCAGTGCCGCTCGGTTTTCGGTCAAAATGATTCGAGCTTTTTCTTTTCCTTCCTCAATCAGACGTGATACTTCTTCGTCGATAGATTTGGCTATCTGTGAAGAGTAGCCTCGATCTTCAGACATTCCCCCACCAATCATGCGCCCTCCAGTTCCTTCGAACGCCACAGGCCCAATCACATCGCTCATTCCATATTTTGTTACCATGTCTCGCGCAAGATTTGCTACTACCTGCAAGTCATTGGATGGACCAGTCGAGAGATCATTAAACACCATTTTCTCAGTTACGTATCCACCAAGCGTCATCGCGATATCATCCAAGAATTCTTTTCGGGTGTGCATTCTGCGATCTTGCTCAGGCAGCTTGAGTGTATACCCAGCTGCTCGTCCGCGTGAAATGATAGAAATCTTTTGCACTGGGTCAGCGTACGGCAGGGCTGAAGCAACTAGTGCATGACCGACCTCGTGGTAAGACGTCACCAACTTCTCATGCTTACTCAATACATGACTCTTTCGCTCAGGACCAAGCATGACCTTTTCGATAGAACGAATCAAATCAAACTGTCCTACTTTCTTTCTTTTTTCTCGTGCAGCCAGGATGGCTCCTTCATTCATAAGCGAGTACAAATCTGCTCCAGAAAAACCAGGTGTTCGCTGTGCGATAATCTCTAGATTTATATCGTCTTGCAATGGCTTCTTTCGAGCATGTACCTTAAGAATCTCTTCACGATCTTTTCGGTCCGGTAGGTCAATAGTGACACGTCGGTCAAATCGTCCTGGTCGGAGCAGTGCTGGGTCCAGCACATCTGGCCGGTTGGTAGCAGCCATCACAATCACCTTGGCGTTTGGCTCAAACCCGTCCATCTCAACGAGAATTTGGTTGAGAGTCTGCTCTCGCTCATCATTACCTCCCCCGACTCCAGTACCTCGCACTCGTCCCACTGCGTCAATCTCGTCTACAAAAATAATCGCAGGCGCAGTTTTCTTTGCCATCGCAAACAAGTCTCGCACACGTGAAGCACCGACACCCACAAACATCTCTACAAATTCAGAACCAGAGATGGAAAAGAACGGCACACCAGCCTCTCCTGCCACCGCTCGGGCAAGCAATGTTTTTCCCGTACCTGGTGAACCCATCATCATGACACCTTTTGGTATCTCAGCTCCAATATCAAGGAATTTCTTCGGATTCTTTAAGAAGTCTACGATTTCTTCAAGTTCTTGCTTTGCTTCCTTTGCGCCAGCGACATCTTTGAAGGTCACTTTTTGATTGTTGTCGTTTGGATCAATCATCCGTGCTTTGGAGTTTCCAAAATTCAACGCCTGCATACCAGCTCCTTTTACCGAACGCATGAAAAACCAAATAATCACTCCCAAAAAGAGAATGGGAAAGATAAACGGAGCCAGTTGACCCAGCCAATATCCAAACCCAGTCTCTCGCTGCACATCTATATTCACACCTGACAATTCTTCTGCAGTAACTCCCAAGTTGAGCAAAGACTCAGTCACTGGAGCGTCCACTTCGCGCTTTGCTTCTCCTGAGTTTCGGGTTTCATCTGCATAAGACACTTCGAGCGTTGAACCACGCACGACAATCGTATCTACTTCCCCAGCTTTAATCTGCTCGACGACGTCAGTAATCTTCAATTCTTCGGGCTCAACCTGGTTTTCAGTCAGATAAGAAAAAAGTGCTGTTACCAAAATCAATAACAGGACGGTGGAGAGCATGTTATTCCAGAAATTCCCTGGACCAAGCGGCATCTTACTTCCCATACCTTTTATCCGTTCCTTTGATGTCTTTGGGGTCGGAGCAACTTTCTCTCCATTATCTTCTTTTGAATTTTCTGGTGTTTTTTCAGACACATCAGATGTGT
>Ga0307932_1000908_pt1 | contig 12224 bp, 12 predicted proteins | sample OrgLakmetageno48_FD_201843 | JGI IMG/M metagenome (GOLD analysis project Ga0307932, IMG submission 201843) | Saline water microbial communities from Organic Lake, Antarctica - #48 | ecosystem: Environmental > Aquatic > Non-marine Saline and Alkaline > Saline | place: Antarctica: Organic Lake...
TGTTGTTCTCGGGGTCGAGCTGCACAGCGACGGGGTGTCGCGAGTACCGTGCGTGCAGCGCGCGCACCACGGCACACAGCGTGTCGTACGCCCCACCCGAGGCGCCCCCCGACTTTGGCGACTTGAGCGGCTCCAGCCTGAGGTGCGACATGAGCTTCGTTATGTAGGGCGCGGGCAGCGTCGCCTGCGACCCGCCGCGCTCGACCGCGCGCATCGCGGCCTTCCAGCTCGGCGACAGGCCGCTCGCGTGGAGGCGCAGCGCGTCGGGCGTGATGCTCGACGCCTTGTCGGCATCCCACGCGGCTGCTGCTGCCGCGACGAGCACGACTGTTCGCGCGAATGCCTCGAGGCCTTCCGACGGGAAGTTATCGATCGCCCGGAATTCGATGCCCGTCGCGCCCCGTGTGAGCACCTCCTGCCATTCTTCTGCGTCGATTGGGATGTCCTCGGTCACGGCATTCCGCGCCGGGTCGATGAACCGTGCCTCGAGCGACTTTCCGTCCCGCCCGAGGACCCACGCCGTGGTCCACCCCCGCTTCAGGGGCACCCTCATTGACGAACACAGCTTGGAGCGCACGTCTGCGCCGAGCATGATGGGGTCGGGGTGTGGTTCCTCGGGCTTCTTCTTCTTACCCGCAGAACCAGTGGTGTGTGTGTGGGTGTGTGTGTCGGTGTGTGTGTCGCCTGTGTACTCTTCGACGTCTGCCTCCCACTCGAGCGCGCCTCGGTCGAGCAGCATCCGCGACATCTGCTCGGGCGAGGTCAAGTACGCCGCGCCGCGGTCCATGTCGATGCACGTCTCGTACGGGATGAGCTTCCCGCCCGCGCGGACGAGGAGCGGCCACGCGAGGTCGCGCGTCATGTTTGGCGATCGCACGGCGAGGAGGTCGGCCTCGGACGCGAACCACGCGAGTTCGAACGACGCGCTCGTGGCTCGCTTCTTGGTGCGCGTGTCGGGCTCGAGCAGCATGCGGTACGCCGGGGCGGTTCCGTAGCCAGAGTACGGGTTGATCGCCGCACGCATGCTCGCGCGCCTGAAGCGGTTGCCTGGCGCGGCGCGCGGGTCGCCGGTGTACGTGCACAGGAAGAGCGGTTCCATCCACTGCAGGAGGTGCGTGAGCGCTGCGTGCTGTCGGACGACCGTTCTCCTGTTCGCGAGGATCTCCGGGACGTCTTGTTTCCGCGGGGACGTGGTGGTGGGGTGTGGCATCGTGACCCACATGTGGTAGCTGCCTGCGTACTCGGGCGTGCCGTCGTCCGCGATGTAGCCGCTCCACGGGAATATGCGCACGCGCTTGGCCTTGGGGAACGCCCGCCTGGCCTTTTCCAAGATGGCGGCCTCTTCGGCGCGGATCTGGTCGACCACCTCTCTCACGGTCGCGTGGATGGGCCGGGCGCTGCGCACCTCGATGAAGAGGCCGTCGAGCTCGTCGGGCCACTCGAACCCGGCTGCCACCGCGGCTGCGCGCGCCCGGGGTACGGTGCTGACGGCGTGGGTGACGGTGTCCAAGATCTCCGCGGCCGTGAGCTTGCGCCGCGGCCCCCCTTGACGCTGCCCCCCGCCCCCCGGGATGACGAGCAGCCGGACGCCACTGATCAGATGGATGACCGCGATCGTGTCGCCTGCCCACACATTGAGCGAGAACGCGTTCGCGTTTGACGCCAGCGTGGCGTGCAGGCTGTCGACCATGTCCTGCGGCAGGCTCGCGGACAGACTCGCGGCGAACGCCGTCTCTGTCACCCTGTTGTCCGCGATGACGCCCGAGTTGAGGAGGACTTCGAGCGCGACGCGGAGGTGGCGCTTCTCCGCAGCCGTGGTCGCGTTGCCGCGCTTGGTGGCTGCCGCGTTGCCGCGCTTGGTGGCTGCCGGTGCCACGACCGACGCAAGCGTCACGGGCTGGTTTGTCGGGTACGGGAACACCGTCCTGGACTGAACGATTTCTCCGTCGACTTCGATGAGGAACTCGTGCTCGAGGCCAAGGCCCCAACTCATCCGCGGAGGGTGTGCAGCGGCAGCGGCAGCAGCGGCGGCGGCAGCGTCGGATTCCATTTGAGAGACGCGACGAAAATAATTGCGTGGCACATCGTATGGATCGTGTGGGACTCGAACCCACGACCCCCGCGTCATAAGCACGGTGCTCTAACCAACTGAGCTAACGATCCTGGTGAGAGCGGCGGCAGCGGCGGCCCACCACATCTACCTTCATCCAAGAAAATGGTTTGCGCCATTTGAACGCAGCCGCTTTTTTTCTCCGCCTTTAATTAACCAAACCTAACAAACAACACACAGTGCATACAATACAATGATGACCATCAAAGAAGCTACCGATGTGGTGGCAGGGTCCTTGGGCTTCGGCAACAGGGCGACGAAGGGAGGAAACGACATCCTAAAGACCCCCATGAACTCGCCCATGAACGCATCAATCATCACCTCGCCCGCCGCAGGTGGCCTCGTCGGAGGCGGCAAGATGCGCAAGGGAGGAAACGGCGTCCTAAAGACCCCCATGAACTCGCCCATGAACGCATCAATCATCACCTCGCCCGCCGCAGGTGGCCTCGTCGGAGGCGGCAAGCTCGCCAAGCGCGACTCGAAGAAGAGGCGCAAGGGGGCGGGTAAGTCCCTGGCAAAGAAGGCAAAGAAGAGCGCGTCCGACAAGTCTGCCAAGAAGTGGGTGAGGACCCTGCGCAAGCACCGCACCAACGACGGAACCGTGCGCACCATCTGGAAGAACGTTCAGACCGGGGACCACGCGGTTCGCCGCGTCAGGGTGCTCAACGGCGTGCGCAAGGGCGTGTACACCAAGATCTAGGCATATAAAGACATCGGTGTGTGTTGTACACCAACTGAAGTTGTGTGGCGTGTGCGTGTACACCAACTGAAGCGCGTGTGGCGTGTGTGCGTACACCAACTGAAGCGCGTGTGGCGTGTGCGTGTACACCAACTGAAGCGCGATGTCACAGACCTCGGCCGCCGACGGCAGGGGGTGCCCCCAGGCAGCGCTCGACAAATGGACGCAACTCGCGTTCAAGGACAGGTTCGCGGCGAAAGCGTGCTCGTCGTCGTCAGGTGCGTCAAAGTACACACAGCTGGTCAGGTGCGTCAACCCGGTCGCCGGGGACCGGCTGCTCGAGCTGGAGGCCGAGGAGGTGGCGGCCGCAGAGGCGGCATCGGCGGCGGCGGCGTCCAAGATCTCGGAACGGGAACGCTTGAAGAAGATTGACAAGGAAGAAATAGACCTGCCCATCCTCAACCCCGTCAACCGGCAGCGCCTCGTGCAGGCGCGGGTCGCTCGCAAGATGACGCAGCAGCAACTCGCCAACGTGGTCAACCTGCGGGCACAGGTCATCCAGGAACTGGAGACGGGTCGGGCCGTGGCCGACGTGGGTGTACTCCGCAAGCTGATGCGTGTGCTGGGGAAGGACGTCAAGCTCAGCTTCGGGAAGGAGGCGGTGTAGGCGGTGTAGGCGGTGTTGTTACACGGTGATGTTATACACAAAAAAAATAGGCGCCAGGCCCTCAGCTCATGCGATGGAGCGCCATCATCTGGAGCGCCATCATCCGGCTGAGTGCCTCGTGCAGTTCGTTGAAGCGGCGGTACGTCGCGAGGTCAATCTCCCACCGCGACCACACCAGCGCGGCAGACAGAGCGGCGCACAGGTCAGCGATGACGTCGGGTGGGATGACGGGAACGAGCTTGTTGATCGCAGTCGCACTGTCGACGTAGTACACCAACCGGTTGATCGTGTACGTGTCGGGGCACGCGCGTTCGTCGTCATTGACGACGCTGTCGTTGACGACGCTGTCGTTGACGACGCTGTCGTTGACATCGGGGAGGCTGCGGCGCCAGGCCCGGTCACGTAGCTCGCCCAGCATCTCTGTCGCGCACTGCATGCCTTGGACGCCCCACATCCCGTCGTTGCAATGCGACTCACCCCGGCACGTCGGGCACCTCATCGTCGTGGCAATAATCCGTTGCCCAAACGGGCAGTTTACAGGGGGGGCCGAGACGAGTCCGGCGGGCGACGACTCAGCGATCCACAGGCGGAACGCGCATGACGCGTGGACCCGTTTCCCGCAGTCGCATGTCCCGTGCTGGAACAACGGGGCGTCGCTCTGTGGCTCAAAGCAGATGCTACACGTCGGCTCGTGTGAGGCGGACGCGTGTGAGGCGGACGCGTGTGAGGCGTGCTGGGATCGGGTTGTGACCATGGCGAGCGTTGAACTGGCAACACCAATGCCGGTTCCCAATTTTTTCCATTCATGAATGTGTGGATGCGTCCAGAGTGTGGATGCGTCCACGTGCCCCTGTGAAAAAACATGCGAGAGATAAAGCCATGCAGTCGCCACCAACACCACCAAACGACGGGTCCGCTGGGCAAGAGGAGAGGGCGAGCGACGTTGCCTTTATCGACGCAGAGACTGGCAAGCTGTGGGTCAGCAGCATCTGCCCCGAGTCGCTCGACTTCTTTGTCGAATACGGCGGCAGTCGGTATGTCAACCGTCGCATGCGCGACATGCTCGATGCGTCGTTGACGCGGCTTGGGAAGTACCACTCTGCGGTGTCAGAGGGACTGGCGCTCAAAGTCGGCGCAGAGATCCTGCACAACTACCACCGGGACGCAGAAGACACGCCCGTCTCTGGGTCTGCAACCCCAGCCGAACGCACCGCCGAAAACGCCGCCGTGGCAGAATACGTGGAAAACGTCGCACCCGTCGTCCACTTCCGCTGCCATGAATGCGGGGTAGAGTGCGCCAACCAGAGCGGCCTCACTCGGCACGTCAATGCGAAGCACGCAGTTGGCAGACGGGTATAAAACGAAGTGCTTCACAACAACTCATGGTACTTATAGGAATGAGGGAGGGCAAAGGCGAGGACGAGGCATCAGCATCAGCTGCTGATGCTGATGCTGCCTGCGCAGGAAACGACTTGAAGTTTCGCGTCATAGAGCTGGAACTGCAGCTGGGTCGGGCGCGCTCTCAAGTGGAGTCTCTCAAATCGCAGATAACAATGATGCAGCAGATCATCATGGAGGACATCAACACCGTCAACGATCCGTCGCACATCAACGCGGCGGCGGCGGTGTCCGGGGACGCGTACGCGGACCAACCCCTCGCTGCAGCCGCATCGAGGGGCGACGTGGACATGGTCGAGCTGCTCTGCGTGTCATCAGCAGAGGCGGAGGCGGAGGCGGCGGCGGCGGCAAGCGGCACCACCGGCACCACCGGCAGCAGCAGCGGCAACACAGCAGAGCGCCAGCGCATGATCGACAACGCGCTCATGGTGGCGTGCCGTCACGGGCAGACGGCGACCGCGGAGGTGCTGGTGGCGCACGGGGGTGACGTGCAGGTCGACTTTGGATCGTGCCTCATGTGGGCGTGCCATGCCAAGAGCGTCGAGCTCATAGAGATGCTCATCGCCAAAGGCGCAGACGTCAACGCGCTGAGAGGCTGCCCGATGAGGATCGCTCTGCGACAGGGCGTGCCCGACGTTGTCAAAGCACTAGTGAGCCACGGCGGGAAGGTGGACTACACGTAGATCACCTACGCGCACGCGCGGAGAACGCACGCACGCGCATCTGAGAGCGGTAACGCGAGTTGGTGTTCCGTTTAAGGTGTAACTCGGACAGCTCGTGCACGGCCTCGACGACGAGCGCAAGCACGTCTGCGTACGACACCGCGAGGCGCTGTCCATTGTCGTCGTCGAACTGCGGAGACAGGATCACGGCTTCGGGTGCGATTCGCTGCACCTCCTGGGCCAGCAGACCGAGCCGTCGCCTGCCTCGGCACGTGTACGAGTAGCCGCGCAACTTGCGGAGCTTGCTCACCGCGTTTTGCAGCGGCACGATGTCCGACTTCTCTTGGGCGTCCGAGAGCGCGTACACGCCCTCGTCCGAGTAGATCATGCCCTGCACGTGGAGGGCGTACTGCGGCGTGGCGCCCGGCGGGAGGTTGATGCCCAGGTTGCTCCCGTCGGTGGAGCACGTGATGTGCGCGCCGCCGACGTTGAGGGACGCGCACGCCAGGTTGGACGCGGCGACGACGTTTGCGCCAAAGGACGCGGCGCCGCGGCCCCACAGGTTCCCGTCGCCGTCGAGCGTCGCGACCGTGCGCTGCACGTCGTTCACGACCCACCGGAACGCGCCTCCGCCGGTGAACGTGCCCGCCGAGGCGAACGCCGTCTCGCCGCCCGTCTCTGCCCGCAGACGGGGCTCCCCGTCTGGCAACGACACCAGCCACGCGTCATTGAGGAACGTGATGGGGAGGCCGGCCACGGCGTTGCTCCCGCCGTAGGTGCTGTTGCTGGTGTTGCTGTTGGCGGTGAGCAGCACCGCCGAGAGCGCCGCAACCGTCGCAGAGTACACCAGGTTGGGGATGGTCCGGCTGAGGCCGTCGACACGCGCGGTGGCGTAGTTGCTCAGGGTGGTGTAGGCGCCGTTGAGCGCGTTGGCGGTGGGTGCGTCGGTGATGGACGTGGCGCGGTACGAGTCGATGAGCGTGATGGTGCTGGACGACGGAGGGTACGCGACCGCGTTCGAACCCATGTAGGTGGTGAACATGTTTGACAGCGTCGAGAACGCCGTCGAGAGCGCGGTCCCCGACACGGGGTGCGTCGAGGTCGTCGTGACGTAGTCGTCGATGAGGTCGCCGTATGCGTCTGCCGTCATCCGGGCCGTCCAGAGACCCTGGGCGCTCAGGCGCGCGCGCTCCATGTCGGCGCGCGTCCGCAGGGAGAGCGTCGCCTCGTACGCCGCGGGCGCCAGCTCCGGGTAGAGCGGACCGGCGCCGCAGACCGCCGCGCCGTCGGCGGTCTGCATCAGGGTCATGAAGTGTGTCGTCGCATTCACGGAGCAGGGATTCACGCCGTTTGGCGCGCGGTTGTTTTTAAACAGGACTGCCGCATAGTCGTACACGGAATCGTTGCAGTGCGACCCAATCACAAACGTCAGGTTCGACCCCGTCGATTCGACCGTCGGGTTGCTCCCCCTGATTCGGACGACCGACGCAGCCATCGGATACATCTTTTACACATCTCAACGTAAAAAATGGAAGCAACGATGTTACAAGAGAGATGCGGTGGAGAGCGGATCAATCACGTGACATGACATGGCGATGGTCGCGCCGTCGTCGGCAAGAATGTCCAACGCGATGATGATGCCGTTTCTCGGCAGGAACGGCAGCGACAGGATGTCGCCCGGATCCACGACGTCAAGGTTGAAGCCTCCGTCGTTCATCGGGTGAAGCCCGGCGTAGCCAGGGTAGCGCTTCATGTCCATGCGCGGGAAGTGCACCACCGCGGCCGCGTTCACCACCGCGGCCGCGTTCATCACCACGCGCCCGCCGGCGACGATGTCGAGGCCCGCGTCGCGCAGCAACCGGATCGACGGCTCCGGGTGAAGGTTGTACTGCACGTGACGGGCGTGCACGACGTTTCTGAACGCAACGACGTACTCTGTGTATTGCGCCGGGGTGGTCTGATACGATGTCGCGGTACCCCGCAGCACCCGCGCCCCCACCGCGAGGCCGCTCCGCGAGATCGTGTACATCGACTGGCACCGCAACACCATCTCTCCCCACAACAGTTGTGCTGTGACCTTCCCCCTTGATGTGTAGTTGTCCTTACACCAGTGTTCATTGATTAGATGCCGGTATCCCGCACTCGATCTTAAGCGACAAGCTGCCGCACGTTAAAATATATCTCTGTATTTTTAAGAAAACAATGCAAACGACGACGCGAAAAAAAACAAAAAACACGCCCCCGCAGTTCGACGCAGCCAAGGCGGACTTGGTGATGCGGGGTAAGCGCGCGTACGCCGACTTCATCGCCGAGCGGCGTGTCGCGGTGTGCAGCGCCAAGGACCCCAAGGCGTTCTCCGCGGACCCCGGAAAGTTCGGCTACGCCGCAGAGCGGTGCTACGTCAGGGGGGCCAAGACAGACCCCGCCTCGGCATCGGCGCGAAGCGTCAGCAAATCCAGCAGCGTCAGGAAACCCGACGACGATGACATCCGGGCAATTCAATTAATCGTTGACACGCAGTATCCGAGGATCAAAAACACAAGAAACGCCGTGAGCCGAACCCCTCGCTCCGAAGAAAAAGCCACACATGAAACAATACTCAAACTCACATCTCTGATGTTGTTGCCATTTTACCGCAAGAAGTTTCCAGATCCGGACAAGCGCTACATACACATACACAAGGAGGGCAAAATACTCAGCAACCCACGATTCCGCGTCATGTCATCCGTCCTCCTATTCCTTAAGGCATCCAACGCGAGCCCAAAAGCCGAAAAGGTGACGCTCACGAAACAGACGCGTGCGTGAACGATCAATCAATGAAGTCTGCCGATTCCTGCTCGTTTGGGTCCTCCTCCTCAGCTGCAGGCGCATACATGGTGCGGTTGTCGATGAAGCGATTGTGAGACCCAGACCCAAACGTGTACATACCCCCCCATCCAGTAGACAACGGCGTCGCACCCGCATCGTAGCCCATCGTCGGCTGCCTGGTTTTCGGCGGAGGAGGGGGGAGACGCGTTGCGGGCGGCGGAGGAGGGGGGAGAGGCGTTGCGGGCGGCATTGCGTTGGCGACGAGGGCTGTCGGCTTCCGGATGAGGACCCACCACACGAGAGTCACACATTCCAACCCACCGATCCACGGGTTGAGTTCACGGATGAATGGACGGATGTAGGGAAGGACGATGTCGTCGTGTATGCCTGTTTCCATGATGAAGTTCGGGCAGAAATCCGGACACTTTGACAATTCGGTATCCACCAACCCGAGAAACTTCTCCAACAACACCACCGTCACAACGATGGACGCAACCACGTATCTCAGGCCGGTCTGGTGCCTGGTGACCGACGCAAATACAGCCGCCCACACGAGTAATGTCAGCATCAAGTACATCGGATACGAACCGAACACGTTCCCCGCGACACAGCGATCCATTCTGCTCATGATTCGTCTACTGGCGTCGTCTGTTTGTGTGCGCACGGCGACCAATTTTTTCCCGCAAAAAAAATTGGTGAGCTCATCGGTCGACTTGTCAACACCAAAGAATGGCAGCCTCAGGGTTTAAGGCTTTCAGCGATGGAGACACTGCGCGCGACAAGCAGTTGCGCACGCAGTACAGCGATGGAAACACTGCGCGCGACACTGAGGCGCGTGCATCAGCTGGGTTCGAGCTCGCCAAGCACGCCATCAGCGCTGCTGCCGTCGCGGTATCGTACGTGTCTACCAACGCCATGGGCCAAGGGATTCTGGCAGCGGCGATCGGGACGCAGTCGCTTCTCAGTCCCGGCAACGTAGATGACATTGTCGAGGTGGGTACGCATGTCGCATACACAGCCATCACCGCGTCTATCGCGCTGATAGTCGTCGCCGCGGTAGTCGCGCTGTTCGTGGCGTACATATGGATCAGGCCGAGGTGGTGCAGCATGCACGCGGTATGCCGCGCCATTAATTACGCCAGCATCAACACCACGTCGTCGCGTGGTGTTTACGAATTCCCGATGCCAACTGTGATGCTCCTGGAGAACCAAGGTGACGACGAAGATGACGAATACACGATTGGTTGCGCCGTTGGTTCGCTGGTTGCGAACTACGACAGGAGCGGCTTGATGCACTGGATACACGTCCAATTCCCAGAGGCCGTCGCGGATGGAGACATCGCAAGGATGCGCAAATCGCAGCTCGCGCGTCTGTGTTCCAAACTAGGAATGCCCGTGGACCACCTCGACGAATACCCCAAGCGTGGTTAACAAAATCGCCGCGACCTGGATGAACACGAATAGTGTAGTCACCGCCGGCGACGCTTCGGTGGTCGAGGCAGTCTTCGAAGTTCTCTACGAGGAACCCGACGGGTGCATGTAAGGCCAATTTTTCCGTGGTTGTGTAGAAAGAGAAATGCTTCAGACCGTCACAACCCGGGAACAGTTCTTGCAGCTCACCGAGCCGTCTGTCACCACGTACTTCGCGGGCATGTCGCCTGCGGACAGAGCCGCGCGCCGCCCACACTCCCACACGCTGGGCGCCTACGTCGGAAACGTCCTCACGGGCGCTCTCGCATGCGACATCGGCACCCCGCTCGCGCTGGCCGTGGCCGAAGCCGAGGCGCGCCTCCAGAGGACCGGCAGACTCGACGCGCGCTTCAGGCTGCCACACGCGATGCTGCTCATGTCGTCGGAGCTGCCGTGGAGGGTCGCGCGGTTGGACGACGCCGCCGAACACGGATGGCCGCACACCCACGGCACCGTCATCTGCCTGCCGAGCAGCATGCTCAACGCGCTTAATAAACGCGTGCCGGGTGGCGAGGGTCAGGTGCACACCACCCAACACCGACGCCTGGTCGAGCTCCTCGTGCACGAACGGATCCACGTGCTGCAGCGCATGGACCCCGAGGCCGCGCGCCAAACCATCCGGGCGTGGTACGGCGACCGCGTTCGGCCCGTCGCACGCAGGGACGCCGTCGCGGCACAACTCGCGGAACGCCTGCGCTCAAACCCAGACATCGACGCATACGTCTACCACGGCTACCCGGCCGTCATGACGTTTCCGTCGCTGAGAGACGCGGCTGAGATCGGCATGAGCAGCGCGCGGCTGGTGACGATGACGCGGGGGAGCGGAAGCGAGCCAACAGAGCAGCCGCACGAACACCCCTACGAATCAATGGCCTACGACTTTGCGCGCGCGGCCGCGATTTTGTGACCTCACGACCTCACGTGTGCCGTGACCTCACGACGACCCGTGCCCGTCGCTCTCGTCGCCCTCATCGCTCCCGCCGTCCATCGTGCCGTCGTCGTCGTCGTCATCTTCGTCATCATTCACCCCCTTGATGACGGCGTCCTCCCCGTCGTCATCGTCCTCGTCGCCCTTGGCGATCGCGAGCGGGTCCTCCTCGTCGCCGCTGTCTGCGTCCTCCTCCTCGTCGCCCACGTCGTCGTCCGCGACATAGTCTTCGTCGTCCACGGTGGCCGTCGCGGCGGTGGCCGTCGCGGCGGTGGCCGCCGCGGCGGTGGCTGCGTACTTCGAGGCGTTCGCGGTAGTGCTCGACGCGGATGTCGCCATCGTCACACCCGCGAAGTAGGACATCGGGTGCGTCGCGACCCCAACCGACGCAGACACAACCGACGAAGGCACCACCGAGCCGGGCCCCGAAACGGACGCGGACTTTGCAGACGCAGACGCGTTCCTCGCAGACGCGGTCTTCGCCGCCTTGGCAACCTTGGCCGCTGCGACGGCCGCCGCCGCAGCCTCGGCCGCAGCCGCCGCCGCGGCTCGCTTGCCTGCCTGCTGGGGAGGCGGGGCAGCCGCGGCGGCTTCCGCAGCGGCGGTGGCGGCAGCCTTGGCTTCCGCAGCGGCCTTGTCTGCGACTGCAGCTGCGGCGGCGGCTGCGGCCGCCACGGCGGCGGCCGTCGCAGCGTCGTTGTGGAGCGGCAGCGGCGGGTTGACTGCGCAGCACACTGCGAAGATTCGGGGGTCGCCGAGGTTGAACCGCTTGCCGAGAATCTCCATATAGATGTCGTCGCCCTCCTTGACCCTGGACAGGTCGATCTCCGACGGCTTGATGTTGTTCGTGTTGTCGCGGACGACGATGCACTCGATGAACGCGGAAAACTCCCCCGTCGGGGAGAGCACGCCACACTGCGACGTGAGCCCAAAGTTGTTCTGACTCACGACACGGGCCTTGAGCACCGCGCCCTCTGGCGGGTTGCACACGTTTGCATAGTAGTGGAGCTCGAACTGGACGTTGCCGTTGAGGGCGCTCGCCGTCACCTTGCCCGCGACGATCTTGTGGATCTCCGTCGATCCAGGCTGGATGATGCCGTGGATGGAGCACCGCCCCTCGACCTGCTCCGCGAGCTTGCGGTGGACTGCCTGTACATAGTCGCTCCCAATCTCGCGCGGCTGCAGCAGCACCTCGTGCGTCAGCAGCTCCCGCGTGAACAGAAGGGCGGGATCCATGAGGCAGACGACGGTTCCGATATACAGGAGGGGATGCTTTTATACCCACATCCACGACCGCGCCAAACTCCAACGCCACGCCTCAATAACATGCGTCGCCGCCGAGCTGACGCGCATCGACCGTGCGATCGTGAAGTACGGCACATCCCCGGCGGCGGTTGACAACAATACACCAGTGTTCATCTCAAACGGAACACCTAGGTAGGTATAAAGCAATGTTATTGTCTAATAGTACACACCCTAACCTGATGCGATGTAGCGACGCG
>Ga0307932_1000913_pt1 | contig 12194 bp, 16 predicted proteins | sample OrgLakmetageno48_FD_201843 | JGI IMG/M metagenome (GOLD analysis project Ga0307932, IMG submission 201843) | Saline water microbial communities from Organic Lake, Antarctica - #48 | ecosystem: Environmental > Aquatic > Non-marine Saline and Alkaline > Saline | place: Antarctica: Organic Lake...
AATGGGGCATCAAGAAGGATGTATTCAAGGTCAAACAATGATATAGTTCAATTGATGGGAAGAAAAGATTTGTCAATCCAAAGTGAGTCTGATTCTAATGTAACAGTTGATGATGAAACGAATTTACTAATTTTAGATACTTCAGATACGGATATTAACGTTTTTTTCACACCACCATCTAGTAATAAAATTTTAACAATTAAAAAGGTTGGATCTAATGATGTAACGTTTTCATCAGCCATTGATGGTGATGTAAATTATGAACTAACCCAAGATCCAGATTATGTTAAGTTATACTTTAATATAACATGGAAAAGAATAACACAAAAATAAAAAACTAACTATGATACCAGAGGAATTTGTAAGAATAATCATAAAGAACTCAACTGTTCCAAGTCAACAACCAACTATACCATTAGATGATAATGATATAGATTCATTTCTATCAACTGATATTTTTGAGGGTGAATTATTTTTCAATATAAATGATGAAATACTTTATACTCGTTCAGGGTCTAATATAATAAACCTTAATACTACTGATGTTCCAGTTGTTACGAGTGTAACTAGTTCCATAACTTTAGGAAGTAGTGATATCTATGAGGTTTCTACGAGTACTAATAATTTAACATTAACCTTACCTAACCCAGCTGGTAAAGAGATAATTATTAAGAAAATGGATAGTGGTGGTTCAATAGACTTTGATCAACTAATAGATGGGCAAACATTAACAATGACTAATATCAATGAGTGTATAACTATCTTTAATGATGGTACAGAATGGATTCTTTTATCTCAGCTTTAAAATGAAAATCATCAATATACAAATCTGTTATTTTTATATTTATTGTAAATACGATTAAAACATATGATTATAGTAGATTATTATTTAAACGAAGAAGATGAACAAAGTGGTATCTTTGCAAACTCATTAGTAACAGATCCTGCGAATATGGAAAATAGATTAGAAGTATTCAATTCAGAATCTGAATATAAGATGAAAGAGAACATAGTTCATGCACCTTTAATTGTACCCAATCGATTAATGGAAAGAATATCTCCTAACTTAGGATTACATTATGGTAGGTTCAATGAGAAGAGTATAGAGAAGTTACACTTACAATTTATGAAATCAGGAAATATCAATAGAGTTAATGCTCAACACGATAAAGATAATTATTTAGATGGTGTAACTTTACTTGAAATTTATAGAATTTCAGATAGGAACTCATCAGAGTTATTTTCACATCTACCTAAAGGAACACTCATGGGATCATACCATGTTGATAATGAAGATTTAAAGAAGAGAATAGAGAAAGGAGAATTCAAAGGGTTTTCTATTGAGTTAAAAAATCCAATAAGAAAAGTACAAGAAGAATTATTCAAATCATTACCGGATGATATTTCAGATCATGATGAAAATTTCAAATCGGAAAAGTTCAAATCAGAAATTCGTGATGTATTAGATACAGAATGTATGTCAGATATAGTAAAGGAAGATCTTATCAAGTCCATAGTTAATGAATATAATAATAAAAGTAAATAAAAGTATATACGCTTTTGATATTTTTATATTTATACTATAAATGGCATAGCCATACACAAAAAATTAAGTAAAGTATGAATTTATTAGAAAAAATTAAAGACTTACTAGACAACACAAAAGATAATAAAAGTGGAAGTGAAAACTTTGAAGTTCAAAATGGTGAACAAACTCCAGCAACAGTGGCGGAAGAGGAGAAGTTCGTTGAGGTTAAAACCACTGATGATTCTATTTTGCGTGTAGATGGTGAGCTAGCAGAAGGTAAATCAATTGAAGTAATTGACGAAACAGGAGCTTCAACAGCACCTAACGGAGAATATGAAATTGAAGATGGAACTGTAATAGTTGTTGAGGAAGGAATCATAGCATCTATCACATCACCTGATACTAATATTGAGGATGTTGAAGGAGAACCATCTGCAGAAGGAGAAGGAGAAGAAGATATGTCAGATGAAAATGAAGATGAGGATAAGGTAAAACTGAAAGCTGATGAAAAGTTTTCAGCATCAACATCAACATCAGCATCAACGGAAGAAAATATCCTTGAATCTTTTAAAGTACTTATCGGAGAAGTTAATGAACTTAAAAATTCTATTTCTGATATCGAAACTTTAAAAACAGAATTAAAAGAGATGAATGAAGATTTTTCAAAATTTAAGAAATCACCATCATCAAAATCAATAAATGAAGATAAACCAAGCAAAGAATGGGGTACATTATACTCTAAGTTTGGAAAACATAGAAGATAAAAAAACTATCCTTATAAAGGAGAAATCCGAAAGGAGAAATCCGAAAGGAGAAATCCGAAAGGACTAATAAAAAATTAACAAAAAATGAGTTTTAATTTAACAAATTTAACAGAGTATGTTGATGAACAAAAGAATGACTTAATTAGAAAGTCGTTCCTAGAACCAAGAACAATGGATTTGGTAACAATCCAACCAGGTGTGAAGTTCAAAGAAACAATCAACATCTTAGATACTGATGTAGCTTTTCAAACAGGACATTGTTCTTTTGATGCTGATGGATCAGTAGTATTCTCTCAAAGAGAACTAGAAGTATCGGAGTTGAGAATCAACGAAGAGTATTGTATGGCAGACCTTAATAAGTTCTACTTACAAAAATCACTTAATCCAGGATCATGGAATGAGTCTATGGGAGAATTAGAAGGTTCTTTCGCAGAAGCTAAATCAGAAAAGATAAGAGAAGCTATTGATGTAGCATTGTGGCAAGGTGATAAATCAACAGGTACAGGAAACAACGCATTCTTTGATGGGTATATCTCAAAAATTGATGCATCAGGTTCAGCAATTGATGGTAATGTAGATGGTGTAACAGTATCAACTGGTATCACTAAATCTAACGTTATTGAAATCGTAAGAGGTATTTATAGTGTACTTCCTGATGATGAATTAGATTTAGATGTAAAATTAGTGATGGGGTATGATATTTATAGATTATATTCAGAAGCATTAATTGATTCTAATCTATTCCATTACAGAGGTGATGAAGATCAATCTGGTAGAATGAGAATGTATATTCCAGGAACTAACATTGAAATAGTAGCACTTAAAGGATTAACTAATACGGACAGAATGTTCACATTAACTAGTCTTAACTACTACGCAGGTACAGACCTTGCAGGTGAAGAAGAACAATTTGAATTTTGGTATTCGAAAGATGATCAAAATACTAAATTCGCAGCTAAGTTCAAAATGGGAACACAAGTAGCATTTCCAGACAGAATTGTAGAATTTACATTAGTACCGTAATAAGTACAGATAAGAAACTATCTAACATCCCTCCTCACGGGGGGAATTGTTAGAATAAAACTAAAAAAAGACAATTATGGCTTGTATATTAGATAAAGGATATGAATTAACATGTCAATCAACGGGTGGAGTTTCGGAAATTCTATTAGGTACTTGGGAATCAATGGAATTCGATACAGATGTTGATGGTAGTATCACAAATGTTTACCCAGCAGGGGAAATATCAGGTGATCCATTAAACAACAGTGCTTATTCATTCGAACTAGACCAAGAATATGGTGGATTAGACCAAACAGGAGTTTTTAATAGAGATAATGGAACAGTTCATTATGAATCTAACTTATCACTAAAAATGATAAACTTAGATGCGTCTCTTATTCAAACACTCAAACAAGTAGGTAGAGCACCATTATACGCAGCATTTAAATCAAATGCAGGAGTATGGTATTTTGCAGGAGTTGAATCAGCAGGAAGAGCAAATGAAGCAGTAGCTTCTTTGGGAACATCATTTGAAGATATGAATGGTGTTAATCTCACAATACAATTTAAATCTCCAGATGGAGTATATGTTATTGATGAGGCTCTAATAGGAACTGATATTCCATTAGGAGTTTAAGATTATAATAAAAGGTTATTATATTATATGGAAATTAGGAGTTGGGATTAGATCTCTTCTCCTAATTTTTTTATGATAATTTTTTATGCTAATTTTTTTATGATATTTTTTCATGTTGCTGACCCGAAGGGCAGATATACAAAACATCATATTCTATATTTATATTAGAAATCACAGAAGAACTATGGCAGAAAAGAACGCAAATATTAGAATAAATCTTGATAACAAACAAGCTATTGATGGTATCAACAAAATGAATAAATCTGTTAAGGAAACAGGTAAAGAAGTTGAGAAAGCATCTACACGACTTGAAAATTTAAGAGATGAACTTACAGGAATGGAACGAGGTTCAAAAGCCTTTACTAAAATGGAAAAGGAAGCGGCAAAACTCCAAAACCAAGTAGATACTGTAAATAGAAGGGTAACCGCTTTATCATCAGATACATTTGCCCTTGAAGGAGCAGTTGGTGTTATTGGAACTATGACTTCTGCTTACGCAGGAGTTCAAGGAGCAGTAGCTCTTTTAGGAGTTGAGAATGAAGCTCTTATGCAGACAATGGTTAAGTTACAAGCAGTACAAGCAGTATCTCAATCTATTCAACAAGTAGCTATCAATCTACGAAAGGATTCGGTAGCTATGATTTTCTTACAAATTAAAGCACAGAAGATCCGAAACGCTATGACCTCTGTTGGTAATAGAATTAATCGTATAGCAGCATCAATAACATCATCAATGACCGTAAGAACAGGGGCTCAAACCGCAGCAACAGTGGCTCAATCAACTGCTACCAGTGGGGCTACTCTTGCTACACGAGCATTATCAACGGCTATGAAAGCCATACCTATATTAGCATTAATAGGTGGTATTACGGCTCTTGTAACGTGGTTAGTAAATTGGGGAGATGAAGAAGAAGAAGTAACCAAATCAACAGAAGAATTAAATAAAGAACAAACCGAGAATATTCGGTTAATGAATATACGTCAGAAATTAATTCAAAAATTAGATGATTTCAGAAAGACACGAAGAGGTTTAGCAAACGAAAAGGAAGAATTAAGGATTAGGAGACAATTGATGATTGCTGAAAAGGAACTATCTGATGTCAAAAGAGATCAACCTAATAATGTTGAAGCTGAACTAAAAGCACAGATAAAACTCAATCAGTTGAACATGAAAATGGCTCAACAAAAGAAAGAAACACAACTTGATGAGTTTGATAGACAAGCGGTTATTAATAATGAAGAACTTAACTTAGCTCTTCAACAACAATCTCAATTAGATAAAACAACCGAAGCAGGAAAGAGACACTACCAAGAATTACAAAATCAAATTGAAGATTTAGCAGATGCTGAAAGGTTGATGGGAGAGAAGCGTTCAAACTTGGAATTTTCTTTAACAAATGATATAACTAAATTAAGATTTGAGAACGAGAAGAAAGTCCATGATCTTAAAATATCCAACCAAAGAAGAATAAGGGAAGAAACTACAAAAACATCCAGTCTATCAATAAGATTAAATGATAAAGAAATAGAAGTTAAAGAAAAAGCTTCTAATAATTGGATAGCTACTATGGGGGCAGCTATGATGGAATTCAGAAAACAACAGATTAAGGAAACAGAAGAGGCAATGCTTATCAATGCTGAAATGGTTCAAAGAGTTCAAGAGTCAATCTATAAGTTATCAGATGGTATTCAATCTACGATAGATGGGGATTTTAACTCTATAAATGCTAATATGAGATTACTGCAAGAAGGTCTCTTAGGACCAGGTGGTTTCATGGAATCTTTCATGGTGTCGGGGTTAAATTTAGCAGAATTCTTAAAGGAGAATATGGTAGAAATCACATCAACTATCGCTATTCAAACTTCACAGATATTAGGTAAGATGAATGAAGATTTTATCAATCAAGAAAAGTCAAAACTTGAAGATTTACAACAATCTCAAACGGATAATCTTCAAAGACAATTAGATGACAGATCTATTTCACAACAAGAATATCAAAATAGAGTTGCGGAGATGGAACAAACCCATGAGATGCAGAAAAGAGAACTTGCACGTCAAGGTTTCCAAAGACAGAAATCGTTAGCTATTGCTGAAGCTTCTATTTTAACAGCACAAGGGATTGTACAAGGGTTAGCTCAATATGGACCTACACCAGTAGGTATTGTCGCAATGGCAACAGCTGCAGCAATAGGAGCTGTTCAAATAGGTTTAATATCATCTCAAAATTTCCAAGCAGCAAGAGGTGGGGTTGTTCCAGGTGAGGGGTTAGGTTCTCAAGATACTGTACCAGCAATGTTAGCACCAGGTGAGGTAGTTATTAACTCTCGTTCAGCTAAGGCATTCTTACCACTTTTATCAATGTTAAATGAAGCAGGTGGAGGTATGCAATTAGCTCCAGATGTTTTATCATCAACACAGACTGCTCCAAGGGTATATAAAAGGGAGACTAAACAACAACCTATTCAAACATTTGTTGCTTTTGATAGTCTTGATGCAATGCAGAAACAAGTAAATAGAACTATAAAAAATAACTCATTTTAATATGATATTAATAAAAGAAACAGACGTTGCAAATAATGTATTTGTAACTTTATCAAGTAGGCAATCACCCACTATACCATCAAATACTTACACTATGAAAATATATGATAGTGGATTTGAAGTAGAGTTTGATATATATGATATAAATGAAGGAGGACAAAGGAGTAACCTATTTAACATAGAAGTCGTATCAGATCCCTCAGATGAGGATCTTACTGATCCTTTACTTATTAAACCATATGTGTTCCCAGGTGAATATACATACTTATTTACGAATGTAGATGGGTTAGAAGTTGAATGGGGTATTTTTAAAGTATTGTCAGATGATGTAACTCCTATTTCATATGATTATGATCCACCAAAAGATAAACACTGGATTTAATATACGATTTCTAAAAAATTATATATATAATATAATCAAAATAACAAAGATATATGCAAAATAAAGATAACAGGGATAAAAAAATATTTGACATATTAAACTTCTCTCAAAATATTGAACTACCTAGGATTAAATTTAATAAAGGTAGGAATTTAGTTGAATGGGGATCTAATAATCGATACCCTGACTACCTACTTGATTTATATAACTTTTCAGGTTGTTCAACACATAAGAGTATTATTAATAAGAAAGTTAAGATGTTATCAGGAAATGGTATCAATTCAGATGAACTAAGTGATAAAGTAAAACAGAAATTAGAAAATGAATCTCATAAATTATTTTTAGATCAAGAGATATTTAATGGTTTTGCATTAGAAGTTATTTTTGCAAATGATGGTAGTATCTATGATGTTAACCATGTCCATTTTTCAAATGTTAGAAAGGGTTATCATAATAATCAAGATAAGATAATTGAAGAATTTGGAAAGTCATTCTTTTGGATATCAGATGATTGGAAACATTATAGAAAAGAAGAATACACACCTAAATACATCCGTGAATATGATGAAAATAGAAGAATGGGTCGTTCTTTAATTTACTTTGAAGAATACAACCCATATAACTCTACTAAATGGGCATATCCTATTGCAGATTACTCTACTAGTATTAATTATATTGAGACTGATAATGAGATATCTAAATTCCATTTAGATGATATTAAAAGTGGTTTTATGCAATCGTTAATGATAAACTTTGCTGATGGAGATAGAGATGAGGAGGTAAAAAGTGAGTTTTATAGAGATTTCAATAGAAGATTTAAAGGGTCAGAGGGTAATAAGTTATTCATATCCTATTCAGATGGTAAAGATAATGCCCCTGAGATACTTCCATTTGAGTCGAATAATAGTGATGAACGATTCATTATGTTAAAGGATGTAGTAGAAGAAAACATTGTTAGAGGACATGAAATACCACCACAGATACTCATAACTCAACCAGGAAAACTTTCTGGAACAGAACAGAGGGGAGAGTTATTACAGGAGTTTAACAACACCTATATACAACCAAGACAAAGAAAATTATCTGATATATTCTCTAACCTTTTTGGGGTTGAGATAAGTTTTAATTCTTATACTGAACGAGTAAATGATATTAAGAAAGTTGATGAAAATATTGAATCTGAAAATAGGTCAGTACTTAGATCAACAAGTGCAGGTGTAGACACAATCATAAACATTCAGAATAATATAAACTCAGGTATTTTAGATTATGACCAAGCTTTATACATGTTAGATACTATTTTTGGATATGAACAAGAAGAGGCTATGAGGTTAATAAAAAAATAATAAAAAATTATGATATACATATTATCATCAAACACGTATAAACAAAGATCAGTTATAGATGAGAATGTCAATGATTCTGTATTACAACCTATCCTTAGAAAATCTCAAAATAAGGTGAAAAGGTTACTCGGAACAGATCTTTATAATGATATACTTACAAACATAGATAATGGTACAGTTACTCCTGAACAAGAATCTCTATTAAATGATTATGTTGTTAATTTCTTAGTAGCTATTAACGATTATAATGTAGTACCTTTTTTAAATTATAAATTAACAAATATATCTCTAAGTAAAAAGACATCAGATAATTCAGCAAGTTCAGCACTTGATGAGGTTAAATGGATTAGAGAAAACGTTTTAAAATCAGAAGTTGCTGACCTTGAAAAAGAAATGATAGATTTCTTAAATGGTAATATAGATGATTACCCTTTATTTAAGGAATCAAGATATTATAGATGTGACCCTAATGATTTGAATACTAACCTATCTCAGATATTTATACCACAGGAGGAGGATGATATTGAGTTTAGGTATAAAAATAGATAATGGAGGATAATGGAAGATTTTTTAAGATTAATAGAATTATACGGAGTAATACCTTTGTTTATTTTTATAGTTCATAGATTATGGAAATTATACAAAACTGAAAAAGAAATATCATCAGAGAGACTTGCTGAGATGTTAGGATCTGATGTAGAAGATCGGGTTGAAAGAACTAAACTTATTGAAAACAATCTTGCTCTTATGGAAAAATATATTGAGTATTTTACAGGAGTTAAAAAAGAAATACATGAACTATCAAAATCAAACGAAGAATTAAAACGGGAGATTAAAGAACTCAAAGATAAAATTACACCAAGATTATGAAAAAAATGACATCTGATGAAATAAGAGTTAAATATAAGGAGTTATGTGATACTCATATTAATGGTAGTTATGAAAAACTAAAAGAAAGGTTAGATAATTATGAAATCCAAATCGATAATAAAGAGTATAGACAACTTATGTTGGAAAGAATCGAACGTATGATGAAAGGTAATAAATAATTGTATTATCTATTACGAGACTTATTTTGTTGTTGTTGTTTTAACTTATGTTTATGGTTAAAATACTCAACCCATTGTAATGAATGTAAATAATTCATTTCCCAAGCTTCATCTTCTGTTAAATTTAAATTAGTTATTAATGTATGAACAAATGTAAACCATACAAACTTTTCATTGGTTTTATTTGTATTTGATAATTCATCTATTGAATTAGTTGTAGTATTTATTCTAGATCTTTTAGAGAGACTTTCGAGCCACCGGAAAAATAAAAAAAAAGAGATAATACATCTGATATATTAACTTTTTCTCTAAACATATCTACCCTAGTCATCATTGATGACTTAAATCTTTCTAACTCCCCATCATCTGTTTTCTTACGTAGGAATAAAGGTAATAACTCATCTAAACAAGTATATAGATCACTCTTATTTTTCTTATAGATAACATCAAAACTTGCTACCTCTCCCGCTGTTTTATTATCAAAATCTTTCTTTAAGAAATATTCTTCTCCCTCAATCATAACACTATCTTTCTCTTGTTCTACAACTGGTGTTTGTAAGAAGTCTACTGTTTTAACAAGTTCTGAGAACTCAGTATCAAAATCCATATCTTCAATAGTATCCTTGGGAATCCCTGATACAATGTTTATAACATCTATTGATTTTTGAAAGTCAGATAGTAAGTCATTAGTTTCTACTTTCACGATTTCCATGAACTCTCCTACTTTTATCTCTGACCATTTCTCTGGTATTTTATACTTGGATAATTTTCCATTACTTGTAATATCAATTGTTTTCATACGTATAGTTTTATATTTTTAGTATTTATTAAATATGTTAATCTTTCTCTAAATTCTTTCTCTTTTTCCTCATCCATATACAAAGGGTCAAATGAATAAACATACTTTCCATCCTTTTCAACCATTTGATATAACCACTGACTATCCTTTAAGAATCGTATAATTGGTGTTTGGAATGGTATCAGGTGATCAAAGGTAATATCATAACTATTTTCAATCAGTAATAAATACCATTCTAACTTATGTTTCCTATCCCGATATGCTTTCTTCCAACCATTATCTCTTGAATATTTTAAACACCATTCTCTTCTATGTTCCCACTGCCAATAGTAACCATTTTTCCATTTCCCATCCCATCCTACTGGTACTCTACTCGTTGTACTACTATCACGCTTATCGGTATTTTTATTTTTATTTTTATTATTATTATTATTATTATTATTTTTAGCCATAATAATTTATATATTGAAAATACCAAGACCATCGTTGCTTCTTTGGATAGAATAGATGATTGGTTTTTCTTTTAACCCTTTTACTTTATAATGTTTATTATACCCTAACGCGATTGCACGTTTAGCTATTTCAGTAAAGTAAGCAAAAGCATTGGTGGTTTTATTCTCATCAAATGACATCCACTTTTTATTATCAAATAATTGAACATAGGCTTGTTGTAGGGTATCTTCCCCCACATGATAATCCATATATGACATCTTTTTATGTAGTCTAGCTCCGAGTAGGATAAACATCCCCTCTGCTTTCTTAGTAAGATTACCTTTCGCTTTTGAAATGATTATCTCACAATATAATTCCTTGTTTGATAAGTAGTATGATGATCTCTTCTGCTTCATGATTATTATATGAAAAAACCCCCCTAATGTTTTACCACTAGGGAGGTTTAATACTAAAAATATAAAATAATATATGAAGATGACACTAATAACTTCACATATTATATATTAAAAAATCTAGTCCACATTCCAGAAATCATCACCCATAGTAGTAGTATCATCATTGGATTTCTTAGCTTTCCTCTTAGCCTCATTTAATTCTTTCATATCTTCATCAGAAGGTGTATCATTATCATCTGATTTAAACCAACTCGTTGGCGGAGTTAGATCTTTATCTAGAATCAATTCATTGAGTTTATCCTCTAAGAATTCTATTCTTTCATCAGCTTCAATGTTATTGACGATGAACTTACCACCCTTTTCTTTAAAAGTTACATCAGGTGTTCCCTCTGGAAAATCCTTACTTACTTTCTTACCATCTTGTTTGATAGATACACCAGTGATAGTTTTCCCTTTATCTCCTACAAAAGAGTAAGGTCTAAATACAAAATGTTTTTCAACATCTACATTAAAAATTTGAGAGTAGAATGAACGAGCATATGATGAATCATTATGCATAGTTATATTTACTCTTTGATCTCCAATATGAGTTGCAATGATAATCTGTTTGCCATACATTCCATCATCAATCCACATATTTTCAATTTTAATACCAGCTTGCTCATACATCTTTTCATATACAACATTTCCTAGTTTGTTAGTTCTAGCCGTTCCCTGACCTTCACTTACTTTTTCCACGAGTGATCCCCGTGTAGTTGATAACCATTTTACTGAAGGTCTATCAACATTCCCTTCCACATCTTGTGTGTCTTCTGTTAAAAACGAATTCTGATTTTCATTAATCATATTTATGTTTTTTATTTTTATTGGTTTTAATTAACCATATTTAAAGTTCTAAATCTTCTAAAGGTTTAAAACCATTATATTCTTTTCTTAACTTTTCATCAAAGTCATTATCGTAATGTGATTGATTCATACTACATATATTATTTTAGTTAAAAAAAGTTGTAAAAATAATTGAAAATATACCAATTTTTACGATTTTAATCACTGCCGAAATTTCCAGAATATGACCCTAAATCTGATGACTTTTTTAGAAGGTATTATGCAGCGCATAGTAAATTATTGAAAATCCTGAAAATCCTTATTTTTCGTAAGTCCCTGATAATCAGTTAGTTAGCTAAAAAATCTCTGGCTGTTAAAATACCTCTTACTATAGAAAGAGAACCATTTAGCAGCCAGAGATTTCAAGGGTATATTCATCACTCTATATTCTGGAAAATGCGGCAGAAAATGG
>Ga0307932_1000914_pt1 | contig 12188 bp, 7 predicted proteins | sample OrgLakmetageno48_FD_201843 | JGI IMG/M metagenome (GOLD analysis project Ga0307932, IMG submission 201843) | Saline water microbial communities from Organic Lake, Antarctica - #48 | ecosystem: Environmental > Aquatic > Non-marine Saline and Alkaline > Saline | place: Antarctica: Organic Lake...
AAAAAAAAATATAATGAAAATGATCATTATATTTTCACATTTATACACTTATAAGTGTATCAATAAAGTCATTGAGCTCGTCGATCTTTTTATCCTTTTCTTCAATTATGTCGCGACAGGTATTCTTTATTTTTTCCAATTTCCTGTCTTTTTGCACAATTGTACGATACAATCTCTCACGTTCCAGTTTTATCTCGCGAAGCAAATCCTTCACATCGGCGTTGGAATATTTGTATTTCCTTTTATAGAATGCGTATTCGTTAGCCAATACAGTATGTGCGGAAAATTCATCATTAATATTTTTTTTTATACGCCCATAGTCAGGATCCGCTTTGGTGCGGGATGAAATTTTCTTCAGTTCAGCGACCTCGGTATCGTCTATAACATCTTCATCTGCTTGATCACCATTGCTTATATCCAAGCGTTTGAACAATAAGCGAATATCATCATTATCTTCACTTTGTTGATAGTTTACATCATCTTCGTAGTTATCAAACAGATGACCTACATTATCTTCGCCACCACTTTGATCACTTGAATCGTCCTCACTTATGCATGGTTGCTGAAAACCTGCATCGTTCTCAATCACACCATTCATTTTTGAGTGCTGTATTTATATTAACAAAAGTATTATTCAATTTTTTTATATTAGACCAATAATAAGTGATAAATAAAATGAAGACCATTATTATTAAAGGACGATTTTCCTATATTGATAAGTACAATAATTTGAAATTTGTGTGGATCGATGAAAAATCAAAAAATAAAATCTCCTCCTATTTGCAACATAGCAAGGGGAAAAAGCCCTATAATAATGAGGGTTTTACAATTAAAGGGAAAAAAGATATAACTATAGAAATAACAAGTAAGGTAGGGTTTGACTGTACTGTGGAAATCAAATTAGTTCCATATAGCTTCAAATTAAAGGATAAGGAAGTTATAACCGGTCACAGTTTATACCTACTTTATATAGCAAAAAAATAAAATTGAATTTATAAATCCATATTAAAATGGATTATTGTTTTTATGATGCAAGTTATTCACCTATGCCAAATGGCATGGAAAATACAGGTATAATATGCTGGTGCAATTCTTTGATTCAGGTCATGCTTGGATTTACTTCATTAAATCAGTACTTAATTAAAAACAAAGAAACAATGAAGAAAAATGTTTTTGCAAAGGAATATATAAACTTAGTGGAAATTTCCCTCGGAATTACTGAGGGGTCGATGTGGAATTCCTCACACAAGATATTAGTCGCCTTTGAAAAAGAAATGAGAAAAAGAAATTCGCGTATTATCTTTGGTAATATGCAGGAATGTACGCATGAGGCATTTATATTATTTCTAGATATATTTAATAATGAAGGAATTAAAAGATTATTTAGAAGCGATTATGAAATGGCAATAAATTGTAATAATTGCGGTAAGAAAACATTTTATACAAGGGATCATGCGCTAAATATTGATTATTTTAATAGAGATTATGATGCGATACAAACGCATAATGATTTTGTGAAATACTTAAAGGCAGAAATATCTTTCATGAGTGAATTTGCTTGCAAATACTGCGAATATACGGAAACAAAGGTTCCTTATTTGATAAAATTAAAGAAATTGAGGGAAATAATAATTATTATATTTGACAAATTTCACCGTAAAAGACACGCATTTTTTCCAGAAGAAATGAAAATAAAATCAACGGATAATAGTTATTTAATTTATAAATTAATTGGGAAAATAAATCATAATGGGACAATGAATTCTGGGCATTATTACGCGCATTGTTTTCGTCGAGAACAATGGTTTTGCATTAATGACACGGCCGTTAATAATGGAACATCAACTCCTGAGAATAATACATTTTTAGTTGCATATCACTTATCTCATATTCTGTATGAATAAGTTAATTATATAATATCAATTTAATTGATATTATATTTTTTTTTATATTAATTTTATTTAATTAATATATACAATATGCTACAAGCTCGCTGTTTTTCTTGTAAAAAGAATCAAAATATTGTCGATCCAAAATATGTATTGAATAAAATTAATAGACCAGCTGTCCACGGAACATGTGCAAAATGCGGTGGTAAAGTTTATAGGATTTTAGCCACTGCGGATGCTCCAAAAGAGATACGGGAAAAGATGGAAAAAAATAAGGGAACAGTTATTCCAAGAAAACGAAAAAGCAAGAAAAGTAAAACTTCTAAAAAAGGCGGTCGTTCTTTATCCAAATCTTCTCGCAAAAGGCCGCGTAAATCGCGCGGATCACGTAGGTGAACATTGATTTGCAAAAACAAATTATTTTTTTTATGATGAGGACCATGTCATCTGGGGTCGTTTTGAAAAAAGTCCGCGGTCGATATCGGGCACCTGATCTGGATTATTAAATGGCACCCCCTGCGGACGCCCCCTAATGCCTTGCCATGGGACCGGGTCATATGAGTCGTGGAAATCTGGAGAGTAGGTCTTGCCAGTAATATTTTGCGTAGTTTTGATTCGATCTTTCACGAAATCCGCGTGGTTTCTTTTAACGGACGGATCGATCGCCATATTCGCAACATAATCCTTATACTCCATCCCCATATTTCCAAAATATTCTGTTTTACCAATTACATGATCACCATGTGCTGAACTCATTTCCTCCATTACTGTATTTTCACCTACAGTCTCACTATTAAACTCCGTATTTTCATTCATAACTTGATCCTCAGGTCGCGTCTCTGTTGTAGTTTGACCATTAGTGGGGAGTGGCTCTTCTCCAACTTCTTCAATTAAAACTACTTCTTTCTTTTCCTCATCATCTTGGTTTTTTTTACTCTTTTTGTTATAAAACCAAAATAAAATTACTATGATAATTATCACTAGAATCGCATCTGCCATATTGAGTTAAATTATTATTACCTATATATAAATAGATTAATATAATTTGAAATATATAATAATAAATTTACAAAAAAAAATATTAAATTAAAAATTATGGGAATTGGAATTCTTCTCGCACTTTAGCTTTTTTCGCTTCTATTTTAGATTCATTCAATATATTGAACTTTGGCTTAATTGCGGAGTTTATTACTAAATTTTTTTCAATTATGATTTTCTCACTTAATGTAGAATAAATTTGTTTGAGGTCGTTTATTGAAATTAACTCAATTGCGAGATCATAAAGGGTTTTCAATTTGTCTTCATCCTGATCATCTAAATAATTTAAATCCTCGATCTCATCCTCATCTATTTCTGTTTCTCTTGATTTATTTCTCATATCATTGATTAAGTTAATAAATTTAGTATTATAACTATCAATAATGGGAATAACCTCGGGTAGTAATGCCTTGACTTTACTTATATATCTGGCTTCTTTATTAACAATCAAATTATTTATATTCAATAAATAATTTGATTTTTTTGAATGATATATATTATAAATCTGAAATATCGAATACTTTTTAAGCAAATTTGCCATGATATTGTTAATCATTTCATTTCTATACACATGATCTTTATTTTTCTCCGGTATATCAATAATATTCTTCATTTCCTCAATTATTTTTTCCGTTTCTATATAATTAGTCACGCTGACATCTAATTTTATCAATGTCGCCGCCTTTCCATACTTGTCAATAAAATTATTTTCGGCCTTTTTATTGATCGTTTTGTAAATATTTTTATAATGCTGTCCGATATTTTTATCATAGACTGCACCATAACTCTTCTTATCACACACTTTTTTGATATAATCTATCGCCTTCTTAATTGTATATTGATCTATTTCTGTAAATTCATCTTCATCAATCTTATCTTTATTAAAATCGGGCTGAAAATCCTCATGATAACAAATGAACCTGGAAAATACACCACTCACATTTGTAAGATAATATTGCATATCTATTGCCATGGGATTAGCTGTATTTTGCGATGCATTGTAAACGCTCACATATTCCATACGATCTCCAACTTTATATGTTGTTTTTCTTCCATCAAGCATATATTTTTCATTCTTAACAACAATAATTGTTTCGAATTTATCTCCAACTTCCGGCGGAGCATATAATTTTCCCATCATTGTATTTTTGTGTTCATTTGCCAATTTTATCATTCTTTCAACAAATGTATTCACAGCCACATTCTTATTTTGCTTGTAACGTGAAGTTTTCACAAATAACATAGGATCTTGTTTTGTAGTAAAGAATTCATCAAGATAGTCGTCCATAATATTAATGATTTCTCTTTCATTTTTTAATGACAAAACCTCATTAATGAATTTATATCCTAATTCTTTAACTATTTTTGCCTGGCCTTGCTTTACAATATCAATGCCCTTCACCATCGGGCTCGCATTGAAATTAACAAGGTCAATATGCGGGGTCATGAAATACTTTTTCTTGCCACACATAACGCAGGGGAATCCAACTTCTTCATATGCCATACTCAATTGCCTGGCCCCTGTTGTTTTTATTAAATAATCGTTCACCTTTTCCGTCAATTTTGACATAACGACCATTGTTGTTTGAACCAATTTTGTCCAATATTTCTCTCTTAATTTTATTCTTGCATCCTTATATTCTATTTCCTTTGTTGTCTGTGGAAGTGCAAGATCATTAACGCCCTCATATTCCAGGGCTAATTTTTTCATATCCTCCTCATATTCATTTATTTCCAATGCATATACCTTTGGAGGACATGTCATATAAAGCGAATCTGTATCACCATATTCTGTATTGAATTCATACTTTTTAGTATAATTATTAATCTTTTTTATTTCACCTTGACCAGCACAAGTAATGGAGCCAGATATTACAATACTATAAATTGATGTTGTATATTTTGCAATTGCTCCATAAAATGTATTAGCCAAGACTTTGATTGCCTTCTGTTTTGAATCTGTTTTATTCAAATCAAACTCCAATTGTCTAAGAATTTGTTCATATTCCTCATGAGGAATTGGATTCTTATTATATCTAATTTTTAATTCCTCAACTTGTTTTTCTAAATCAACCTTTTGTTTCTTGAATGGTTTTCTTTTATCATTTAATTTTATAAGAATAGCTGGACAAATACCCATTTTTTCGCCTGGTAATTTCTCACGCCCCCTTATTTCCTTGTATGAAACTGTCCTTTTGAACTTTATTTGTTTTTTATTAAGTTCTTTAATAAAGTTAGCTTCTTCTTTATCATCAATATCATCCACATTGACAGTATAAGTAAATAATTTTGTTTGATTTTCAAAAGCAATATTTACATGCTTGTCATATCTAATAACAATATGTTTATCTTCATTGGTAATAATACCATTATGGCGAACAGTCCAACCATCCACCATAATTTTTTGATTTCCAGTGGTACCTTTTTTTTCACCTCTCTCAACTTGAAAAGGTTTAATGCGATAAACATTATAACCTTTCTTTATCAATTCATCTGCTTCTTTTTTTGTTTTCACTAACTTATCGGGTGATAAGTTATAAGCCATCATTAAACTTGGGTATAGTGATGAAAAATCCAGACCTGTAATTGGAAACTTATTATTTAATCCCTTAACAGGTGGAAATACAAATCCACCAGGAAAATGATCCTTCTCACTTTTAGATTTATTAATGTACGAACTTGAAAATGCAACATCATTCTTAAAGCAAAATGCTCCAATAATATTTATCACTTTCATTGAGTTTGCAGTATAAAATGCATCATATAGAGTAACATCTGACAAATTCGCCAGTTCTCTTTTCTCAGATACAATTGCTCTTTTCACAACTAATTGCAATAGTTTTATACTATCTACCATGCAGTAATTACTTGCAAGTGCCATATCTTTTAAATTTTGCTTCTTTTCATCAGAATTTTCATCCAAATCCAAACAAGCGGTTTCATAAATCTTGAATAAAGTTTTATATGGCATATCTTCCTTTGATCCAAGTGAATTTGCCTCAAGAAAGTAATTTAATGAGGCGCCTCTTCGAGCTTCCATATTTGGATATAATTGCAAGAATACTGGCATAATATCCGTATCTAAAATCCCGGGCAAATTCAATACAAATGCTGTTGGGAAATTAAAGTCCGCACCTATTTTGATTTTAGGTTTGGAAGATATATATTTATAATTCCCACCCCTGAATATTAATTCCGTGGGAAGGCTTGATATTTTATCAATAAATAATTTGACTAAACCATGTACTTGCATTTTATCATGAACAATTGGCCAATCAAAATTGGAACTATAGAATCCACCAATAATATCAGGCGCCATTCTATGAAGAACTTCAATATGTGCTTTCAGTAATTCCCTTTCATTTCTGCACTCAATAATCAAATCAATATTTTCGTGAGTGTCCGTTGGCTTGTCTACCACCAATACTTTTAGCATTGGTTTATCAGTAAATTGCCACGAGAATGCCGCTGAGATCATAAAGATATTGTAATCTTTATCACCGGGCTTTGGAATACCCTCGGACTTCTTGTATGTTTCAATATCCCACATCCCATACATAACTTTATCGTTAATATATGAATCATATAGAAAATGCTTGGGATCTGAATATGCAATTCTTTTTTCCTTATCCACTTTCACATAATCTTTAATGTCAACTTCAAAGCAATATTTACAGTTTTTAACCGCATTCACCTGCGTGTAATTATAAAATATATTCCAGTTCGCAGTTGAAAACTTGTTTTCTCTTGCCAACTTTAAATAATAATAATTCTTACTTACATGGACTCCGCTATCATCTGCAGTGGTTTCATATTTCTCCGGCAATTTTTTAATTAAATCCAATGCTATTTTTCTATCATAAGTTGTGTTAAAATAAATGCGAATATATGGTCGCTTATTCGTTTGAAACCCATGAAATTTAAATAATTTAATATCCTCTATCTTATTATATCTTGCAGAGTTTTCTATAAAATTATTCTTAATTATTCCTTTAAATTCCTCAGCATTTATACCGGTCGGTACCATAATATCGAAGTATATGTTAAAGTTCCTCAAGATAACACAGGCTTTGCTTCCACATGGTAATACACCAAAAATCCTCAATATATATGAGTAAGCGTTGTTATATTTTTGTTCGATACTGTGAACAGTATTCGGCATAAATATAATCGGCTTTCTATTATTTGGATTATTGGCATTATGTCTTAAAACGCTTCCTATTAATTTATTTATAAACGGATCGACAAAATCACTTCTCTTCGGGATGATATCTAATTGGTCAAAAGTAATTTTACTTGGTTTATTGTCTTTTATGCACTGTAAAAGTTCCTTTTTTGTTTGAACAGCCATTATTTCCTTATAGCAGCCAAGATTTTAATTGAATAATTATTTCCATAAATAATTATTCAAATTTATTTTATAGCTAATATTGATTTAAACTATATTATAGCTATAATATACAAAAAAAATACTATATTCAAATACATTTTTACGGGTCATTTTGGCATGGAATGACCTAATTTTGTTTAGCAACCCACCTAAAGCAAATCCACATGAATGCCTATCACCCCATATGTCTGCTCATCCTCATCCGTATAGAATTTCTTATAGATCGCAACACCGTCGTTAATACGCCTAATTCCAGGAAGCACATTCTTCAATTTATTGTACTTGATCATATTTGCAAATGACTTGTGGTTCGTGATTTCAACCACCTCAGTCGCAACTTTTTTTCCATCATTTACCCAAGTGATCTCGTCCCCAACTTTCAAGTTTAAAAAATCCCCTTTCTTAAGCAGCCCTTCAACGTTTTTTCAACCAGATTTGATATGGGAAAACCATGGCTCAGCAACGTGTTTTTCAAGGACCATTTATAATATATAATAATTTATTTGAATTTTTAATTAACAAATTTAATTTATTTTCCATATACTTTTCACGCTTTCGTCATATAATGGATTATAGTCAACATTTAATCCACAATACATCTCGGGGAATTGTTTATAATCTTTCGATGTATAAATGCCATTGCTTTCTGCTTCGTGCAATAAAAATTTAAACACTTCCCAAAATTTGGAACCATGACCCCAAGCACTATAATTTCCAATATGTGCGGCTTCATGGATCATAACAAAAATGATCATTTGCTTATCTAATAATGATAATTTAGTTTTATCTCTAATGCAGAAGTAGGTATAATCTCCCTTATTCATGGTATACGAAGTCTCATCTGTTTTCTGCGGGTCATTTTCATAAAAACGTTCTGGGTTGTAATTATTTAATAAATAATCGACTATATTATATGTTTCGTGCATCTTTATCTCTTTAACTAAATCAGGATTTTTATCTATATAATCCGCAGTTTTATCTATTTTGTATTTATCCTTAAGATGCTTCAACAAAATCAACAATGTTTCATTGCACTCATGCATTAATTTTGCAGCTTCTTCCTTATCTTTATAGGTTGATACAACATTCCACTGCATATAATCATGATCGACTGGAGTCGTATCTGTACGATTATAAAATAATAAAAAGATAATTATAATAATAATTATAAAACTTATCATTTTTGTTATATATTTAATAATATATTAAAGTAAATTTTTATTATGACCGAAAATATTTTTAATATTAATCCGGTAAAAGTCGTTATATACGATCCAATTGTGGGAGAAAACAAAGAAATATTTTGTTTCTTGGGCGATATCCCAAAAAATATATTAAACGCGGTCGTTAATTATAATCCTAAATACGATTCATTATTGAAAACATATTATGGAAATGATTTCAAAAACAAACTAGGATTAAATATAAAGGACTTTTCAAAGGCATGGATAACATATGATGGTACTATCAATAATACCATGCATGGGGGGTTCTCAGAGGAATTAGATGATTTGGATATTGAATCACAATTGGAAATACCAACAAGTGAAAAAGTAATGGATAATAAAAACATAAATCTCAAAACAGAATTTGAACTAGGAATAACTTATGAAGAAAATATTTCCATCTATCCGGAAGACAACTTTAATGAATTTAAGGAAAAGATCTATCTTGCAACAAATATTCCTGTATATAGGCAGCACTTATTTTACTTGAATAATAACAGAGTGCTACTCCCATATAAAATCACCGCCAATGGAATATTTAATGTGGATATAAGATTATTGACACAAAGCAATAATCTAATTCATGGAATACCGATTGATAAAATACTGTATGATAACAGGGAAAATATAAAAGTGGAAGCATTGGACATCTTCAATCTTATTGGCGATGGCATCCCACACAATTGTGTATATTATATTGTTGACTTGGCGCAATTTACGTACAATATTCAGACGCAATTGGTCGACGTAGTGAGTGATACATATCAGTTTGAACTGCTTTATTATGGATTTGTTGTTAAATTTTGGCCCCAATTAACACAGGATTGTTTTTATGATTATGTAAAATCTGAGATGGATCTGCAATACAAGTATCCGGAATTGGCAAAAAATAAAGAATCGCTGGAAGGAATTTATAAAATAGAAAGGGAAATTATCAACTATAATTACAAACATATAAGGCGGGCAATATGCTTGTCTGAAACATCATGCATCTCTATTGCTATTACACAGATGACGGCATTAATATCCAGTTTGAATACTGCAATAAATATAAGGAATTTGTTTGATAAGCTTAGGGCGACTAAGTGTATACCTGAAATTCATGCATATATAGACCATAAGAATGTAAAATACATGTTAAGAAAACGCCATGTCAAGATTGGGGCGGCCATTCAGTTTCCATCGGGCAATCTGATGAAGAATGGTATAACTTTGGCAATTTCATTAAGAAAAAACGATCAAGATACATTTCACAATAAAGAAACATTGTCGACTTTTGATAATGAGCAAAGCAGGTATTTGTTTTTGAATATATGGGCAAATGGTAAATACTATATTAGGACGGTGTGGAATGAAGAGGAGGAATTTGGGTTTGATGATACAATAAAATTAATCAAGAATTTTGTAGATCCAATTATTAATGAAATAAATACATTGGGGAGATATGTATTTATCTCGGGTGGACCTCTTCCACTTATTAGCAAAAAAAGAATAGAATATCAGGGGCTAAATATTTCCATTTTCTGGAAAAAGGTAATGTTGGAATCCACATTTAAAATGATAAAGAATTTACTCGATCCATATATTAGGGCAAAGATTGCTGGGCAAAGAAATGTACAGCAATTCGACAAGTATGAATTCATGTTCAAAAAGGGGATGCATAAATTTGACAATATTTTAATTGAAAAAATTGTAAGTGCTTCAAATAATTTAATACTTAATAATCATTATTCTTACTTGACCAATAATGCAATAAAGCAAAAATGGGACCAAAATTATGATGGGCGAATAGTGAGATTATCACATAGGACGACGGATATTAAATTCGAGGTACTAGATATAAAGCAAATGGAGTTCGAAATCTTCTTTAATTATATTGCTGTTTTTATTTATAGGGCAACCCATGATGAAAAAATTAAACAATCGTTTATAAATAAGAAGGTATATACTGATGTAAAAAAACTGCGGAAGCTGCGTGAACAAGATCCCGAGTTATATAATTTGAAAAAGTACGGGAGCAAGAAAGTGTATTCTATTATTTGTCAAAACCAAAGGCAGCCCCTGATTTATACTGATGATGAAATAAAGAATATGGAAGACAAAGAAATCACAAAATTAACAAAATATTGGAACTTCACTTTAAACAAGCCAGCCTACTATGGTTGCCCAAATAAGAATTATCCACATTTAAGTTTTATGGTGAATGCGCATCCAAAACATTACTGCCTACCTTGCTGCAATAAGAAACCACAGGCTCAGGAAGAAAATAAAAGAACAAAAATCAATTCAATTTGCTTCAAGAATCATATTTATACTGATGGAAAATCTGATCAAAACCAGCTCTCAAGGCATATAATGAATTATGGAAAAGAAATAGATCTACATCGCGCGGCGAAATTGCCAAATATTATAAAAAATTTAATTGCGAATACTCTCGATAATAAAAAACTCAATTATTATTTGTATGGGGTTGCGCAAAATACGCCAAGTGCAAATAATGTTGGGATTGTTTTTGCAGTGGCGGAAATTCTAAATATACGTATGGAAATGCTTATTAATAAATTAATTAATGAAATAAAAAACATTGATAATATTCCCCTATTTAATACATTGCTTAATGGCTTACTTCCGGAATATTTTGAAAATATAGGTAATTTAATTATCTCTATCAAGGATATATTTTTATTAAATAAATTATTTACAAAAACAATAAAAAAATTCGATCAATGGACTGAGCTTTTCATTGAATTGTTTCATATTATTTTTAATGTGTCAATATTTACTTTTATTGACGAGTCCAACGGAAGTAACATTGATCTATATGTTCCAAATAATATTAAAAATGAATTACTTTACTTGGAAAAATTAAATTCAACTGAGTTAACTGATAAAAAATTTGTTCTTGTAATTAAATCAAAGAATAAAATCTATCCTATAGTTGTCCTCGATACTGAGGAATATTTTAAATCATATATTGTTCAGCAAAAATACTTTTCCTTTGATGATAATATTATAAAATTAATGATTTCCATAATCAATTTTGGGAAAAAAGAAAATAATATAAATAAAAAAATAGATTTGATTTTCATTAAGGAATTTTGCGAAAAAACTTATGCGTTAAAATTAAAATATATTAATAAGCAAAATCTTTGCTATGCAGTTCTTTTGGAGAAAATCACGCCTGAAGGGAAAAAATCAATATATTTACCAATCAATTATTCCACATATATTACCGACGCAATTGAAATCACATTTGATGCATTTAATAGAAAAGACCACGTTCTGAATCAAAGCATATTTCTTGAAGCAATTAAAGATATTAATACCCATATATCAAAAAAATACTGCATCGATAAAAAAGCAGAATTATATAAATATGGAAAAATCATTTTCGATCATGCAATAAAATATGCAGGAGAAGTAATCGGCGCATCATCGCACAAGGACTCTGAAGAAATGCAGTATTACTTTGATAGTTTTCCCGCGGAATTAATGTCCTCGCAACCGATTAATGAACTAGGCCTTAAAATTAAAACTATTGCGTATGATTATAATGAAATTAACAAACTCATTGTGGAAAGAAAACCACCCATTGATGATAAGCGATCGCAATTAATTGGACAGGCCCTTTACAATAATTATTTA
>Ga0307932_1000919_pt1 | contig 12080 bp, 15 predicted proteins | sample OrgLakmetageno48_FD_201843 | JGI IMG/M metagenome (GOLD analysis project Ga0307932, IMG submission 201843) | Saline water microbial communities from Organic Lake, Antarctica - #48 | ecosystem: Environmental > Aquatic > Non-marine Saline and Alkaline > Saline | place: Antarctica: Organic Lake...
CTGTACCGCGCCTGGAATGGAAAGAAACCATGAACAAAGGCCGCGCCATCTTCCGCGCCGTCGCCATGACCTACAACGACTTTGACCACTAAGGCGAGGGACAAATTATGCTTTTGATGATCGACAATCTGCATCGGTGTCCGCTGCCATGCGCTGCCATGCGCAAGCTCTTCCAAGGCAAGGTTATTTCGGGTTAGAGTCGTCCGTACCAGTCCGCAAGCACACGCTGCAACCCGCGATTATTGCGGGTACCAAAGCGGGTACTGTGCGGAAGTCGCCGGAGATACCCGCAATGTCACTCACAGACCTACAGCTACGCCGCGCCAAGCCGGAAGCCAAGGCTTACAAAATAACGGACGGCGCCGGCCTCTACATCGAGGTCAAACCTACCGGTGCCCGATTGTGGCGGTACCGGTACCGCATTGCCGGCAAAGAGAATGCGTTCGCCCTGGGTGAATATCCAGAGATGACCCTGGCAGCTGCGAGTGAAGCTCGGGATCAGGCCCGCAAGCTGGTACGCAAAGGTATCAGCCCAGCCAGGTCTCGGCAGATTGAGCGGCTGAGCAACATCGCAGACGGCGAACACACGTTCGAGTCCATCGCCCGGGAGTTCATGGGCCAGAAAGCTAAAACGTGGTCAGCGAAATATTCCAGCCAGTTCACTCGAGCGATGGAAGGCAATGTATTCCCTGTCATCGGCAAACTGCCCATCCGGTCAATCACCAGCATCCACATCCTCGACATCATGCGGCAGATGGATAAGCGCGGGGCGACCACCTACGCGCTATCCGTGCGGCAATGGTGCGGCGCTGTGTTCCGGTTTGCAGTATCGACAATGCGAGCTGATAGCAATCCTTCGGAAGCCTTGCGCGGGGCAATGACGCGGCCGGCGATTAATCACGCCCGTGCGCTGGAGACAAAAGAAATTTCAGAGTACCTGGGCAAGTTGGAAAAATTCGGTGGGAACCGCACAACGGGGATTTGCCTTGAAGTGCTGCTGATGACGTTTGTTCGATCCGCAGAGATCCGGCAGGCCAGGTGGGAGTATTTCGATTTAGACGCGGCGGTGTGGCGCATACCGGCCGAGAAAATGAAGATGCGGCGCATTCACCTGGTACCGCTGGCAAGCCAGGTTGTGGATCTTCTGCGGGAACTGAAAACGATAACGGGCGGCGGTGAGTGGCTGTTCCCAAATACGCGCCGGCCGCGTGATGTGATGTCACCGACGACCATTAACCGTGCGCTTGAGGGCATGGGTTACGCAACCGGCAAAGTGACCGGCCACGACTTCAGGGCCACGGCATCGACTCAACTGCGCGAAATCGGCTACCCAGATGCGCATATTGATGTGCAGATGGCTCACGCCAAAAAGAACAAAACAGAATCGGCCTACAACCATGCACAGTACCTGGCAGAGCGTACACGCATGATGCAAGACTGGGCAGATTACGTTTATAGCCTGGGTGATGATGGCAAGATTGTGCCAATACGGGCAAAGTTCGTGACAACTGGACAAAAGGAAAGTGCCAGTGAACAATAACGATATGAGCAAAGCATCCTTTCAAGTCGCTTACGATGTCCCAGCACTGACTTCTTCACCCCATTAGTTCATGCCCATGCTGGGCGTACACAAGGCGTGTCAGCGGACGTACTAAAGCGCGCCACTGCACTCAGCGTTAGGAATACTTGAGGAGAATGAGCTTGAAGACGGATTGCTACATCCTACTTGCAAACAAAGATGAGGCTTCAGGCCTCATTAAGGAAATTGATAAAATCTTGTCCGAGCATTGGGCTGAGCCAATAGTTCACCCTTTTTCGGGAAAAACTCTGGTTCCCTGGAATGATGACTACCTTAAAAATGCTGTTCACCTGATACATGGAAAGAAGGTGGTTGCTCGTGCCCAAGCTGCTGAGCAGGGTTGGAATCTCGGCTATCATCAAGGACCGTTTGCTAAAGCAAGCACTAAGCTCGAAGATGCCGATTTCGCTCGAGAAGCCATTAATGGCTTCGATGCTTACCCGAACTACCCAGCATATAGAGCAGCTTTTTATGGAGTGCTGGCTTCCCTATATGGTGTCAAAGAAGCACTTCGAAAGACTGCCATTGCCATAAGTGGCGAAGCGCCAAAGTGGTGGAAGGCAAAGTTTAAAGAGATAGAAGGTGACTCGCTCCTAAAGCTATTTTATGATCTCCATAACTCTGATAAACACGACTTACAAATTAAACACCTTCGACCAAATATGAAGTTGCTCAGCTACACCGGTCCCGAGCCAGATATAAGTTCCGGAGAAGGCGTTTTCTCTATTATCAATAGGGGCACGAAAAATGAACGAAGAATTTTTCATGCCGGTGCAAAAACTGTCTTTTCATGTTATTTAGATGTCGCTGGTCTGAAGCACAAAGGCAGTGACGTCAGTCATCTCTCCCTTAAAGAGCAAATTGACTTGGTCGTCGAACATTATAGAGACCTAGTCTATGAGGCCAAGAATACATTCCCCGGCACGCATTCCTAACCAGTCGCTGTAGTACGCGGCCGATGGCCGCCGGACGTCCCTGACGGTCTGCCGCTATGCTCAGCGCTGGATTTCATTTCAAGCTTATTACAATCCCTTACCATCATCATCAGAATATTCGTTGAAATTTATAGACATGGTTTCGTTGTAGCGGGGATGAAGCATATCGAGTTTATTTATAAAGTCGGGGTAATCTGTGCTTAGCTTCATTGCTGTAATTATCGATGACATATGTTCTCTTAGCTTTGGGTGGCCTAAATCCGGGGTCAGCTTCCTGTGGAAATGGTGGGCATTAGCACCGGAGGGTGCCTTGGGGGTTGTCTGTTTAAGCTGTTCTAGGACAGCGGGAGCCAATCTTTTATATATAATATCGTTGGTCAAATGCCCAAAATATTGTGGGCGTTTCACAGTGTCTCGCGGGTATTTTAGCCCTCGAAGACGAAATAATTCATTGTAAAAAGAGTCGGGGAAAGTCTTTACCCAAGGCTGTAATTCTTTAGCAATAAAAGACTCAAGAATTGTAGCTAAAGCATCAGACGCACGCTCTCGCTGATAGCCCGTCGCTTCGTCTACCAGCGCTATAATTCCTACATGCGCTAAAGCCCTAACCATAAGTGCAGCTTTTTCAGCTATCTGCTTTTGCCGAGAGCCGAGCTTGCCTGCTTGCTGGGCATCCAACCAGACATCACAAATCCGTGGAATTATGTCCGCTCTAATCCCATGTGCAAGATTTCCTCGTTCAGTTCGATATTTAACAACTATCGACTTCAGGTCGCCTAAGTGTTTATCTACATAGGGTTTTAGACTCTTAAACGCCAGGAAATGGGGTATACCTGCAGACGCTTGGTCATCTGTCTTATTCTTTGCCACCCAGCCGCTGTAATACATGCCCATTCCTTTCATGAAATCGGATTGGGTAAGTATTCGGTCGCCATTCGATAGTACCGAACAGGGAAATACCATATCCCCAATCGTTAAATCTCCAGAATATGCGGCTTGTGGTACATCCTTTTCTTTATCCCATCTCGCCGCCGCCGCCCTCTTTGCTTGGCTGCTTCTCTCCGCCGCACTCATGCTTACCGCTCTAGCTTTACCACCCTTCGAGTAACGAGATTCCTGATTCATATCTATTCCTTGCTTGCTTTAGTCTGACGCAAGCATATGCTTACTCATATTTTTTAGCAAGCATCTGTTCCCTTACTCGTGGTAACCTGAAATTCTCAAATCTCACGCTACGAGAATATGAAACTCAAAAAATTGTTGGAGAGGGACGTTAGGTGACATCAGTAACCACTGGAGAATCATGAAAAACATGTTAATTAACCCGCTCTTCTATATCTTGCTAGTTAATATTTTCGGGTTATTTTGGGCCATTCGATCCTGGCGGAAGACTATTCAAGAAAAGTGGATAAACAACCTGCGAAACTCGGGTGCTGAAATAATCGGAGCCTCTGAATTAGTGCATGCTACGGCAGCAGGAGCGTCACATCCGTCCGCCATAGCCAGAGCCGAATTTATCGCTAAAGAGCAGAAACTGTTATTGCTTTTCGCCCATAATGACGGCGAGAAGAAACATTTTCAGAAGCTAGCAAAGAGCCTGCAGCACGCCGCAGAAACCCAATCGAACTCGTACCGTAGCGAACTCGAACAGTTCTCCGAGGCTGTCAGTGAACGTGTACTAAAAGAATGGCAAGAAGTTAAGTCTTGGCTATAACCCACCTAATCGGGTAGCCGGGGGTATCTAACCCACAACACCCTGCACGCGGTTGCAGTTTCTGCGCACTACGCGAGTGGAAGTGATTTGATGAGGTGCCAGACGATCCCGACACTCAAACCACTAGGCATAGAATTTTTTAGCCCGTCAGACTCGCTCCGCTCAATCCTGTGCTATGTTCAAAATGCCCAGAAACAACCGGCGAACAACAATCCAAACAAGGAAGTCACCATGAAGGCAGTTATATTAACGGCAATCGTTGTCATGACTCTCGGCTCAGCAAGTGCTTTTTCTGCTGCAACCGCAACCACACCCACCGTTGACGCCCACAGCGGCGGAACTAATTCGGCAGGGTGTCACACCAACAGTAAGACCGGTGCTTATCACTGTCACTGACACAGTGTGCCAGGCTCTTAAAGAGTCCTGCGCGATTCAAGACACCAAATCGCGTAGTTTTGAGGGGCCGGCGCAGGCCGATTGGGTGACATGAAATGTGAGGGACTTAAGTATAGAAACGCACTAAAATAAGTAGGGGTAACGCAGTGGCTAATTTGAAAGCTTCTCGGTCATGCCTAGCACTTGGCCTGACTATGACGCTTATCCCGCAAGCGGCCTTTGCTGCCGACTACAATCCAGATGGGTTTCATGAGTGCATACTGGAGAACGTCAAAGGTGGCGTGGGCAAGCATGCCGTCATAGCTGTGCGACAAAGTTGCGCTCACATGAACGGCACCGACATGGGGGGCAACCAAAAAATTCAGCAGCGCTCAAAGTCCTCCTGGCGCTCAATGTCAATTCTTGACACTATTCGCCAAAACAACCCCACTTTACGCGACAACTCAGACGGCCAGATAAAAGCACGCATTCGCAACTACCCTGAATTTTCCACTTTTTCTGACGCACAGTTTGATCGTTATGTTACCGGCAACTACGGCGAGCCCTGAGCGATTTCAAAAGATACTGTATTGCCATACTAACTGGAGCCCAGAATGGAAACTTTTCTAGGCCTAGCGTTTATGCTGCCCTTATTTGGGGGTCTGATAATGACCGTCATGCCCAGAGAGTGGCAAAGCCTGTCTGGCTGGCTGATGGTGAGTTACCTTGGCATTCCAGGCTTTCTCGTGGTGGCGGCAGTGCTGGTCAGTGTCCCAGCGCTTATGTTCGGGGCGCTTTTCTTTCTGGGCGTTGCTGTTTTTAAGAAGTAAATGAGCCCCTGAGCGTTACCTCTTTGGGGCTCATTGCGGCTATGACGCCCGTGCTTCTATTACTTTCGTACCCAGTGCGCGCTGGATCTGGTTTTTAATGGCTCGCAGTCGGTCGATCTGCTGACGCTTCAGCCCTGCGGGCTGGTCGGACCGGCGCATAACGTCAATGCGACGGTTGATCTTGCGCAGATCGCTTTGCGCACGGTTTAGCCGGGTCCGAATGCGCAGTATTTCCTGCTTATCCTTCGCCAACTCGGCCGCGTCGGCCAGTCGCCCTGCCTCGCGAAGTTCTTTCACGTCCGCGTGAGCGTGCGCCGCTTCCCGCATACCCTCATAAAAGACAGTGTCGTATTTGGTGTAACGGTCCTCATCCCCCAGGGATTTGTAGAAGCGGCGAATAGGCTGATACTCATGCCAGCGCTGAGCAGGCTTCTCGTTTCCGGTTGCAAAACGCCACGTCGCCAGCGCCCGCGACCCAAGTGCCCACTTGCCCGAAATAGCCCCAAATCAGGTGATCCATCTGTACCGGGTTTAGCGCAAACGGGTTGGTGCCTGGGCTTCCAATGGCGCCTATGGTGGCGTTTAAAAACTGGCTACCCCACTCCCCTACCTTGCTGGTACTAGCGCGTTTGCGCAGCTCCGGAGAAAGCCTATCTATTCCCATGCTTTCTATGGGCCGCTCCGTGAAAGCGTCATAGTTGGAGTATATGTCGAGCAACGGCTGCACTGCCTGCGGTACCGGGCTGAACGAGAATGTGTCCGTTAGCATGCTGAGCATGCGCTTGCGGAACAGCTTACCGGTCGCCTTGTCGTCAACGAACTGCTCTGTGATTCGCTCAACTATAGTGGATATAGCGCTCACCTCGAACGGCTTAAGAATGAAATACCCTTGGTCGTCAAAGCGGATAAACCAATAGGTGTCTTTCTGCCAGTTTTCCAGCTTCTGGTATTCCTCGTCGTCTTGGTTGTGCAGGTAGAGCATCATAGTGGTTATTGCCAGGGTGCCAGTGACCGCCCAGAAGCGTCCGGCCGATTGCTTATCCGTAACGCCCGGATCATCGCCACCAAACAGGCCTTTCAAGACACTGGCCCCAGGCTTCACACCTGAGAACTCTATTGCGCATGATGTGCTGCACAACGATGCCGGCAAGGCTGGGGGTGGTGTGTGACTGAACGATTCCTGCGATTACCTGAAGTAATGGAAACGGTCGGATTACGTCGCACAGCGATTTATGACAAAATCACACGAGGCGGATTTCCGGCACCGATTAAGCTCGGCAACGTATCCGTTTGGCTGGCATCTGAAATTACAGAATGGATTGCAGATCGCGTTGCCGAACACCGTCATGCCAGCTAATCAAGCGGCGGCGATTGCGGGTACCAGTGCGGGTACTATAGCGCTGGCACTCTCAGTACCTTCACAAATTTCAAATGGTTGCAGCCTGTATGCTGATTATGATCGACAACTATGATTCTTTCACCTACAACGTGGTGCAGTACCTGGCCGAGCTGGGCGCCGATGTACAGGTGCATCGCAACGACGAAATCACCCTGGAGCAGATTGAAGCGCTGAACCCGGAACGGCTGGTGATCTCCCCCGGCCCCTGTACCCCCAGCGAAGCCGGCATTTCTATGGATGTTATCCGCCGTTTCGCCGGCAAAATCCCGATACTGGGCGTCTGCCTTGGCCATCAGGCTATCGGCCAGGTGTTCGGCGGCCAGGTCATTCGGGCCGGCCGGGTAATGCACGGCAAAGTGTCCCCGGTTTACCATTACAGCACAGGCGTATTCCGCGGCCTGAACAACCCGCTGCAGGCCACCCGCTACCACAGCCTGGTGGTTGAACAGGCCACTCTGCCGGATTGTTTGGAGGTAACCGCCTGGACCCGCAACAGCGACGGCAGCGTAGAAGAAATCATGGGTGTGCGTCACAAAACCCTGGCCATCGAAGGCGTTCAGTTTCACCCTGAGTCCATCATGAGCGAACAGGGCCACGAACTGCTGCGCAACTTTCTGCGAACCGAACACTAAGGCTGATGCAATGGACATGAAAGACGCACTGAACCGGGTCGCTGAAAATCTCGACATGTCCCGTGATGAAATGAAGCAGGTGATGCGCATCGTCATGAACGGCGAAGCCACCAACGCACAAATTGGCGCCCTGCTGATGGGTCTGCGCATAAAGAGCGAAACCGTGGATGAAATTACCGGCGCGGTAGAAGTCATGCGCGAACTGGTGTCCGCTGTCAACGTCAACGCCGAGCCGTTGGTCGACATCGTTGGCACCGGCGGCGACGGCGCCAACCTGTTCAACGTCTCCTCCGCGGCCGTCTTTGTGGTGGCCGCAGCCGGCGGCTTTGTTGCCAAACACGGCAACCGCGCAGTGTCCTCAAAAAGTGGCAGCGCCGATCTGATCGAACAGGCTGGAATCAACCTGAACTTAACACCGGAGCAGGTCGCCCGCTGCGTTGAACAGGTCGGCGTTGGCTTTATGTTCGCCCCGGCCCACCACGGCGCCATGAAACACGCCATCGGCCCGCGCAAAGAACTGGGCTGCCGCACTTTGTTTAACGTCCTCGGCCCGATGACCAACCCCGCCGGTGTAAAGCGCCAATTGATCGGTGTTTTCAGCAAAACCCTATGCCGTCCCATGGCCGAAGTACTGCAAAAACTCGGATCTGAACACATCATGGTAGTGGCCTCAAAAGACGGCCTGGACGAAATCAGCTTGGCCAGCAGCACCCACGTGGCCGAGCTTAAAAACGGTGAAATTATTGAATATGAAATAACGCCGGAAGATTTGGGCATAAAAAGTCAAACCCTGTCTGGATTGACCGTCAACACCGCCGAAGAATCCCTGACCCTGATCAAAGCCGCCTTTGGCCGCGACCGCAGCGAGGGCGCTGAAAAAGCCCGCGACATGATCGCCCTGAACGCCGGCGCCGCTATTTATGTTGCTGGACTGGCAGGAACCGCCAAAGAAGGCGTACAACTGGCCCTGGACGCCCTCGGCTCCGGTCGGGCCAAAGGTAAGCTGGCCGAACTGGCGACGTTCTCCCAGTGCTTTTGAGCAAGCTAAACAGTAGATCAGCGCACATACGGAACCAAAAAAATGAACGCACAGAACGACAAAACCCCCACCATCCTGCGCAAAATTGTTGACAGAAAATGGCAGGAAATTGAACAGCGCCAGCGCACCGCAAGCCTGGCTGACCTAAAAGCACAAGCCGGCGACCAAGCCGGCACCCGCGGCTTTACCAAAGCTCTGCGCCGGCGCATAGAAGCCTCAAAACCTGCGGTGATCGCTGAAATTAAAAAAGCGTCGCCCAGCAAAGGCATACTGCGCGACCCCTTCGAGCCGGCGCAGATCGCCGAAAGCTACGAAAAAGGCGGCGCCACCTGCCTGTCGGTACTCACCGACCACGATTTTTTCCAGGGTCACGAAGACTACATGGTCGCCGCACGCAGCGCCTGCAGCCTGCCTGTTGTGCGCAAAGACTTCATGGTATCGCCTTATCAGGTGTATGAATCCCGCAGCATCGGCGCCGATTGCATACTGCTTATTGCGGCCTGCCTAACCAAAGGCCAGATGCAGGAGCTCGAAGGCATCGCCCACGAAATAGGCCTCGACGTACTGGTAGAAGTTCACAACAGCGAAGAAATGGACGATGCCCTCACCCTCAGCACTCCGCTGGTAGGCATCAACAACCGTGACCTACACAGCTTTGAGGTAACACTGGAAACCACCTTTGACCTGCACCGGCACATTGGCCCCGAGCGACTCGCCATCACCGAAAGCGGGATTATGACCCGCGCCGACGTGGAGATCATGACCGGCCGCGGCATTTACGGTTTTCTAATCGGCGAGTCTTTTATGCGCGCCCCTGACCCAGGAGCCAAGCTGCAGGAGCTGTTTGCGTAATCTTTTTCACAGTGACCGCTAACGCGCGCTTGTACCTCCACAGTAGCCGTCCACTCGTCGCGGCTTCCTGCGCCAGGTTGAGGCACTGGTCGCCGGATGGTTGATTATTGGATGATCTGGACAAATTCAAGCGGGTCTGGCGGTCACAACGCCTAAACCTTCGCCGAAGGCCGTGACTTGACGCGGTCAAACCAGGCCTGCAGATTCTGGTGTTCTGGTGCGATACGAATATTCACCACCCGCGCAAAGGCAACGGTGGCAAACGCGTTGATATCCGCAGCCGTAAAACGATCGCAGCAAATGCAGTCTTTGTCTGCCAAGTGCTCATCCAGAAAAGACATGAACAACACCACCGCCTTGCCACAGTCTTCGCCCCATTCTTTAATCGGATTCATGCGATCGCTGAAATACCCGCTGGTGTGCTGGAAGCACATGCCCGTGGGCATAAAAAAGTAAAAGTCTATCCAACGCAGCCACTGTTCAATCACAGTTTTCTCCAACGCCGTATCACCCAGCAATGTGGGCGAGTCAGGATAGCTTTCCTCAAAATAACGGCAAATAGCCATGGTTTCGGCGACCGCAGTGCCATCGCCCAATTCCATCACCGGCACTTTCTTGAATGGATTGCGAGCGACAAATTCAGGCGTCAGGTTTTCGCCTTTTTGCAGGTCAATTTCGACAAACTCAGCGACGTCCAACAGGCCCTTTTCCGCCATGAACATACGCACACGCCGTGGGTTGGGTGCGGTTTTTGTTTGGTAGATTTTTATCATTGAGGCGGACTCCAAGATATAATAAAGCGATAGAGTAACCTGTGAACCATGGCCGGACGCCAGAGCTTCGTCAACCGTAATTGAATAACGACAGCAAGTCATACACGCGCTAGACTAAAAAAAATTCGCATCTTGGTCCAGCTGATATGAACAGTCGACCCCGGCTTCACAATCTCTATTTTCCCTTGCTGGCATTTTTGCTGCTGTTCACGGCGGTTGCCCAGCCTTCAAAAGCGAATGAACCTAGCCCCCTGCCCGGTCAGGTTGTGCTCGCCGCGGATCCCTGGTGCCCCCACAACTGTAAGGCCGGCTCAGTCGTAGAAGGGTACATGGTGGACATTCTCCGCCGGGCCTTCGCTCTTCAGGACATATCTGTAAGCTACGTCAATATGAGCTGGACGCGGGCGTTGCAGCAGGTGCGGAGCCAGCGCGTGGATGGCATTATCGGGATTTTTGCCAGCGACGCCGGCGATTTTTTATTCCCGGAAGAAGCACTGGGTTACTCGGAAACGATGTTTTTTGCTCACCCAGACAGCCAATGGACGTATGACGGCCTGAAATCACTGGAAAATCGGACATTGTTGGTCATTGCCGATTATTTTTACGCTCCGAGCATTCATCAGTATATTCATAACAACCGCAACCAGCGGGATCTAATTTGGGAACTTTCGGGGCAGCAGCCCCTAACCCGGGCAATTGCGCTGATTGGCCAAGGGCGCGCCGACCTGTTGTTTGAAGATCGCCAAGTGATGGCCTGGACACTGCGTAACAAACCCGACCTGCCAAAGCTTCGAAGTTCTGGCAACATTTACGCCGCGCCCATTTATGCCGCCTTTGCGCCGGCTCATCCCCATGCTCAGGCGCTGGCTCGAATTCTCAGCGATGGCGTACGCCACCTGCGGGCCACAGGTGAGCTCAAACGTATTTATCAGAGCTATGGCTTGGGAGCCGACGGAAAAGTGCGGGTGGGCAAGCCATTCGTCACTCTGCACTAGGCCGTCCGTTGTAACACGCTTGCGCCAAACCCGGTGCCCAGCGTGTTGTATCCGCCAGAATACAGAGACTCACTGCATGTTTATATTTAACCGCCTGACGTTACGCTTCGTTGCCACTGCGCTGCTGTGCTTTACCGCCAGCTTAGCCGGCGCCGAATCTTTGCGCATTGCGGTCGCCGCTAACTTTACTGACACCACCCGTGATCTTGTTGCCTTGTTTGAGGAAACCACCGGTCAGTCCGTTGCCGCCAGTTATGGCTCCACCGGTCAGCTCTTCGCTCAAATAAAAAACGGCGCGCCCTTTGACGTGTTTCAGGCCGCAGACAGTGCGCACCCGCAGCTGCTGGAAAACAGCGGCGACGCCGTTCGCGGTAGCCGTTTTACCTACGCCCGCGGCAAACTGGCGCTGTGGACCCCAGAGAACAACGTATTCAGCGACCCCAGAAGCTGGCTCGCCAGCGCTGACTTCAAACGACTGGCCATCGCCAATCCAAAAACTGCGCCTTATGGCCTGGCTGCGCAGCAGGTGTTAAAAAACCTCAGCCTGTGGGCTGCCCTGCAACCGCGGTTGGTGCGCGGTAACTCAGTCGCACAGACCTTTCAGTTCGTGGCCACCAGCAACGCCCAGGCCGGCTTCGTGGCACTGTCTCAGGTGAACGCCTGGCAAAACGGCAATGGCACACTGTGGGTGGTACCACAGCGGATGTACGCGCCCATCAACCAGCAAGCGGTGCTACTGAATCACGGCAAAAACAAGCCTGTTGCGCGCCGGTGGCTGGAATTTTTACGCAGCCCGCAAGCGCTAAAGACTATAAAAGGCTTCGGTTACAGCGTTGCCGACTGACCCAAACGCAGGCTCGTAACGATGATGGCAACTTACTGGGAGCCCGTGTGGCTGACGTTGAAACTGGCAACCACGACTACCTTGATACTGGCGGTGGTGGGCACGCCCATTGC
>Ga0307932_1000921_pt1 | contig 12074 bp, 3 predicted proteins | sample OrgLakmetageno48_FD_201843 | JGI IMG/M metagenome (GOLD analysis project Ga0307932, IMG submission 201843) | Saline water microbial communities from Organic Lake, Antarctica - #48 | ecosystem: Environmental > Aquatic > Non-marine Saline and Alkaline > Saline | place: Antarctica: Organic Lake...
TTAACCGGCGACTAGAGATTTTTAAAAAGAAGCTAGACTCAAAAGATTAGAGTATCTAAACAGGCATTAGTATAGGATAAATAATTGCATGAAAGCAATGTATTACCACGTCAAAAAATATAATGTCGCCGGGCCAGAATACCACAACAACGGGTGTTACTTGTTCGTTAATCAATGGAACGCCAAATGACAATCGGAATAAACTTAGAATTTATTGATCAAACTTTTCCTGTAGCTGGAGAGGATAATCCCAGCAAAGGATTTAGAGACAACTTTGAATCTATTATCCTTAACTTTCAGAGACTAAATCAAGAACTGGCGATCCTGCAAAACGGTACTGCCAGGACTGACACAGACTCTGACTTTTTTAATAACACCATTTCAAATGTCAACTTTCTTAACTCTACACAGACTGCGATTAATCTAGGAAATATAGACAGCGACACAGCAATTGATGTTTCTGCCGCTGCATTCCAATTGGCAACCGTTAATGATACCGCAAACTTTACACTTGTAAATTGGCCAACTTCCTATCGATACAGAGCTATACAAGTTGCACTAAGAAGTGACGGATTATCGAGACTAGTTAAATTCCAAGCAACTGGTACGCAAACTATAAGATTCGACGAACCGTGGCCGCTCGAAATATTCATTGATTCTCCAGATGTATACACAATCGTCGAATTCTTTAGCTTTGATGGCGGTACTGAAATATTTGCATCCTATAAAGGGGCTTTTCAGCAAGGAGCAACACAAAGCTTTTTCACTAACGGAAATTTGAATCTGCCAGGGACTGCTTTTATAGCAGGTGATGTTGATCTTCAAGGCGAACTAATTGTTAACGACGATCTGTTTATTAAAACTTCTATTGGGTCCACGCTAGTAAGCGTAAACTCCAGTACTAATGTTATCACACTAGGACTGTCTGCTCCTGTCACAGGAGCAGACGACGAAATAATATTAGGTAATGATAATATACAACGACTAGAAATTCCCGGACTTGACATGGATATAACCAGGACCGGCGGCCTAAAGACACCACATGGCACAACTGGGCAGCGTCCTGCTGGTACTATTGGTACCATTCGATATAACACCACTAAAAACTCGTTCGAAGGTTATGATGGTAACGCTTGGGTTGGCCTTGGCAGTATAACAGATCAGGACCAAGACACATTTATTAGGACAGAAACGCCAGCAGACAATTCTGGCGTCACTGGCGACGAAGATACCTTTGTATTTACAACCGCAGGCTATCAAGCTGCTACACTAAGTTCAGCAGAGTTAACTCTAGGCGCTGCTACAGTGTTAAGAGTTACTTCAAATGAGCAATTGACCACAGTAGGATCCGGCGCGCTATCAGTAAATGGCGGCGTTTCTATTGACGGTGATCTTCTTGTTACTGGCGATATTATCAACGGTTCGTCTACTGTTGAAAACAGTGCAGTAGTAAACGCTAGTTCGGCAGTCGAAACTCAAACTGCCGAACTAACCTTTGCTACTGATGTCGATAAGTTCAAAGTCAATAATAATATTAGAATTTTCGGTGCTAGTAATTCTCAAGATCCGTATACTACAGCAGGGTTATCATTAAGTGCAGAAGCAATAGGATTTGCCGAAGCTACTGAAAATAACATAGTGACATTTTCTTATAGGATTGCACAATTTGACTTGACAACCGGAAAGGTTTCACCTGCATTAACTGAGGTATCAGTAGATATAAGAGTCGATGATATAGTAAACTTTAACAACGCAAACAATATACAACTTACGTTCTCCAGGAAAGATGCAAACACTGGCATTTTGATATACCGAAAAGCAGGTAGTCAGGTAGCACACAGACTAGTAGCAGTGCTAGAATCGTTAGGTATCGGAAGTAGCACGGCGTCACTCCCGTGGACAGACTACTATGATTATGATCTAGTTGGCTGGAGTAAAAAAGACTTTACGAACGCTTACTCTGAGTCTAGTGGGCTAGTACATTTTCCGCTAAATCCACCCGAGGTCAGCTTGTACGGATGGCTAGATACTCGTATTTCCGACATTGATTCTACAACAAGCGTAGTTACAGTGGACGATACTTTTTATAGTCAAGGAACTTCTCTAGTATATAAAGATGACACACAGCAAGTACAGAATCTTATAGACTTAAACGATTCTCTTAATATAAATAGGCTAGAGTTAAAAACTAGATTATACTATATTTCTTCATTAACTATTCCGCCAGAGTTTTCATTAGCAGGCAGCGGCAACACTAACTTAGTTAAGATGCCGTGGACGTCTTCAATAGAATCTAATTTCAATATAATTTTAAAGAGTCAAACACAGAATATTAACAATGTTAAAGCGTTTTCATTAACAGATATTACTATTAATGGCAACGCACAGAACCAATATTTAACCGACGACAGTCGATCCTTGTTTAATAACTATGCAATATATACCTTTGGTGAAGGCATAAGGTTTGAAGGAGTTACTTTAGAAAACGTTATAGGCGGAGGCGCCTACTTCTACAATGAAGATGTTGCTACCTTTAATATATTCTTTAATAGGTGCATTATCAAAGACGGCACGCTTTCATATCGTTATGATTATTCGCCATTTGTAGCTACAGAAGCAGCTAACATGAATGCGACTCAAAATAATTTTAGTAATTTTCCTAAATACGTTGATGTTAATTCAATAAAAAGATCAATTGTAACCAGCAACATCATTAATAACTGCGGGTCTGGATTGTACGCCTTTGGTATTATTAACTCTATAATAAACCCTAACGTAATAGTGGGCCCAGCAGGCGAATTCCTGCAGGGGCCCGACGTGCTTAATTCAGAATTCGATTCAGTAAACATTACGTTACAGCCAGATGTTGATTACGTATCCCCAGCAGTAGTGTACCAAGAAGGAGGCGAACTGTTTAATCTTGATGCTAACCAGGGGAGCCTCTCATCGGCAATTAACGAACTTAGAAAGGTCAACGGTATAGAAGTAATTGCAACTGACTATAGTGAAACTGTCGGCGGAACTAGTTATATATCTTTCATTAACAGTGTAAACGGCCAAGCCGGTGAACTGCAATTCCGAATCCAGGAAGCGCTAGTGGATGACTTACTATCAAGAGCAAACTACGAAAATTTATATCAAAATAACTCTCAAACACTAGGACTTATATACAGAGTATTTCAGACTGAATACGTGCCACAAAGCAGCATTACAGGACTTGCTACAGATAGAGGTTCTAACGTTTACCGAATTCCTGTTGCGGATGCTGCATCCTTTTCCACTAATGATGTTATTAGATTAGTTGATCACAACACCACTCCTACGGTAGCTACTTCTGACGGTGTGATAGTAAACATAAATACCATAACAAACAGAATCGATATACAATATGATTTCACAATTACTTCCCCTGGTAACTCTGGATCTATTGCTCTTAAAAATACATTTTTAGTACTGAAAGGAAAAATTAACTAATGAGTAGTATAAACAATATCAACAACAACGCAAGCGTAGTTAACGTTGGACGAACTACGCCAGTTTCACCAGGACCGCAACCAGCAGAAAAATCCATTCCGGTAGTAATTGCAACTGACCAAGATGCAATTCCAGTCGAAGAGCAAAATAAGATACAATCAGAAGTTGCTCTTTCTTTGCTTGGTATACCTCGGTCCGAAGTAGCGCTGGGCATATTTGCTGACGTTAACACATATGATGTTAACCCTTCCGAATGGAGCTTTTCACCCTTAGATTCGTCTTATCTTCAACCCGGCAGTCGAAGCGAATATGCTGGTATTGCGGGTGCGCAGGGATGGGGCATAAGGCACCTTCCTGAGGAGTCAGGTGCACTAGTAGAAGCGCCAGCTGATGAAGTTGCCATACTTACTTCTAAACGATTCTTTAGATACCAGCCTGGTCGTGTATCATCTGCTACCTTTGGTATAAAGAGTACTTTTACTACAGGTAACATTAACACTCGACCACCTCATAAGAATCCGGCCATAAGAAAATACGGAATATTTGATAAGTTTGACGGTTACTACTGGGAGACTAGAGACACTAGTCAAGGTGATCAGTTTGCTGTTGTGCGAAGAACACAATCTATAATAAGGTATAATCCTTTGCCATTCGGAACAAACGCCGGACAACAAGTTGAAGACACAGGATTAGGTGGTAAGTCAAACGATATTGACAGTAACTTCGTAGGCGCCTATTCTAAAGCAAGACAATTAATTAATGTTAATCGAACCAGTCTAATTACTGATTCCGCAACAAATACTGATCCTAAATGTTTACGAGACTTAGACTTTGTAATCGATGCATACATAAACGATCTGAAATATGGAGGCAACGGGCATGTTTCAGTTAACGCTACTACATACAGGACTGCGCTACTGCTAGGATCCAACGACGAATCAACACAGCATGCTAATCTTCGAGATGAAATCGTTACACTACTAAACCTTGAGAGTGAGACTGCTGCTGCATCAAGGATTACTATTCTATCTGCTATTCAAATTAATGCTGTTGGTGGGACTCAACCGACCATTGCTAATATTGATTACGGTAATAGGCCTAGCATAGAAACGATATTTTCTATCTATGACAAGTATCTCGGATACATAGTATCGTCGGCTATAACTTACGATACTAGCGAACCTGTTAGAGAATTGTCTTCTGCAGATTACGAAGAATTTTTGATAGCCAAGTGTATAAGAGATGTAAAATTTATTACTAACGCCTATTCATCAGACCTACTCTACGGTGGGAACGCGGCGACTGTTTATAATGCAAAGAAATACTATTCTAACAACGTGCTGCAAATTTACAGTCAAACTACTGGCGGCGGAGCAGTACAGGAGAAGCAGAGTCATGAATATTTAAAACAGTTGATTTCATCTTCAAGTAATGTTAATGTTGTTCGTGCAAACGGTAGCTCAATACAAATAGCAAGTGTAGTAGACTTATTTAATCTATCTGAAATCCAGAGAACTAAGTTACAAACATTGGCCGATATTATTATAAACAACTTCGACCAAGAGTATACTGCGGTAGTAAACTTTGGGTCAGCAGAGCAGTTTGGCGACGTTGTTATACTGAGAGACGGCCTGATTATGACTCATGCTGCACTATACGATCCGAGTCTGCTAAAGCCAAAAGAAAAAGCAATAGCCACTGTAGATACTAGTGCAAACACAGTAACTACTCAGGGTAGATCCGTTATAATCAGCCAGTACGTAAACTATTACGGCGATGCAGCAGGGTTAATCAACGGCAAAACCTACTACGTATATGACGTGCGAGGACCAAAAGCAAATATACTCACGCTAGTAGACCCGTTGGACGGTAACTTTCCTGAAGAGGTTAACCCCGTAGTCATAACTTCATCTGGCACAGAAAATTACATAGAAACTCCTGTACCGTTTATTTTTCCGGATGACTACGACGATGCTTATGCTCAAGGTGATACAAGATATGATGGCATGTTTCCGTATTTGTATACCTTGTCAGGCGTGTTGCCTGCAGGATCTAACGACTTTACTCGTGGCGCTATCGATACCGCAATTGATACAAGCGTATCAGCTGCTGACTTAAAAGCACAGATAGATGCTGTGAACTTAAAATACAAATCATGGGTTAGAGATCAGGTAAACCCTATATATTATTCCGTATACGAGTACAGGGTGCCTAGATCAAGATTTTCAGGAGATAGTCTTAACGGAGAATCTCGTCGAGCAGTATACGCCGATAACGTACTTGACAAAAAAGCAGGTGAGTTTTTTGTAGACGGTGGGCTTGCGATAGAACAACAGTCTGATTGGGATTACGACTTCAGCAAGGTTACTATGTTGAAAATAGACTTTTCGTGGTACGGTGCTGTAGGTGCGCTATTCCTAGCCTATGTTCCTGTGGCCAATGGTCAAGCCCGATGGATTAGAGTACATCACTTGAGATGTTCTAACCAACTTAAGATATCGTCTCTGGGTAACGCTACTTTGCCGATTACATACCTTGTTTACGGCGGGGGTTCGGAGTCAAGATTTGGCCCGCTAAATGCTTCTCGTCTGCCATCAAACTACTCCTCATATTCTGAAAACATAGTCAAATACGGCGCTTCTTACTACATCGACGGTGGCGACCGAGGCACAGTAAGGATATACAATCACAGTTCGCAAGTACCGACAGAAGTCTACGGTTCTAGGTTTGCGTTTACCATTAATAACACTAACGTAACTGATCCTTACGAGCCGAGAGCAGTAGTAACTGATTTAAATGGTGCTCCGGCAATTAGTACGTTTTATATTAATGCCAGTGTAATTACAGGCAATACTCAGGACCAAAACGTAAAAGTAGTATGGGTAGATGTTGATACTAATACTATATTCTTTAACAAAGTTATTACCAGCGTGACCTCGATTAACCTAATTGTAGATAGACCAACACAGATCTATGGCCTTAAAACTAAGGAAGTTATTACTTCCGGCGAGCAAGTAGATGTTAGAAATAGAGTGCAAGTATACCCTACTAGACTAAGCATAGGCACTAGCGGAACGGGCGCAGGGAAGTTAAGTCTACTCAAAACGCCGCTGTTTCAAACTAATGTAATAACCGACGGTAATTTAAGCACTACAGCTAGTGTTGATATTAACGAAACCAACGAAATAGCTGTTAACAATAATCTCTACCTAACGGAAAATGGTGATTCAGTTTACGGATATTTTCGAGGATTTCTAAGAGGAGCAACTGCACCTATTAGTATTTTAGGCAAACTTGAGAAAGAAAATAACAGAATATTATTTACACCTGATCAAATATACAACGGCAATCTTATTATAGAAAGTGGTAGTAGCTTCCTAAAAGAAGGAGTATTTGATAGCCAGGGCAACACAGTGCAAGCTACAGAATCTGCTTTTGAAAAAGAAAGACTGAGTTCAATTCGAATATCACAAGTATCTGCTACTCCTATTCCCAACACTGGCGTCGAAATTGCTTCCTACTACACATCGACAGGGGCTCAAGATTTTGATCTCGGAGCTTATTTTGATTATAACAAAGAGTACATCTCTTATCCTCTAACAGATGAACTGCAAACATTGTACCTTTCCAGTGCATCAAGAGAAATAGAAACAGGAAGTCCAATATTGTTAATGTCTGCTAGTCTAACTTGGGAAGAACAATAATCTATGCCACAAATAAAACTAGGGTTTAACAGAGTACCGCCCACAAGTATACCATCTCTGCAACCATTGTACGATATAGTACAAGGTGTTCCGCTACGCGACGAAAATAACAACCCGATCGTTACTAATGTATCTGTGCCGCTTGCAGCAGGCGCTAGCGCCGCAAACGCAACCAGTATTACTCCTAGCAATACCAAGCTTCTTGCACTTAAAATTAGAGAACAATTTTCGGAAGTATCAGAAGTTAGTACATCACTACTGGGGATTCCTAGGGCAGAAACACAACTTAGCTTATTCGCAGATGTAAGCACCTACGGTCTGAATCCTGAAGAGTATGAATTTTTCTCATTTTCGTCAACGAACATCCCAAGAGAATGGTATACCCGTCGAAACAGTCTTTATGGTAGTCATTATGCTCCTAGGTTAGTCGAGGAAACTAATGAGCAAGCACTTGTAATTCAAGCGTATCCGGTTAACTATACTTTTGCAAGAGGTCCTAGGTACGAGAACTATAACGAAATTACTTACGAACGGTTTGTGAAATTTGTACGACTAGGGAATCAACTGTTTGAAGACTATAAAGTTAACTACCCGGCGTTTGCTAGAAACAAATTCTTAGATCCAGAGGATGTAACTGTTGAAAACAACGAAGTATCCTACAGGCGAAATGACGATTTAAGCTTTGCTGCCATCGAAACATGGACGCTGACCTGGATTGATATGCGAGACGGAAATCTAGATGATCCGAAAGATCCGGGTAAAAATCTTGAGTTTTTAACAGGATTCGGCGCAGATGTGGCGCTGCCCGGCGCTGGATCTGGCGCCAGCTATTTTGGCATATTGCAGAGTAAAAAATTCTATAGATATCAGCCAGGCCGAATCTCAGGATTTACTTTTGGTTTCAAATGTTCCACAGACGAGTCCAGTGTAGATAACATCATAGAATGGGGTATAGGCAACCCGACTGATCAGTATATTTTTCAAGTGAGGGGAGCATCACTTAGCATTGTTAGAAGAAGCGTTATACCTTTATCTGATTCGGTTATTACACGCCAAGGTCTGCTCGTCGAAGACCAAAAACTAGTAGTGTCGTCTGAGCCAATTAACGACAATAGTTTTTATGAATTGGTTATTCCAAGAGAGAAATTTAATGCTGATACAATTGACGGCAACGGCCCTAGTGGTTATCTAGTTAACCCCAGAAGAGTAACTATGTACAAAATAGAGTTTGGCTGGTACGGTGCTATAGGAGCCAAGTTTTTTGCTTATATTCCTACCCAGAACGACGGAGCAAGATGGGTTCTACTACATACACTAGTTGTTGAAAACCAGTTAGGACAACCTTGCCTGCAAGATCCTAACTTTAAATTTAAGTATTCACTTAATATTACTGATACTTCTAATCTTAAAACTCCTCAGTTCTTATACAAATATGGCGCAAGCTGCTATATTGACGGTGGTGATGATGATTCAGGTAGCATTTACTCTTACTCAAGTGAAGAAAATATTGTAAACGCTAGCAGTTACACTCCACTGTTAGGAATACTTCCAAAGGAAGTGCTATCAAATACCGTCGGTCAAGAAAAATTAAACAAAAAGAATATATATCTTACTTCCTTAAATTCTTCTGTTGACCAACTAACCGAGCTACAAATAGTTGAAGTCGAAGGTTGTCCGGCGTTCGGGCATCATTATGCCCCCTCGCTCCATGCAACGCAAACAGGTATCTCGAGAGGTATCACAATTGTTAACAACGGACAGAGTATCTCAGTAGTTAATGATGCTCCTATATCAGTTACTGCTGTTAGTCAGGAATCCCCAGCAGTGGTTACTGTATCGTCAACACACGGATATTTCAGCAGGCAAAAGGTAGTTATTACGGACGCACAAGGCATGACTGAAATAAACGGAACAGAGTATTACCTAAATGTACTGTCCAGCACAACATTTGCTCTTTATACCAACAATGACCTAAGTGAAGAATTAGATGCTACTGGATTTACAGCTTATCAATCCGACGGAACAGCAACAGGGATTCCGATCTTTCTCCCAAGCGATGACGATGCAAAAATTATTAACAGAGGCCTATTCGGTAGTTATACAATTTTTAAGAACGAATTAGAAGCTGATATTGCAAGAATCACAGGTGGGTATACAAAACGGCAAAATGTAACTCTTCCTGTAGAAGTTAACTCAGGCGGAGTTGTTGACGTAGCTGACATTGACTCATCTAACGTAAGATTTACAAATTTTGATGCAATTGCTACGTCTGATTACCCGTTAACAGGAGAAATATTTGATATTAACTTTCTCAATCCTACTGTTAGAGATACAGACGGCCAGTTTGCGGAATTCTTGATAGGAATTACAGAATACAAGCCGTCAGTGCAACAAGTACAAACGGCCGCGGGCGGATTTGAAGAAGTTATTAAGTTTACTTTAAAAGACGGCATTACTTTAATAGATGCTAGTCTGGAAGATTTACTCTATGAAGAATTTACACAACGAGGAATAGAAAGAGATAGAGATGGGTTTGAAACACAGGAAAAGCTCGACGGGCGCGGCGTAAAGATGGATATCGATTACAGATTGCGCAATCCTCCGGGCGAAGATTCTGGCAGGTGTTCCAGCGTGCGATTTATTATTGAACCGCGAGTTGATTTTAATGTTACATATATCTCTACAAACCCCGATAACAATAATCCTGGCAATTTTCTAACTTTTGAAACAGCACCTCGATCGTTAATCGGAAGTGTTAATCTAACCGGAGGCGAGTTTGGAATAGGCAACACTAGTGCATCTGCTGTATCTAGTGATATTAGGTTTATTTCTGACGTAATAGAATATACAGTAGACGCTGCTACTGGCCAGCTGGGATATTACACAGAAATATCAGACTCAGCAGAAGATAGTAACTTCAAACTCTGGTTAAGTCCAGTGACGGTTAAAGACCGTAATAACTTAAATATAGATAGCACTAAGCAGTTTATTAAAAGAAGAATATTTAGCTTCGAGCCAAAGCCTTTCTATCTCGTAGTAAGATTACGAGACAGAGCAAAAGTAAATAATTTAACCGTTACTGAATATTTCTCAGACAGTACTAACTCTATTTGCCCTGAGTGGATTGCTAACGACCGATTAAACATCGTATCTAGCGGCAGTTCTCAGACTGGAGTTCCTGCTGAAAACTTTCAATCAAACAGACTGTTAGAATCTGCTAGTGTAGCTACTAACATTACCCAGCCTCTTCGTCCATCAAAAGTAAAAGATACAATTTATATATCTCCCGGCAATGGCGCAGAAGTACCATTGACTAGCATTTATGGGCCTGACCGAACTACTATTTCTTCGGGATTGTTAAACACATCTGCAACGTTTGTAACTGCTAGATCACTTGAGAATAATAATATTAATCTAGTAAACATAAACATAAACACAAAGGAATAAAAATGGCAATCCGTCCTGATATACAATTTGGTCTAAACGTAAACCGAGCTTTCTCTGATATTAGTGACCGCAGTACCGCTATTGAAAATTTAGGGTTACGCAAAGACGATCTAGACATCATACGAAACTCTGCCGCAGAGACTGGTGTGTCTAGAACAGACTTAAGAACATTAGCAAACCTCGATTTTCGTCTTCAGCGATCAATACTAGTACTCAACAGTGATGTTAATCAGTATTCAGGTATTATTAACTCGTCTGCAGGTACTGAACAAAAACTTCGAGGCAATCTAACAGTAAACGGAGTATTGGCAGCTAGTTCTATAAAATACAAATATCTGGAAGATGGGACAAACATTGTAAAGAATGCAGATGTATCTACTTCCAGAGTCAGTAGCTGGAGTTCACCTGACTCCCCGGCCACTGATCAGTCACCTATCTTCTACGGTGGTGACTTAGAAATAGGCGGTATTGTAACTACTAATAACTTAAATTTAGTTAGTGAGGCGATGCCTGTTAGGTTTAAAGATTCCGAAGTACCAACGCACACTATAGAAACTACGATCAACGGCTCCACTATACTTCTTTACGCCATGAAAGGCATTCCTCTTATCGTCGAAGGGTTTTTCAGAAACTTAGATACCACAGTTGATCTAGTTGAACGAGGGGCAATAAGTATAAGAATAGTCAATCTGGATAACGCTGCTTTTAATAGAGACTTCGAAAACCTAGGCGGCACAAATACATTAACTGCAAGCATTATCTATCAAGATACCAGAACAGCTCAAAAAAATGTAGAAATTTATCATAATCCTGCAAACATTAGGACGCTAGATTTAAACAGACTTGGACTTAAAAAATTACCTGCTGCTGAGCTTCCTCAACTGCAAGAATTGAGGTTGAGTCGAAATATTATTACTAACTTCGAGGACTTTACAAGATTCTCTCCTGTTGTTACCTATTTGGATATTAGAGAAAATTCATTCGGACAATCAGATGATCCTTCTTTAAGACAGTTCGATCAGACCGTAACTGAACGTATTCCTAGCACTGTTAGAACTTTGCTGGCAGGGAACACATTTACTGGCTCAATATCAGGAAACCTAGTAACACAGTTTCCTGATCTTCGAAGTATTAACCTCGACTCTCATACAAGAGGAGGTGCTAGGCCAATATTCGGAGCTGACTCGCTAGACCCTACCGGTAGTCTCCCAGCAGTAGCAGACACAGTAACCGCTTATACAGCTGACTACAACGATTTTAAATCTATGCCAGAATCTCTAAAGCAGCTACCTAACCTAGAAACGTTTTCAGTTTATGAAAATAATATTTCAGATCGAACTTTCTTTATCGACAGTGATTCAATAAGAACTGTTAACACAGGTGGCTCTGAGAATTCCATAAACGTAGCAAATATGTCAGGAAAAACCACGCTGGAAAAGTATGAATCTA
>Ga0307932_1000926_pt1 | contig 12028 bp, 6 predicted proteins | sample OrgLakmetageno48_FD_201843 | JGI IMG/M metagenome (GOLD analysis project Ga0307932, IMG submission 201843) | Saline water microbial communities from Organic Lake, Antarctica - #48 | ecosystem: Environmental > Aquatic > Non-marine Saline and Alkaline > Saline | place: Antarctica: Organic Lake...
GTGTAAGTTATCTGACTCAATACCAGTCTCTTCTTTTAACTCTCTGCTAGCTGCCGTTTTTGAATCTTCTTCACGATCTACATGTCCAGCAGGAATGGTATGAGAAACTGGATATTTATTTCTGTAAAAAAGCAAGACTTCGTTATTCTCATTCAATACTATTACACCAGCGCTTTCGTGAATCAAATACTCTGAACTATCGAAAGATTGTTCTAAAGACGGGTCCCAAAGTAAGATTCTCATCTGCTTTTTATTACAATCTGCGCAATGGTAATCCTTAGAAAAACTACCTTCCTGAGAGAAAAAATCACTCGGCAAAATACTTCTGCATGAAAAACAATATCCTGTTCGTGTCACTGGCAGCATATCAGGAAAATTATTTCTTTGAGTATATTTAATAGAATTCATATTAAAGTTTAATCGCCTGCTTAACATGCCATACAAGACGTTCATAAGACCATCTGTCTAAGGCTCTCTGACCACTTAACATCGAGGTGAAGAAAACAGGCACTTTCTTGTCCATACCAGTGTACCAATGGAATCCTTTCTTCTTATCCCAGACCAAGTCTTCTTTCAAATATTCACGAACAACCTGCGAGCCAAATGCATTACTTACTACAATACATTTAGGTTTTACTGAGTGTAGCGTCTCTTTAAAAATACCTAGCTGATCTAAAGCAAACTTGTTTAACTTACCTTTATCATGAATTCGTTTCATGAAGCTAGTCTGGGACGTTTCTCTGTATAGAAATAGATCAATATGATCCCATGGCATATTTAGTTCTTTTGCCATTTCTATTGGTCTACCAAAATATAGTGAGTAGTTTGTGTATGCATACTTATCCATAGCGATACATTGATCTACCAAATTATCTTTTTTTGAAATGTTACTCCATTTAAAGAACTTAACTGGATCTACTTTCTCATACTCAGAATCTTTGAATATAGACTTAAAACCTCTTGCACTAAACGATGGATTCATCCCTACAAATAACAGTGAATTCTTATTGAAAGAATCATAGAATAACGGTGCGTAGACACTTTTGTCATTAGGAAAATGTGTCCCCCATAATTTAAATATCTTGTTGTTAATTCGTTTGTTTTTCATTTGAACCTTTATCAGCTTCATTTACTGGCTTTTCTTCACTCGGAGTACTTGTACTAAGTCGATCAGCCAAAGATGGACCTGAAAGAGTTGGTTCGGCATGCTTCTGCTCTGACTCTTGTGAATCTGTCCCTATAATTTTCTTTTCTTCTTCACTCATATTGAATATATTACTAATTCCGAATAATACCAATAATATCAGACCTAACACCGTAGATACAGAACTAATATTATTAGTAAATCTTACTCTCTTCGTCCAAATATTTACGTCTTTAGGGATCTTATTCAAAGGCATACCTTCAGCAATCCACTGACGAACATCTTCCTCATTTTCATCAAACCCTCGGTCAACAAAATCATACGAAATCAATTTTGTAATTATTGCTACAAGGAGAACCATCCACGAGGCGGCCAGTAGGGTTGGACATAGAAGATCTGTAAACCCACTGATTGTTATAAAACTTACCGACAGTACTAAGGCTCCAGTGGTTATTGTTAAATAGGCTGTTTCTCTTTTACCAGCCTCACGAATCCGTGCCTCTCGAATAGTAGTGATATGTTCGTTAACTTCTTTTCTAATGTCTGGTTCTTGATTAGGGTTCATATTGTTCATAAGTACATTATATTTTCTGAGTATAGTCACATTTTGGATAAGTACTACAACCCATAAATGCTCCGTACTTACCATTTCTTTTCACTAATCCATTCCCGCACTTCGGACATACTGAAGGAGTGGCTTCTGGAAGCTCAATGTTAGCAAGCTTCATATATTCTATAAGCCTGGATCTGTCTATCAGTTCGATTGATTTGTCTTCTGCAAACTTTTCAGCATCTAAAGTGAAAACATTAGTTGTTATGAAATACCCTGTGCCACCATCAATTTTATCTGCTATAGCTCCATAGAAATCTCTAATAGCACCAACAGGGGCTTTTGATGAGATATATTTCTTACATTGAATATAATGCATGACCCCATCTTTTTCAGCTTCGACATCGATACCACCATCACCACTACCGCCTCTTACTGAAGTCTCGTATCCTAATGCACTAAAAAGTTCTGCAGTATATTCTTCAAATTGTGTGGGAGTTAGTTCTTGCAGATCTTGTATTTTTTTCTTTCCTAAAAACCACTTTATTTTGCTTTTTCTACTGACCAGATCCATGGTTACCCTAAGAGCAAGGGCTAATGCCGCAATACCAAGTAATGCAAAATATAACTCCTTCATCTCCCACATACCTGAGAGCATCCCTTTTAACAAATTCGTTGTCGTAAATTCCACACTAACAATAGTACCAGACTACAAATTAGACACTTCTTCTTAGTATCTAAAACAACCAAAATTACCCTCGATACTATGTTTTTATCAACTGACTGACCTCTCACTTGTCGAGCCAGAAATAAACTCACTGGGTCTATCGTTGGTCACTATATACAATTTCTTCTTTGCTCTAGTAATAGCAACGTAAAAAAGTCTTTTTTCCTCGTTCAGTATCTTATCTGGAGTTCTTCCAAAGACTTCAAAAAGTTTACTTGATGGATGAATCGAAGGAATTACATTGTTACAAACATTCATAAGAACAACAACATCATCATCAAGACCCTTGCTTGAATGCATAGTTTTAAAACGGAGTGGCTCTTCGTTTTTCTTTCTGGTAACGGGTATGTTTTTTTCTTTTAGAAGCTCTAAGAGGTACAACCTGAACTCATTATCTAAATTAATACCGTTCATTTTACTATTTCGAGATAGAAACAATATAGTTTTACCAGGATTTTCTTTGACTATATTTAAACACAACTTTAAATACTGAGCTGATTCATATGACAAAAATTCTTTGTCGTTCTTACTAATTTTTCTGAACGGTTTTTTGAAATCATCATCAACTTTTCTACTTTTCGAATCATTTTCAATACGTACGTCATCTATATTATAGATAATAACAGTACCTTTCTCAGGGCTAAAATACTGAGATCTCTTACCTAAAAAAACTGACCTGTTCTTATCTGCAAAGTAGTTTCCAGCATCTATAATCTCATGGTCACTTCTGTAGCAAGTCGAAATAACTTTAACATCTGCTTTATGTTCGTATTGCTCAAAATATTTTAGTTCTGAGCCTGCAAAACCATTAATTAGTTGCCATGAATCACCAACACAAAACAAATTACAGCCCGGATTCCTCTCTCTGATCGCATCAACCAAATTCTGAAAAAGTTGTGAGAAGTCTTGAAACTCGTCAATGAGTATATATTTAAGTTCGGAGACATCATATTCACCAGACCTAATCTTTTCAACAGATAAGCTCATGAGAATATTGAAATCAATTTTCTTTAGCTTTTGCAACTCCTTAATATATTCTTGGTAAAGTTCAATCCCAATATTACAAAAGTGTACCTGCTTACTACTACCCCCTCTACTAATAGCTTCTTTGACATCGTCCTCGCCCCACTCGAGTTTTTGCATCCAAGCTATGAACTGACCCATCAATTGATCCATTCTAGAAAATAGCTGTTTCTCCCAGACATTATTCACCAGCACATCTTCAGGCAACTTCTTACAAGAAATACCATTCTCCTCCAGTCTGTCTCGAAGCAATTCTTCAAAATTTTGTCGTTGTTCTTTATATGGGAGATTGTATTCTATATCGGTAATAGATGTCTCAATAAAACTGTAGTTGACGTTGAACCTAAAAAAATCTCTCTTGTCTTCCATTTCCCTATTATACTCCCTCCAGGTCTTAGTCCAGTGGTCAGGAACTCTCATTCTTGTATCATTTTCATTGATACCCCAATGCTCTAGAACGTAAGCGCCTCTTACAGTCTTAATAGTAAAATCAGGATGATACGATTTTCCTGAAATTTTATTCCAACTAAGTTTCTGCTCATAATAAAATTCAATATCATGTTCAAACAAAAAGTCAGCTATCCATTTTTCACCTTTAGATTTAACTTTGTCACCACTTAAAGTCAGGTATGTTAAGTTTCTTAAATATGAATATCTATCGTTATTATTTCTGAAATACTTAGTTTCAGACAAAGATTCATCAAGATCTTCGCTTTCCTCACGGAAGAAACCATAAACCTCTTTCTTAAAACCCATTCTCTCCTCGCCAAATCTTGTAATTAATTTTTTAATAAAATTAGAGTAAGCTTTACCAGAAAACTCTCCCTCCTTTCCCTCTTTGTCATCAAACAATAACGAACCTTTCTCCGGTACAACGATGCCAGACGCCCAAGAATGAAAGGTTCTAGCATTCTCAAATTCAGGAACTAACTCCTGAATTTTCTCTCTCATATTCTTAGCTGCGTTCTTGTTAAAACAAAGCACCATGATCTCACTTGGTTTAATTCCGTACCTATCACACAAGTACGCAACCTTTGCAGAAATAGTTGCAGTTTTTCCAGACCCTGCCCGAGCAGACACAAGAACATTCTGTCCCACAGCACCAATTGCTTCTGCTTGCTCAAGGTCTGGAGAATGTTTCATTTTTGATTTAGCAAAATTTTTACTGAAATATTGCTTAATCAGTTTTGCTCTATATTTATCAAGACTCTCTTCATCAATGTACCCTTGTAGAAATATTTTGTTTCCAATATATAATTCATCAGCCACCTTAAAATGAAAACCCTTCAAAAGAGTGAATATCCTCTTTTTTAGTTCGAGTTTGGATTTGCTTAGGTCAGCTTCACGAACTTGATCATCAATTTCATCTTGAGATAAAAAATGTGATTTATTTTTTGCTCTAGAAATAAACAAATCTTTGCTTGCATCAGGTTCTTCAGGAGTTATATGTTTTACATTTCTACCAGACAACCTGGCCCAAAGAAATACCAAACCAAGTAAAGCGTAAACTAATGCTAGTGCGAAAAGAAACTCATAACCTGTAATGATGTTACAGCCATAAATTAGAGGGTATTTTACATCAAGAAACACCTTACAATACAATCCCTTTAAACCCTCTAAAAGTGGGGGTAGTAAAATAGCAGAAAGGAAAAACGTGCCTATAACAATTTTTAATACCTTTTTCATATATTTTTTAGCACTTCCCAAATTTTAACCATTGCCAACGTATCTAACTCACAATACTTAAGTAGATTAGTACGTATCTGTTCTCTGGTATCTTTATCTAGATCAGGCTGAACAGACCGTTCCCATTCACTCATGGCCATCGTTCCATCCTGAACTTCTAGACTCCCATACGAAAGTTCCGGAACCATTACTGGCAATACTTTTTTAATAGATGCACTTCCGAAAGAGTCTGGGTGCATATAATCTTTCTTAAAGATAAGCATCAGATCATAGATACGAGCATTAACATCCTCAAGAAAATCATTGTATTCGGGATGAATAATACCAAGCTCTTTATTCCTTCCTTTTTCAAAACTTTCATTCCATACAATTACACTTCCTACTGGACCAATGTTCTTCTTCATAGATTCAACTAAACCAATCGTAGCTGTTTCAAAATCATTTCCTAGATATTCAAAGTGCTGAACATCACCATTTTCATCCATTACGTGTAGTGAATACTGAAATACAATTTGTTGATTTGTAGAGTAACCATCGAGTACCGGATATGGCTTACCAAAAGTCTCGTAGTCTAGGAAATATAAAGGAAAAGCTAAATTAGAGATAGTTTCTTTAATTGCATCCTTATCAATTATGGGAATTTGAGTTTTTTGTAACATAACTTTCTCACGCTGGATGTCAGTGAGATCAAAGTCTTCAGGTATTTCGGTAACATCAAAAATATCAGCTTCAATAAGTGAGCGGAGTTTTTTACCACCGACGATATGATGCACTGAATACTCTGGAATGCTTGGATTAAATACGCTAAATGCATCACAGCGTTGTCCATGACTTCGATATAGACAGTTACAGTCCTCTAAAGAAATATCATCCTTTAAAAGGCAAGCTAAAGCTTCTTCGATTTCTTTTGTAACCATATCTTTGTTTTCTTGGACATCACTTGTCACGTCTTCAATTACAAACAGTTGCTCAGGGTCTATTTCACCATTACGTCGATATTCTTTATTGATATGGATGATATAACTGGCATTAATAGGTACACCAACTTTCTCTGCAACAATAGTTTGAAAAGTGACATCTTTTATATGGTTATGTTGCAGATCTGTTTTTATAGAAGAACATGCTTTTACTTCGTATAGATTCCAGCTTTCAGTCTCAGGATCAAAAGCTAACACATCAACCTTTGCAAACAAGCCTTCTGCAGTCTCAAACGTTGCCTGAAACATTGTTTGCTTTTTACCGAGCAATTCTTGAGTAGTACTCAAAAGCTCACTTGAACTACCGGCCAGCTCTACCCCATAAGGAAATAGTTGTTGAGCAAAATCTTCCACTTCGTAACCATCGTTTATAAGTTTTTGCAGGAACAACGATACCTCACCATCAACAGCAAGTTCAGGTTTGTTTTTCTTTACCCATAGCCACTTGGGACAAATTAGATATTCTTTAAAATCTGTTTTTGTTAAATGCATAAGTTTAGTTTTCTTCTTCAGTTAGCACGAACGTCTTGTAGTGATCTGGGTCGATTGTTTTTATCACCTCAAAGAAATTTTCTATTCTCTGCTTACTGCCTTGCAACACGGAAATGTCATATTTTTCTATTCCTAAAAATTCATGTGACCCATGATTGATGAATCGTCCGATAGCCTTATTATTTTGAGAAATCTCTTGCTCTAGTTCGCCGATCTTCGCAGGTTCTATTCTGTCTTTCTTTATGTCTTTATATTTTGCGTACATTTTATCTGTTTTACTTCGTAAGGCACCGTGTCCGTACTTAAAATGCAAAAATGTCTCCAATACTCGACGTAAAAGGTTTGCGGCTAGGATGCTGTCATCTAGCTCTTGACTGTCCTTAATCTCATCAAGTTTTGATATTGCATATTGGTAATCAGAACGATACTTTTTTAGATTATCGGGCAATTTATCAATTATAGAACCACTTGATGTAAGTCTAATTTGGTAAAAATTTACTAAATCATCTTTTATGTTTCCATTTGCTTTTCTAAAGTTTTGTATAAGATGACCAAAAAAATCTAAATTATGAGTCAGTATGAAATACTGCCTTTTTGGATTATTTTCGATTTCACCAAATAATATCGCAAAGACCTGAAAGAGCGTGTCCGAATCTAAACTAGATACAGGATCATCAATAACAATAATTGACTCTTCGACCAATCTATTATCCTCCTCATCATTTATTGATATTAAAAAATAAGCTAGTGCAATAAAATTTCTCTCACCCTCACTTAAACTTGAAAAGCTACACTCTTTACCATTACGTTTTAATATATAGCCAACTTCATCACTTGAATCATCTAGCACTAGTTTTTTGTAAGGAAATGTTGCTCTAAGTAATAAATTAATCCTGTCTGCTGGAATCTTTACATTTTTAGCCGTTTTTTTGAGTTCTTTTAATTCATCCGCTAGTGATTTGATTACCTCTTCTTTTTTGACATATTCCTGTTCACAAAGTTCAAACTCACTCTTCTGCATCTTGTAAGATTCGGATTCTCTTGCAACATAGTCCTTTTCTATATTCCAAGCTGTAGCATCGGCATCAAAAGTTTCTTCAGTCTTATACAGATTTGAGTATTCTACTTTATCAATGGATTCAGTTTTATTTTTTCTCTTATCTACTATTTTAGTTTTTATAGACCTTAAAAAGGCATCAATTATTGTCTTTTCCGCCGAGTAAAAACTTTCGCACGTCGCTATTTCAAGTAACCCACTTTCCACAGAAACACTTAAAGCGTCAAGGGCATTATTTAAATCGATAATATCATTTGAAAAATGCTGTAATAGCTCGTCTTTATTCAAAATTTTTGAATCGCAAAATAAACATTTACCAAGCTGATTTTCTTCTGATGTCAGATTATGCAAGTCAACACCCTCTCTGATCCATTTTTCTTCTAAACTATCTCCAGAAAACTTACCAATTCTTTCAGAGTTTTGGTAATTGGGCAAAAATTGCAAATAATGATTAATTTTTTCTAGTTTTTCGATAGCCCAGTCATTCCACTTCTTTAAAATCTTATATTCTCGCTCTTTTTCAGATAAATTTGAAAGAGTAGAAAGTAATTGCTGTAGACCTTCTTCGTTTTGAACAAAAGAGTTTATATCAGCACCACCCACCACTTGTTCATCAAACCATTCTATTCTCTTTTCAAAAGAAGACTTGAAGTAGGAGTTATATAGTCCGTTACTTTCGACAACTGGATCTTTCATAATGTGACCGATACCGTTCAATCTTCTTATATTGCCTGACACCTTCGCAGCAATCTCATCGTGAGTATTTTTACACTTCGCTATCTTAGATAGCTCTTCTTCTGCATCGCTCAGTTCTTGTTGTTTTTTGGAAAAATCAACTTCACTTTCTCCAAGTGCAACTACATAATCTAGGTGAGTTTTAGCAATTATATTTTGAATGTAGTCCTCATTGAATATTCTTATTTTATTATTGAAACCTGACAGATCATCATGCTTTTTTGTAGCCGAATCAAACTCAGCTGTATAAGTTGCACCAAAAATATTATCTCCCTCTACAAGACAACCTTTTTCATAGGTATTCAATAAACGTGAGAAGATTGTTTTTCCTGACCCGTTCCAACCAAGAATTATATTTACGCTGTCATGAAAGATTGGGACACTATTATCCCACTGAAAAGAATCAAAGCTGCCACAATTTATCTTTTCTATCTTTTTTAGTTTCATTGTAAATTTAGTTTCTTAACCTCTAACTCTAATTCGAATATCATTCCAGCAGCCTTATTTCCTCAGAAGTTAGTTTGTACACCTCATAGGCTAGTTGATCGATTTCATTCTCTAACCTTACTATTTCAGTTTTGTTTTCTAGACACACTTCTTGGTATTTTTGATATAAAGAGTAAAACTCATCTTTCTGTTGCAGGGAGAGCTTGAGTTTTAATTTTTTAAGTAACGGATCAAAATCTAAATTCCACCAGTTGCCAAGATTAGCAGGCCATTTTTCTAATTCAAATTCAGACATCACTAAAGCCTTGAAGCGATTTGAAGTATCTTCAAGTTTTTGGGTAACATCAATAATTTGATCAACAAGTGGCTCGAGCTTATCCTTAATATTTTTCTCTATAATAGGAACGGGTATTTGTTCAAAATATTGAGGTTTAACTTCTAGATACCCGCCACTTCTAACAACACACACACCCTTCAAAAAGAACCATACAACTTTTGAATTGAGAATAGCCAACAAAGCCTTATCGCCAGTAGCCAATATTACAGCTGGCGCATTAATATATTTACCTGAATCATCGTAGCAAAATTTGCCTTTTGCCTGAAGATTAGGCCAAGTAATTTTTGGTTTTTCAAATAATTCGTAGTATGCAACCACATCCTGAATTTCATACCATTCGTATGGACCTGGTTTTCTACCAACTTTTACCTCTGGAGTATTTCGAGGCGTAAGTTGAATTTTGTATTCCTCTAAATGAGACTTTATAGCTGGGTAATTATCAATATCCACTCCCCGCCGAGTAAAGATGATAAATTTATCTTTAAGATTTGATGTCCAGCGTTGTATATCCTTCCCTTCCCAAAAAGGTTTTATAACTTCACTACTTCTAGAATCTTTCGCTAAAAGCTCTTTCCGTTTAACCTCATCAATAATAAAAGCTTCATTAAATCCAGTTAAGATACCTCTGTAACTTTTGCCATACTGAGCTTTAACTGACTTATGTGAAAGCAGCTTGTTACGCAGTTGTCCTGATGACTCACTTTCAAACACCCAACCTTCTCTTTTTAAACTGGTTTGATTAACATCAAAAGCTTTCATATGGAAAGCTGAATCAATTGACCTTAAATCATCTTTTGCAACCTCCAGATACCTAAAACGTTCTCGATCATCTGACTTGCGTAACACTAAAATGATCGGATACGTAGTAGCACCTTCAAAAACAACTAAGGTACCGAAGTCAACAAATTGTTCAAATGACGAATTCTCTATTAAGTAATCTCTCAATACTTCACCTGCTCCTGTCGTCTTTGAGAACGTATTTGAAATATACGACATTAGTCCATCGGGTTTTAATAACTGAATTGCCTTTTCGTAGAAATATGCGAACAAGTCAGTAGTTCCTGCAAATACCTTGTAGTTGTCCTCTAAGTACGGCTTAAATGGACCAAGTAATTCTTGTCGTACGTAAGGTGGATTACCCACGATAACATCAAAACCGCCATTCTCTATTATGTCAGAGAATTCTTTATTCCAATCAAATGCCTTACTGCCCGCAACTTTCGAATCATCTATCAAACTGTTACCACACTTAATATTCTTATCTAATGACGTTAGTTTTTTTCCTTTCTCGGCAGACTTTAGCCATAAACTGAGCTTGGTAATTTCAACTGATTCTTCATTGAGATCGACCCCAAAGATATTATTCTTCAAGACTGAACGAATATATTGATCAGTACTAAACAAGCCACTACCTAGAATGTTTGCGACTCGCTTATTTTCTGCCATCAAATAATCGAACACGTACACCAAGAATGCTCCACTCCCACAAGCAGGATCGAGTACTTTTACTCCCTCTAAAAACTTTTGATACTTTTCATAGGCCTGACGTTCACGCTTTTCGTAATTTTCATCATTAATATCTCCTTTGAGCTTAAATTCCTCTTTGAATTTTTCTTCATGTTCACGCAGGTATAAACCTAATGAGTTATCTACTATGTATCGGACAATGTAATCTGGAGTATAGAAAATACCGTCCTTTTTTCTACGACCATTAGCAATGGCTTCTAAGTTCTGGCTTTCATTGACCTTGCTCTTAATTTCTTCAAGATCACTAATGGATTGTTCAAAAATATGACCGAGAATGGTGACACTGAGATCATCACCAAAATCATACGAACCAAGTGAAATTACTTTTTTGAGTGGCTCATCACTAATTTTCAAATTGTTTAGATCAGAATCAAGTTTGAACAAACCACCATTATAACCATCTGGTATTTCTAATTTTGAACTCCCTACATCAATTGCTTCAAAGAAGCCTTTGAGTGTGTTCCAAAGAGAACCGCCAAAAGTAGAGCCCTCGGCTGCTTTTAGTACACGATGAAGAGTATTGTCAGGTAACAATCCTGTATCTTCTGCAAAACAAGCAAAAACAACACGGTCAATAATCTTTTGTGCCTTTTCAATACCAAAATCAATATTCTCTTTAACTGATGGATTATTTCGGTAAATATCACGCAAAAGTTCCAAACGAGCTTCTCTGTAAACTTTATAGAACTTCTTTCCAATTTCTTCTTGTTCAACCCGAATATCAGTCAGCAGCTCTTCTGTCTTACTAGGACCAGAAGCTGACGTTAAGTTTTCAAATCTTAGAAGACCAAACCAGGTTTTAAACAGAAAGTAGTCATTTTCAGGATTAACTAAATCATCTAATGTCCAAACTTCATAATCAAGTAAATTGTCGCGATAGAGACGAAATTCCCAAAAATTACTTACAACTACAAAAGGACAGTTACGATACTGAGCCTTGTACTTAAATCCCTGCTGCACTGGACTGAAGTTCCCTTCACGTCGCTGAGGTCTATCTAAATCAACACTTGCCCCTTTTAGCTCGACAACTGCTGCAATGTTCTTTATATCTTGCTCTGGATCAGAGTAACTAAGAACAGCGTCTGGTAGCTGACCTTTTTCAGTTGTTGCTTTTGGTTCGAGGCTATACGGATTTGAAGGCTTTTCTTTATACCCGAGAATCTTAATAAAAAAGTCCTGATTATAAGCTTGCTCCCGCGAAGTCTCTTTGTCAGTCTTAAGCGTTCCGTCTTTATAATCTTTGTGCCATGTTTGAATAAGGTCTATATGACCCTGAATCTCTTCAGTACTGATATTTTCAGCCAGAGCTTTCAACCTATGCTTGCC
>Ga0307932_1000927_pt1 | contig 12022 bp, 13 predicted proteins | sample OrgLakmetageno48_FD_201843 | JGI IMG/M metagenome (GOLD analysis project Ga0307932, IMG submission 201843) | Saline water microbial communities from Organic Lake, Antarctica - #48 | ecosystem: Environmental > Aquatic > Non-marine Saline and Alkaline > Saline | place: Antarctica: Organic Lake...
ACTTCCAGAGGCCAATAAAATAGCTGCTGCTGAAGCCGCTATCCCCACACAGATAGTAGAAACATTGGGTTTTACTATTTGAATAGTATCATAAATCGCTAAAGCAGCTGAAACACTCCCCCCCCCAGAATTAATATAGATTTTAACTTCATCTTCAGAGCTCTGAGATTCAAGAAATAACAACTGAGCAATAATAGCATTAGCCATTTGATCATTAATATCGCTTCCTAAAAAAATTATTCTTTCTTTTAACAAGCGAGAATAAATATCATAAGCTCTTTCACCAAATTTATCTTTTTCTATCACAGTTGGAATTAACATAACATTAATTTAAAAAATTAATCAAAAATATAGAAAAACAGCTGAATAAACGAACATCAAAAACCCCTTATTTTTCTGTTTTTCGTTTAAGTTTTTTAATTTTCAACCCACATACTCGCCTTATTTGTCGCAGGGTAACATCTGTACCTTTATGTGCTTTACAAAACCTATAAACTTCACGAAAATTAAAACTCTACAGACGTTCCGACTATTGTTTAATGTTCATCAAGTAATCCAACACCATCTCATTAGTCATTTCGCTCTTAACATTATTATAAATTCTTTGGATATCTAAATTCTCAGTCTGTTTTCCTTGCATCGTTTGATAATGTTGCATAACTTGATTGACTCTATCTTTCACATTTTTGGAATTAGGACTTATCTTTTCATCAATAGAAATTTTTCTCAAAACCAAAGAAGCCTTAACTCTTTTCGGCGCATCTTTTTCTTTCCATTGTTCTTCTAGCTTTTCATTGCTGACTCCAATCTGTTGCAAATAAATATCTTTAGTGAGACCCATTTGTGACAATTGATTCTCCAGCTCCATATTCATTTTTTCAATTTCAGTTCCAATTAAAATTTCTGGAATTTCAATTTTTGAATCAGCAATTAGTTTATTTAAAATATTCAAATGTTGATCTTGTTTAATTTTTCGCTCTTTTTCTTCTTTTAATCCTTTCCTGATATTTTCTTTTATCTCATTTAAATTTTTAAATTTACCTATTCCTTTAGCAAATTCATCATTTAATACTGGAACTTCTCTTTTTTGAACATTCTTCATAGTGGCTTTGAAAGTAACTTTTTGCCCCGCTAAGTGTTTAGCTTGATATTCTTCAGGAAAAGTTAATTCAAACTCTTTAATTTCCTGTGCTTTCATACCAATTAGATTGTCCTCAAAACCAGGAATAAAACCTCCTTCGCCGATTATTAAAGTGTGATCCTTGGCTGAACCACCTTCCAAGACAACATTATCCTTATAGGCTTCAAAATCAACTTGAACTTGATCTCCTTTTTTAGTTGAACGATCAACAGTGCTGATTTTTGCCCTTTGTTTAGCTAAGGTGTCTAATTCTTTTTGGATTTCTTTTTTCTCTACTTCGACTTCTCCCTTTTTGTTTTTTTTATTAAGTTTAGCTAAATCTGCTTTCCAATTTTCACCTAAAACCACTTCTGGTAAAACTGCCACTTCAATATCTGCTTCTAGATCATTTTCTAAAGCAATTTTTTTAAATTTAATTTCCGGTTGCCCAATTACTTCAATTTTTTTATCCACTACATAGTCAACATAGTTTTCCTTAATAGCTTCTTCAGCACTTTCTTGTAATAATTTTTCTTCTCCAATTGTCTTTTTAATCATATCGAAAGGTGCTTTCCCTTTTCTAAAACCATCAATTTTAGTATTATCAGCAATGTTTTTAGCTACTTTTTTAACAGTTTTTTCAAAAGATTCCGCCGGCAATTTCATTTCTAATTTAATTTTAGAACCAGCAATCTTTTCTAATTTAAATTTAGCTTCATTTTTTTTAGACATTTAAATAAAATTTACTTTTTATAAAACACTTATTTATTAAAATAATTTTCTAAAATCGGAATAATTTCTTTTTTCCTTGAAATTAAGCCTTTTTTAAATAAAACACCATCATTATCTTCAAAATCAAAAACTTTTTTTAAAACTTCTTTTTCCTTTTCGCCTGAACATAAAGTATAATTTTCCCTTTTTAAAATATCAATTACAGAAAAACAAATTGCTTCCAAGTTGTCCTCTGTTTTAATTTTTTTTAAATATTTGAGAATCTCTTCTTTTCTTTCTAAGCCAAAATCTTTATTGGTCGTTTCCATCAATCCTATTCCAAATTTATGCCCAGAGAAATCAAATTTCTTATAATCAGCTTTAATTAATTTTTCAGTAGAAAGATTTTTTACGTCGCTCTTAGCATCAAACATTTCCAAGCTGAATTTCTCTAATTTTTCTATTTTAGCAATTTTATTTAATTTTTCAACTAAATTTTTATCTTCCTTTGTGGTAGTTGGTGATCTAAAAAATAAAGTATCTGAAATTATTCCTGCAATTAAAATTTGAGCAATCTCTCGAGGAATTTCAAATTTTTTAGCTAAAAATTTCTTAGCAATAATGGAACAAGAAGACCCTAAAGGCTCAATATGAATTTTAATTGGTTTATCTGTTTGAATGTTAGCTTTATGATGATCAATTATTTCTATAACATTTAAATCTTTAAAATTCTCAATACTTTGACCTTCTTCGTTGTGATCAACTAAAATAATTTCTGAATTTTCAGGTAATTTGTTAATCACCTCAGGAGAATCTACTTTAAATTTTTTTAAAACCATTTTGGTTTCATTGTTAATTTCCCCTAAAGCAAAAGCTTTCGACTCTAAACCTTTAACAGCTAAAAATTTTTGATAAGCTATAGCACTGCAAACAGTGTCTGTATCTGGATTCTGATGACCGATAATGCTTTTCATTTAAACTAAATTAAAGATTATAATTTTTATTTTTTTGTCTTCTCGTCAGAAGCAAGAGTTTTATTTTTTTTATCTTCGACTTTATCCTTCTTTTTAATAGTTTCTTTTTTCTTTTTTTTCTTCGTATCTTTTTTTTCTTCGATCTTAATCTCTTTTTTCTTTTTTACGGAAGTTTTTTTAGAAGATTTTTTCTCATTAATCTTTTCATTTTTTTCTAAATCTTTTTTCTTTTCATTTTTTTTAGTTGCCTTTTCTTCCGAAACTTCAGTGGAGGAGGCTTTATTCTTTTTGTTCTTTTTTTCTTCTATATTTTCTTTTTTTACATCTTTAGATTTATCTTTTATTTCTGAAATATCAATTTTCCAACCAGTTAATTTAGCTGCCAATCTAACATTCTGTCCTTTTTGACCAATAGCCAGAGATAGTTGTTCTTGTTCCACAAAGGCGGTTGCTGAACCGTTTTCTTCATCTAAGTCAATTTGAATTACCTTAGCTGGTGATAAAGAACTAGAAATTAATTTTTTGACTTCTTTATCCCATTTAATGATATCAATTCGTTCTCCACCTATTTCTTCTATAACAGACTGCACTCTGGTTCCTTTTTGTCCGACACAAGAACCGATTGGGTCAATATTCGCATCATTAGAATAAACTGCTATTTTAGTTCTATTTCCAGCCTCTCTAGCCGAAGCTTTAATTTCAATCACTTTAGTAAAAATCTCTGGAACTTCCAGTTCGAATAATTTTTCAACTAATCCCACACTTGCCCTACTCAAAGTGATCCCTGATCCTCTAGAATCTTCTTCCACTTTTTTAATATAAACTCTTAATCTTTGACCAATCCTATAGTATTCTCCTGGAATTTGTTCTGAAGGATATAATACTCCAATAGACTTTCCTAAGTCAATATAGACATTTCGTCCCTCCACTCGATGTACTGATCCATTAACTATTTCTCCTTCTTTACTTTTATATTCTTCAAACATTGCCATTCTCTCAGCTTCTCGCAATCTTTGGATAATAACTTGCTTAGCAGTTTGAGAAGCCACTCTCCCGTAATCACCTTCCGAAGGCAAATCAACTTCTAAAAAATCTCCGGTTCTAATTTTTTTATCAATTTTCTGAGCATCTTTTAATAAAATATCTTTATCGTTATTAAATTTAGGCTGATAATCATTTTCAGCTTCCAAATATTGAACAGATCTTGATTCAATTTTCTCCTGACTGATCTTGGCCTTTTTCAAAAAGTCATCTTTATCAATCTCTATTTTATCTAAATCCTCCATATTCCTAACGTTTTCATCTACTGTTTCTTTTAATTGCTTGAATTTAGCTTGTCCAGTTTCTGGAATAATATGAGAAATAATAATTTGACCTTTTTTTCCGTAATCCTTTTTGTAAGCAGCAGCTAAAGCTGACTCGATAGTAGCCATGACGCTTTCTTTGTTCAAGCCTTTTTCTTCACAAATTTGAGAAATGGCACTATGAAATTGACCCAAAGAAGATGCATCTTTAATTATTTTATCACTCATTTTTTTTATTAAAATTATTAAACTTTTTTAAAAAACAATTCCCGTCGCTCACGACCGGAATTTAAAACTCATCATCCTACTAAAAAACATTATAATATAATTATTTTTAAAAGTCAATTTATTGTATCAGTCCACCTCACTTCAAACAACCCTTTACTTATTAAATAATCCACTGGAGTCTGTAAATCTAAACTCCAATGAAATCTTTTAGTATTATACCAAATCAACCAATCAGTTAGTTTTTGATTGAATTGGTTAGTGCCTGCTTCTATTAAGTCTCTTGATTTTTTAATTTTAAAACCTTTTGTTGTTGCTTCTTGTTTTCTCTAAAACAATAAAGTTGTTTTGTTTTTTTAGTGATCATATTTTAACCCATAATTATACAAGCTTAAGAAAGATTAACTGTGTTTTTTAAATTTTGTCTGAAGTGAACTTGTTTGTATAAAACTTAATTAATAAATATTTATGAAAAAACTAACTCAAGAGAGTTAGTTTTTCCGCAAATTTCAGAAGATATAAGTAATTTATTTCAATTCAACGGTTGCTCCAGCTTCTTCTAATTTTTTCTTTAATTCTTCGGCTTCCTCTTTCTTAACTTTTTCTTTAATTATCGTAGGAGCTCCATCTACCATAGCTTTAGCGTCTTTAAGTCCTTGACCAGTAATTTCTTTAACTACTTTAATAACTCCAATTTTTTTATCTCCAACTGAAACTAGTTCCACATCAAACTCACTTTTTTCCTCAACAACTTCTTCAGCACTACCAACTGCAGGAGCAACAGCCATAGCCATAGGAGCGGCAGCGGAAACACCAAATTTGTCTTCTAAAATTTTCACTAATTCCGATAAATCTAGCACGCTCATTTTTTCAATTTCCTCCACAATTTCTTTAAATTTAGCAGGAACTTCAACTTTTTTTTCTTCAGTAACAGTTTTTTCTACTTTCTTTTTTTCTTCAGTCATTTTTTTAAATTAATTAATTATAAATATTATATAAATTGGACAATTACTACATTATTATTTTCAAATAAACCTCTACGCTTTGATATTTTTAATAGAATCAAGCACTCCAACTAAGTTTCTCAAATTTCCAGACAATGCGTTAACAAAACCGTTAATTGGAGCTTTCATTGTTCCAACTGTTTTAGCTAACATTTCTTCCTTACTCGGTAATTTAGCCAACTCTAAAACTTTGTCTTTACTAATCAAAATTCCTTCCAAAGTTCCGCCCAAAACTCTCTTTATTTCCTTTCTTTCTTTTGAAAATTCCACTAAAGCTTTTGGAACAGAAATCTCGTCCTCCCCTTTAACTGCGATCCCCACTTGTCCTTCAAAATCTCTAACATTGACTTCCAATCCAGCTTCTTTAAAAGCTAAACTAGCCAAACTTTTCTTTAAAATTTTCAACTCAGCTTGATTTTCTCTCAATTTATTTCTTAAATCAGCCATTTCAACTACTGAAATTCCTTTATAATCAAATAAAGCTGTGGTTTTGCTTTCTTTGATTAATTCAGCTGTTTCGGCAATAATTTGTTTCTTTTGTTCTCTGGACAACATTTTTATTATCTTAATTTTAAATTTTTCAAACTAAAAATAAAAATCTGCATTTTACGCAGACCAAGAAGAATAAATTAATCAAACTAACTCTGATTATATTATTGTTTCTCCTCTTCAGGTCTTACGATATAACACGCCTGATGTCTACGGAAATTTAAATTAAAAATCTATCATACATAATTCAATTAAACATAATTATAATCTTTTAATTTAAAATGTCAAGTTTCATTTCAACTTATTTCCGAACAAATCAGTTAAAAGCTGAACTTTCAATTAACTTTCTTAAATTTTCAAATAATATCATAAACCAAGAAATACTACCGCTTAAACTTTAATTCTAACCAATTTCCTCAATTGTTGATTAAAGGAATTAAAAAGTTAATTCCTTTAAAGCAACCTCCGAGGAGTTAAAATAATCCAAATAAATTAACTCCTACTATATATTCAGAAAAAAATCTCATTACAGCAGTAAGAATTACGCCGAAAACATCAGAAAATAAAAATAGAAATAACAGCAAAAAAACGAAACCATACTGATCCAGTAGCTGTTTAGTGTGCTCAGAAATTGGCAAAAAAGTAAACAGTATTTTCGAACCATCCAACGGAGGAACAGGCAAAAGATTAAAAATCATCAACAAAATATTGATTTGAATGAAGAAAGCTAGCACAATAAAAATAAAAGCTGAGTAACTAATCCCCAAAACCAAAAGTAATCTGATTAAAACTCCCGCTAATAAGGCTAACAATAAATTAGATAAAGGCCCCGCTCCAGCTACAATAGCTGGACCATATTTTTGATCTCTTAAGTTATAGGGATTATATGGCACCGGCTTAGCCCAACCAAAAACTACCCCAATCCCAGAAATGATTAGAAAAAAAGGAACTATAAAAGAACCCCAGGGATCTAAGTGTTTAATTGGATTCAGAGTTAAACGACCAGACTGTTGTGCAGTCCAATCTCCCTGCCACAAAGCTGCCAATCCATGAGAAATTTCATGAATCATAATAGAAAAAATTAAAACAGCAATCAAAACTATTATACTAAAAAAATCCATAGATAAATATTATTTAATTAAATGGGGCTTGGAAACAGCTCCTAACTACAACTTGACATATTCAACTAAAATTGATAGCATATTCAAGTATCTTAATTTATTTTAAAATACTTTTCATAAAATTTCAACTATACTTATGTCTAAATGTCAAATTTGCAACAAACGAAATCAAACTGGAAACAAACGTTCTCACTCAAATATTGCCACTAAAAGAAAGTTTAAAGTCAATATTCAAACTAAAAAAATTGACGGAAAGAAGAAGAAAGTTTGTACCAGTTGTATTAAAACATTAAATAAAGTCAAATAAAAAAATTCTCGAAAATTTTTTATTTAAATATTTAAAATAGCGGTTTCTATAGAAACTGCTATTTTTATTTGTTTAAAAATAGTCTTTTTCTCAATCTTCAATTTCTCTTTCCAAGTCCAATTTTATCTCTTCAAATTTATTTTTAGCTTTCTTGAGTTGGCTGTGACAATTTTTAACTAATTCTGAACCTTCTTCAAAAAGTTTCAAACTTTCCTCTAAATCTACTTTTTGACTTTCTAGTTTATTGATAATATTTTCCAGCTTTTGAAAATCATCTTTAATTACATTTTTTTTATCTTTACCCATATCTATTTATATTAATAATTAGCTTCTGAAGCAACCCTATTTTTAACTCTCTCTTTAATCCCTTCCCAATCAACTGATTCAGCTTCTTCGTCAAAATACTCCCTTAAAAATTGTTCGGTAATTGGAACTGCCCAATCATGTCCTTCTCCTCCCGCTTCAATTAAAACCGTAGTTACTATTTCCGGATCATCAAAAGGCGCTAAACCAACAAACCAAGAATGGGTACTACTTAAATTTCCATACTGAGCTGTTCCAGTTTTTCCAGCTACCTCAGTTTTCATATCATTTAATTGAACTCCTGAACCTTGCGTAACTGTTTCTCTCATAGCTATTTTGACTTTCTCTAGGTTTTCTTTTTTTATAAAATTATTCCTGATAATTTCTGGTTTAATCTCCGTTACTTGATCAATATAATCAACTGTCTTATCGACTATTTGCGGTTTATATAAAACTCCGCCGTTAGCAATAACCGATATAGCAGAAGCTATCTGAAGAGGCGTAACCGACATAAAACCTTGCCCAATAGACATATGGTAGCTATCACCAATATACCATCTTTCTCCAATATTCTTAAACTTCCATTCTGAGTTAGGAAGCGTTCCGGAAATTTCCGAAGGAATATCAATTCCCAAAACACTTCCCAGACCAAAATATTTTGAATACTGGCTCATTTTGTTTACTCCTAAACCTTCAATTTTATCCCAACCCCCTCCAATTGCGTAAAAATAAACATTGCAACTTTCAGCAATGGCCTTATTTAAATCAGTTACACCATGAGTTTTCCAATCCTTAAAAGTCCAAGCTCCCGCTGAAATACTTCCCGTACAATTCAAAGTAGTGTCTGAATTTATAATACCCTCTTCTAATCCCATAGCTGCTACTAAAGGTTTGTAAACTGAACCCAACGGATAACCACCACTAATAGCTTTATTAGTCAAAGGCTTTCTAACGTCATTAACTAATTTATTATAATCTAAACTATTTATTCCTCCAATAAATAGATTGTTATCATAACTAGGAAAGGAAACCAGAGCTCTCACCGAACCATCCCTCGGATCAATTGCCACCAAAGAAGCACCCAGAGCTTCCTCATTAATAACTAAAAGATCTCTCAAAAGTTCATAACCTTTTTGTTGCAATTTGGCATCTATGTTTAAAACTAATTTATCACCACTGACAGGTGGCGTTAAGCCCAATTCCTCTTTAGTGGTTCCATCAGAATTAACCTCCATTTTAATTTTTCCATGCTTTCCTTTTAACAGTTTTTCATAAGTTAATTCCAAACCATTTTTTCCAATATAATCCGTCAAAGAATACTCTGGATTATTATCGATCTCAGTTTGATTAATTTTTCCTGCATAACCTAAAACTGGAGAGAAGGCTTCCCCTTTTTCATATTTTCTTCGAGCTGTTTTTTCCAGATAAATTCCCGGAAAATCTTTTAATTTTTCAGTTAAAATAAGTGCCTTTTCGTATTCTATATCCTCCTTAAGTAAATATTTTTTTTGCTCCCTTGGATTAACACCCTCAACTATAGCTTTAATGGTATTATCATTTAAATTAAACTCCTGCCCCAATTTCAAATAAATTTTCTCTTTTTCCTTTTGATTTTTAGGAACTTCATTGGGATAAAAAATCAAATCAAAACTTGGCACATTACTTGCCAACACTTCGTTATTCTTGTCAACAATCAACCCTCTTGGAGCTTTTATTTCAATATGTTTAATCCGGTTATTTTCAGCATTTTTTTTATAATAATCTCCTTTGATAATTTGTAAATAAAAAATTCTCCCCAAAATAACTAAAAAAAGAAAATTTAAAAACAACCAAAAAAAGAACAAATTAGATTTAATAATATTTTTCTGTCCGCTAATGTCTTCTCTTTGCCCAGCGATAGAAGAAAAAACAATTGGATTTTCTATTTCTGTTCCAGAGTTATATTTTCTTTTTCTCATATTTAAAATTAAGATTTTTTAATTGAAGGTTTTTCGATTAAACTCCAAAACAAAGAAAAAACTAATCCACTAACAATAAAAATCATTATTTCCAAGAAATAATCCCCAGAAAAATTGAAAATTATAGTAGGTTGAAAACTTTTATCAAATAAATTAGTCAAAATAAAATTAAGTTTTAAAAACAGATCCCAAATTATTTTTATTAAAAACCAAAATAGTACATCTAACAAAAAAGATTTTCTTTCATCTAAAAAGATGTTTTTTATAAACCAAGCCAACACACCAACAACAATAAAAGTTATTAAGTTTAAATTCCAAAAAGAAAAAGAAAATATTTCAAATAAAAATCCAGCCAATAAAATCCAGCCAAAACTAGACTGAAAAGATTTTCCGAAGCCGACCACAACAGCACTAATTAAAACTAAATTAGGAATTGCAATTTGCCAACCAAGTGTCGGCAGAAAAGAAAACTGAAATAAAAAATTTATAAAAATAAAAACTAAACTCTTCATAATTAATCATTTTAAGTATCAGATTTAATAACCCATACCAACCTTAAATCATTAAAATTAATTGGTGATTTCAAAGAAACTTCTTGAAAAAGCTTGTCCATGCTCATTTTAATTTCCTCCACATAGCCAACCAACAAGCCTCTTGGAAATTCACCCCCCAAACCTGAAGTTATCACCGTTTGTTTTTCTCTTACTTCTGCCGATTGAGGAATCATTTCCATTGCGACTGAAGTTCCGAATTCTCCTCTTATAATTCCTTTAATCCCTATTTCTTGAATTTCAGCATTAATTTTAACATTTTTATCTAAAATTAATTCTGCTTCAGCAGTTGTAGTATGTACATTAATAATTCTTCCGATTAAAAACCCCTCCGAAACAATTATCGGATCCCCTTCAGATAAACCATTTCTGGACCCTTTATCTAAATATACTACCCGTCTGTTTTGAGACAAATTTTGACCTATTATCAAAGTGGCTTCAGTATTAAAATCCACTTTTTCATTTAAATTAATTTCCTCTCTTAAAAGTTCGTTTTCATTTTTAAGTTCTTTTAATTTAGTTAATTGAAATCTAAGTTTCAAATTTTCATTAACTAGTTTATCATTCTCAATTTTAGTTTCTTTAATGTTTGAAAAAAAAGCAGTCTTATCATTAAACCAATAGCCCATTTCTGAAAAAAAACTAGCGAATGGTTTAAAAGCTAGATTACTAAAAGATTCCACGGTTTTAACTTCCTTGGAAACAAAAAGTAAAAAAACAACCCCAATAATTATTAAAATTATTCTGAAATTAATCTTTTTATTTTTAATCATTTTTTCATCTTAAATCCTTTTTATTTGGAAGTTCTATTAAAACATCCTTGAGATTTTCTAAATCTTCCAAAACGATTCCAGTTCCTCTAACAACTGCTGTTAAAGGATCGTCCATTCTCTTCACTGGCATTTCAGTGTGTTCAGCAATCAACTTATCTAAACCCCTAATTAAAGTTCCGCCACCAGCTAAAATAATTCCTCTACTCATAATATCTCCCACTAATTCTGGCGGAGTTTCCTCAATGGTTGCTTTAATTGCATTAACAATTAATCTTATTGACCTAGAAAGAGCTTCTCTGGTTTGAGAACTAGTAATTTTAATTTCTTTAGGCAATCCACTAACCAAATCTCTACCTCTCATTAACATTTTCAATTCTCGATCCTCAACACGAGAACTACCAACAGCTATTTTAACATTTTCTGCGGTTCTTTCTCCAATTAATAAGTTGAATTTATCCCTAGCAAATTTAATAATATCTTCATTCATTCCATCTCCTGCTATCCTTAAACTTCTAGCTGACACTACTCCTCCTAAAGAAATAACTGCTACCTCTGTTGTTCCGCCACCAATATCAACAATCATATTACCAGCAGCCTCTTGAACTGGTATTCTAGCTCCAATAGAAGCGGCCATTGGTTCATCAATTAAATAAACCTCTCTAGCGCCAGCGTTAGTAGCTGCGTCTATCACTGCTCGTTTTTCAACTTCAGTTACTCCAGAAGGAACACCTACGACCACTCTTGGTCTTGGCAAAAAAGTAAAAGAATCTTGATGAATTTTGTCAATAAAATATTTTAACATCTGCTCGGTAATCTCAAAATCAGACACCACCCCGTCCACTAAAGGTCTAGTGGCTACGATATGTGAAGGTGTTTTCCCTACCATGGCCTGAGCTTTTTTACCAATAGCCAAAACTTGACCAGTATTTTTATTAACCGCCACTACTGAGGGTTCATTAATCATTATTCCTTGATCCTTAACATAAACCAATGTATTGGCTGTTCCCAGATCTATTCCAATATCTTTAGAAATTTTACCCAATAGTTTGTTTAACATTAAGTTGGTCATCGGTCATCGGTCATCAGTCATTGAAAAATTGACTGTTGAATGTTTACCATTTTTTTAAAAACTATAATATTTTGCTTAAAAAATCCTCTTCACTCAAAAATTCGGCTTCTTTT
>Ga0307932_1000928_pt1 | contig 12009 bp, 13 predicted proteins | sample OrgLakmetageno48_FD_201843 | JGI IMG/M metagenome (GOLD analysis project Ga0307932, IMG submission 201843) | Saline water microbial communities from Organic Lake, Antarctica - #48 | ecosystem: Environmental > Aquatic > Non-marine Saline and Alkaline > Saline | place: Antarctica: Organic Lake...
CGTTTACTGTCCTTACGTCAACCGAGAATGCCTTAGCTATGTCAGCTTGCGATGCCCAAATAGTTTCATTTTTAATGTCACCCTGCAGCTCTAACACACCTTGTTTAGTTCGGTAGATAACGAGACTATTTTCGACCTTTGGTTTTTGGGTGCTTTTTGTCATTACTTTCATTATAACTCAATAGTTCACTAGCTGGACGCACAAATACTAGACGACAAAGCAAAATAAAGGGTCTCGCGAAGTGCAGAAAGCCTATGACGGAGGGTAACACTTTATCAGGTATGAGGTATTCCTGTTACCGACCTGCGGGTGGGTTGACGTTGTCGCAGGAGGCCGAGCGGGTAAAGTCGGCGGCGACGGCTTCGGCCTCACTACAGAAATACGCTTCGCCTTTTCGCGTATCGATCTTGATGCGGTTGTAGTTGGGGCAGCCGGGCAAGAAGTAGTTGCGGCCGTAGGCTTTTTCGGAAATGTTGCCTTTGATATTGCACGACGCATCTACTGGCGCAGTATCCACCTCGCGCAGGCTCGATACGTGGGCGGACATATCGCACACCGCCCACATCCCCTTTTGATTATTCTTGGCGTGCTGCTGGGCGCTGCTAAATAAATCACGGTAGCGGTTATCGGGCGCGACTGGATTTACCGTCGCATAGCCTTCGCGCAACAGCGCTTGATTGATAAACACATCGTCATCAAGGATGTCGTCTGATGGCAGGTAGGCATAGCGCAAAATCCGATCAAACGCATCAGCGCCGGAAATGTCTTTTTCTATATTGATGTGCTGACCTTCGAGCAACAGCTGCACATAACTGCTGGCTTCGGGCCCAAAGCAGTCGTTGCTCTCGGGGGCGTCGATCCCAAGCAGCCGCACCCGCACGTCGTTTTCTAACTCGATAGTATCGCCATCGATCACCCGCACGACTTGGTGGACACTATCTTCAAACACATCAGCCTGGCGATCAAGGATGACTTTGTACCCCACCCCACCAACTGACCCAGCTAGCAGCGCAGCGATCAGTGACCCAAGGACAGTGTTTTTCTTCATATAGTTTTAGTATACGCACCAGACAGATTCTTGCTGAACCTAATGCACAGACAGTTAATTTGATATTTAATTCCCAGTATCTCAACAACAACTAATTAACAACATATTCGGTTATACTTCATACACATGGACAGAGTTTTAAAAATCCTCAAGTGGAGTGAGAAATACACCAAGACAGACATGCTCTACCTGGCACGCGGTAGCTTTTGGCTACTCGCTAGCCAGGCAGTTAACTTTGTACTGGCACTGGTACTACTCTGGATATTTGCGAACCTAGTCAGTAAAGAGGTATACGGTGAGTATAGATTTCTTATTACAGCCATTTCCCTCTTGGCTCTGACATCACTTAGCGGTAGTGGTATTGCCCTCACCCATGCTATAGCTCTTGGTAAGCGAGGTACTTTTTTCCCACTCTTGCGCACACGTATACGCTACGGACTAATTGGGTCGATTGGTGCTCTTGTGGGGACGTGTTATTACGCCTGGCAAGGTGATACCGGTTTAGCTCAAGCTTTTGTGCTGATTGCGCTCTTCATACCCTTTATAGAATCCTATACCCTCTACGCGGCCTACCTCAATGGACTTAAAGATTTTAGACTAATGTCAATCCTCCACACACTCCAAAGAATTGCGACTGTGAGTGCTTTGGCAGCAGCTGTCATCTTCACACAAAGTGTATTCTGGATCTTGCTTACGTATTTGGTGGGCATGACGCTCTCATTCCGATTAGCGCAAGCTGTTACATTGCACACCTACCCCGTAAACGATGAATACGATGACGCGGCACAAACGTATGCAAAACATTTATCTCTGATGACTATCATGCGGTCTGGTGCGAGCCATCTAGACAAAGTTGCTTTGTGGTATCTCGTTGGACCTGTTGCTGTTGCGCAGTATGTAGTAGCCGTAGCAATGCCAAACGAACTTAATGCTGCTTTTGGTCAAATCGCTCGACTAGCCTTACCCAAGATGTCTACACGTACTAAGTCTGAACTGCAACAGTCTATGCTGCGTAAACTAGGCATGTATATCATCGCTATTGTGCCCGTGGCAATACTATATGTACTGGCTGCACCATTTATTTTTAATACATTTTTGCCGCAATACATTGACTCTATATTCTTTTCTCAATTAGCTGCTGTGCTAATTATTGCTGCACCGCTTGGGCTACTGACTCAATACTTTTATGCCACCAAGCACACCACTGCCCTTTACATCATGAACACGCTAGAACCTATTGTTCTAATTGGACTGTACGCAGTACTCATCCCTCTGTTTGGGATTGTTGGTGTTATTACCGCTTCGTTTGTACGGTTTATATTTTTATTTGCGAGCTTACTATTTTTCTTTTTGCAGGATCGTACAGAGTAGATCGACTTGCTTATCACCTACCACACTCAGCAATTGATCAACATTATTTATTTTTTCGCCGGTCTGCAAAATTGTGAATTGATAGCCGTACCCTTGCAGCAAAGTTGCGATATCTTTGGCCATGGTCGAGTTACGTTTTTTGTAAAAATGGGGACTGAACTCAAGTATCACAGCCGGTTTAAAATCACTCAACACCTGGCGTGCTCCTTGCAACATTTCATATTCAAATCCTTCTACATCGACTTTAATTAGATCAACTTTTTTAACAGCAGCTAGCTCTGCGTCTAGCGTACTCACATCTACTGATACAGTTCGTTTATCACTATCAGCAGACACCAAAGAAGAACCGCCGATATTAATATCTGAAATAGCCAACTCCATACAACCAGGTCTATCGCCGAGAGCTTTGGGTACGACTGTGAGCCAGTTGTGTACATTAACGTCTGCACTTCTTTTGATTTGCTCCACTAATGGCGGCAAAGGCTCAAAGGCAATGACCTTTCCAGACTTACCAACCAAATTAGCAGCCAATAAACTGAAGTAGCCGATATTGGCGCCAACATCGATAAACACATCACCAGGCTGCAATAAACGACAAATAACACTTCCTACCTGTGGCTCCCAATTGCGATGAATAAAAATATATTCGTCGACAGCTCCGTTTTTAGGATTTAGTTCGATTTTGAAGCTGACCAACCCAGCGTGCACTGGGACAACCTTTGACTTTTGAAAACTTCTTAAATTCCATTTTTGATAAAACGGCTTAAGCCTGAGGCGTAATGAACTAGGAATTACTTTTTTTATAACATTGTACATAACTAACTATTTCAATATATCAACCTTAATTCAAATAATAGCGTTAAAGAATATGAATTAATAGCATAATATGTTTGTCTGCAGCTCTTTTATTTCAGCTAAAAAAACATCTACATCTTCAATATTTTTCTTTGCATCTACATCATGCAATCTGTAACCAAGATCTTTTAGAAACAGCAAAATTGCATTAGCTTTTCCGAATTTCGCTCTGTTGTATAACTTTGGAGAAAACTCTATTAGTATCTTTGGATGATAAGTTTGCAAAATATTTTTTGCTCCTTTTAATACTTCATATTCAAACCCCTCTACGTCAATCTTCACAAAGTCAACTTTAGCAATTTGACCAAGCTCTAAATCAAGTGTAGAAATGGGTATCTGCACTTGTTCTAAATCTTTTTTCCCACGAATTACTGAAGAGGTTCCAATATTTTCAGGATTGATACCAATAAATAGGTTTTCAACTTTGTCGCCGCACCCTTTTTCAATAATTTTAATATTTTCCATTTTATTTCTTTGAACACTCTCTGCAAATTGTTGGTTCAAATCCGGCAGTGGTTCAAACGCTATAACTCTTCCTGAATCACCAACAATTTTGCTCGCTAACAAACTAAAATAACCAATATTTGCACCAATATCTATAAACACATCCCCCGTACATAGTTCATCGTTAATAACAGCCCCGATATGTGATTCCCAGATCTTATCTAGGTACACCCTTTTATCGATGTAGCCATTTTGTTTGTCTAGCTTTATAAAAAAGCTATGTGTAGCGATTTTTATTTCCTCAAAGTAAGGGGCAACGAAACAGCGGACCTGCCATTGTAAATAGCGTCTTTTCAGCCATAACCGTAGTTGATAAGGAATTAATAGCTTTAGGTATTTATACATGATTAATTTAATAAAAATTTTTCAAATTTTTGTTGCAATATTTCTTTAGTAAACTGTTCCTCTACTAGCAGCCTGGCTTTCGTTCCCATCTGCTCTAAACGTTGTTTATTATGACACTCGTTTAAGCATCTCGCTAACGACATGACAGAATATGTTTCAAATATTAAACCTGTATCTCCTTCCTTTACATATACATTAGCTCCAACTGTATCACTTGTTATGGTCGGCAAGCCGCACGCCATTGCTTCTGGCACCACCATACCAATAGCTTCGTTGTAACTTGGAAGTACTAATACATCATTTTGATGGTAAATACCTATCATCCTGCTGTGTGGCACCGAATCAAGAAATGTCACTCTCTCTTGCAATCCTAACTGCGCAACCCGCTGTCTTACTTTGTTATGACTACTTTCGGAGCGACCAATAGAAGTCAGATGAAACCGTTTACCCTGCTTTTGTAGTTGAACTAATGCTTGGAACAGATCGTCATGACGCTTGTATGATGCGTAACGTGCATTTATAAGTATTCGTAATATACCATCTGGCAACCACGTTTTATCCAAAGTAGGACGAAATCGCTCAGTATCGATAGGCACCGTTACAATAGATGTAATCAAGTCTGGCACATGTGTACTAAAAAATTGTTGCCCTTGTATTGTAAATACACCAACAGCATCCAATAAAGCCATGTTGTTGGTGAACTTCCTCCAAAATACTGGAAATATCAAACGAGATAGACTTTGATTTGGAAATGCCTTTAATTCACTTAATAGTACTATCTGCACAGCGGGGTGCTTTTTTTTATAAGCCATCGCTTGACCAAAACTGAAGTGATGAATGTCAAAAGCAACTATAATGTCTGGCATCTCTTGAAATACGATGCGCTGAAAGTCTTTTATGTATATTGGGATCGATATTTGCTTACCAAGCACCCTATTAACGAAATAATTAATGCTCTCAGCGCAATAACGAACAGGCACTACACGAACACTTTCTAAAGTAGCTTCAGTGCGAACTTTATTTTGCAAAGCTACCACTTCAGTATTTTTTACCAATTCTTGCAACAGCGGATCAAGTAAACAGTTACGATTTAAAAATAATATTTTTTTCATAGAATTACTTCAACAAATGATATAACACCCCGTTGAGGCACGTGTCTAAATCTTCATTAACCACTTCATACCAATCTCTCTTAGTATGCAAACGCTCACGCATATGCTCCTGCAATATTTCGATTTCCTCAATAGTCAACTCGTCACGTCTGGCATGCACTATCTTAGGAGGAGCGGAAACAAATATATATGTATCTGCATTTGGATAGAGTCTGTAAATCAAATCATTAAGCCACAAAAGCTTACCAGGTTTTCGCAATGGACGATTAAGTCCAGGCCAACGGTCTGTAAAAACTGTGTAACCACAAAGTTTCCACCAGCGAACTTTAATATACCGAAGTAGATTCTCAACATAGAAAAAAGGATAGGTTAAACGCGCAAAAAAAATATGCTGCTGATGCATCCAGGTATACAGCGGTTGAAGAGCAAACCAGTAATCACCCATGTACTTCACCCTAACAGGACAAAAAATATTGAATGTATAACTCACCTCATTGATAACTGTTGACTTTCCTGCTCCATCTGACCCGACAAAGGCAACTATACGTCCACTATTTATTCTACTTAGACGGATAACCACCAATCTCGAAAGTACGAGAAGTACTGAAAATGGTTTCAATGTTTTCAATAATGAGAATGGGTTTTTACGCATTGCGCCAACAACATCATCAACTTTGATACTGCTTCGAAATGGTGAGTTTTGTATATATGCTTCATCATACAACTGCTGTCCAAATTTCGTGAAATTATTTACTACAAACGAAGTGTATTTATTCCCCGATCGAAAGGACAAAACGTACCGAAAAAATTTCTCAGCTGCACTATCGCTCCATATTAGTAAATAAAAATCATTCGAGAAATTTGTCTTAGGGTGTAGATACAAAAGACATTTTTTGTTAAATGCCATATCTAAAAGATACAAATTTCTTTCAACAAAAATAAATGCTCCAATTGTACCGTTACCACGATCGAAATGTGTTATTTTTTTACTTTTTAAAAATTTAAGTACAAGGATTTTATTTTTTTCTGGTACTAGAAAATCAATATCACCCACTTTTTTATGTGTGCCTATATTATTTAACAATTTTGCACCATAAGAATATTCCAGTGTCTTTATAATTTCTTCTATCATAGGACTTTATAAATAAGTAGCTGTGCCAATAAAACTAAATATACAAAATAATATTTTACATTCTTCACAAACCAACCATGTCTTCGCCCACAATCAAAGTACCAAAATTCAAACTCTTTTTTGAGAAAAAATATTATTTCGTGTTTATTAATTTCAAAATTTGAAGTTTCTTCATAACCAGTTAAGTAAGACTGGACTAGCGATTTCTTGTTACGAAAAAACTGCCATGGTTTTTTATAGGAATGGCCAACAAGCATAAAGAAAAGCATTGATGTAATATCTACATAATTTAAACCACGATAAAACTCGTCGAAAGACTTGCGATACATTGGTGGCTCTACGTCAAACATTATAAGTTTATTTTCTCTATAAACAACGTTATGTGGTACGTAGTCACCATAAAGATAGATTTCTTTTGACAGATCTGCTTCCTGTGCTGAGTGTAAACTCCCTAGACTGGTGCCCAGCTTATTACACAAATCTGTGCTCCATAACTGATCAACAAACCAAAGTTCTGAAACTTTTGGTGACAAATCATCAATGAAAGTAAACGTTATTTCAGTATCACTACAAGAAAGCGGTTCTGGCATCTCAAGACCGATGACTGACTGTGAAGCGTCGTAATAACGCTTTGTGTTTTTGTATATCAGATCAATCTCTTTGACTGAAAAGTCAGGTGCTAATTTCTTTATGAATTTTTTTTTAGTTTCAAACATAATTAAGCATTTGTCTGATCCCACTTTTTCATTTCAGCAATTTTTTTGTCAGCAAACTTAAAGAAGTGACCAGTATCCCAGACCTGCCAGCCTGTTTTGGTCATTTCTAAGGCCAGAATATCAGCTGTCGGGCCTAGTGAAGCCATTATTAATGTATTTTCTTTTAGTAAATTTTCTTTAGCTATCAGTTTTAGTAAGTCATTTTTAATTTCTTCATACCGCTCAAAAGCATTATGTTTACCCGCCTCTACAAAGAACATTCTCTTTCCTAACGAAACCTCGGAGAGCTTATGTGTATCACCTGTAACAATGACAACATCTCTGTCCTTTAAGTATAAATATAGTTTTTTCCAATCATAGTTAGGGTTATGGAGCGGTATAAAAACATGAGCGTGCCCGTACACTTGATCTTTAATTAAGTAATGATAAAGCAAGCGTCGTGTATCTGTCCACATATTATAGACGACGCCTGCTGCTTTTGCCTCTTTTCTATTTAGGCAAAATACTCTAGGCGACTCATGCGCCACGAGTAATTTTTCTTCTTTTGAAAATAACACCCTTTCAATTTCTGAAGTGAGTAGTTTAGATGATTTTTGTGTCCAGTCTGAATCAGGTGGATATTCACCTGCACCCGTAAGTTGCTCAATGTCACCGTCACTAAAGCGAGCTAGGGAAGCTTGATTATTAATCAGGTAGTCCAAGGTGTCTTCTGCCGACAAAAAGGTGTACTTGCTGTATTTGGGTATATGTTTATGGGATGTATATTTATAAAAAAACAATCTTTTTAAATAGTACGAAACAAAGCTCGGATTATCTATAAACTGCTTTGCTCGTACCATTGGGAATTTATTGAATATTTTCATACTAGTTAAATAATATTTTTTCTTACTAAAACGACCTTTTCACCTTTAGTATATTCATGCCAATCTTGTTTTTTGATAGCAGAATAAAATGCAGAGGAGCAACCCTGAGTCATAAAATCATGCAATTCAATAACTATGATATTTACTTTTGGTAACCATGATTCGTAATTATTTGAGAATAATTCTTTCTCAGAACCTTCTATGTCTATTTTTAATATATCAATTTTTTCACAACCTGACATTTCTAGTAAGTCACCAATCGTTACACCATGTATATCGAATTTATTTCCTTCAGCAACCTCATCTACTTCAAAACTCCACTTATCTGTTCCTTTGTCTACTATTTTTAATAGTGCCCTACTACTCCAGAGGCCAGCTTTTAATCTAATGATGTTTTTGAAATTATTTGTATGCTTTACCAATATATCAAAGTTAGATTTTTCCGGTTCAACTGCAATGATTTTAGCGTTTGGATATTTATTTGCAAAATATAAAGTTGAAAAACCAGTATAGGCGCCAGCGTCTATAATGAGACCCGGCTTTATTTTGACTGGCAAATTAAACTCTCCTCGTACAAATACAGCCTTAAATACTTCCCAATCTGAAGTTTTCTTTCGAATGGTCAACGATCTGAATTTGAATGAAAAGAATATAACTGCGAAACAGGTAATTATATTGAAACCCAGTACTATAACTTTTTTTGGTACTACTTTTTTTAAGATTTTTTTCATAAGTAATAATTTGTAAAAACAAAAGAATTATAGTCAGATGACTCATTGGTGATTTGTTTTCGGTTACTGTACAAGAAAGCGTAACATTCACACTGAGTCTTTAAGGTGTCTACCCTTGGTCTATGCATTAACTCTAATACTGACAACCCTACTTGTGACCATAGGAATGCAAAAGTATTAAAAGTTCGATCTTTAGAAACTTCTTGTTTCCAGAATATATAACGATAAATAATTTTCATTCGAATCACCTCTAAAGGTACCATCTTATCTTCCTTACCTTCATTGTGTACAACTTCTAAATTAGGCAAGTATTTAAGAGTGTGAGGATATTTTTTATGAATTTGATACGTAAGCATGGCATCTTCTCCAAAACTCCACCGTTTGAATTGATCGTTGAATTGAAACTCGTTAAATATCCTACTACGTAAGACGAGGTTACAGCTTGGTAGCCATTCTACTGTTTGTTCATAATCTAAATTTTGACCTCTAATATAATCGTATGCACCTGACGGTAAGACAATATTTCTCATTTTCCAGGAGTAAACACCAAAAAAAACACCGATGACCCTTTTGAGAGTCCAGGTTTTTTCATCTTTATTGTATAAACCAGCGATTCCATTAATACTCGGATGTTCTTTTAAATATTTTTTTGTAATGGCTATATAATCTGAATCTATCAACATGTCATCATCAAGAAATATCGTGATGTCTCCAGAAGTATTTTTGACACCTGTGTTTCTCGCTACTGCTGTACTTTTTTCAGCTTGATGTATTACATTAATATTGAAAATTTTTCTAAAATCACCCATTACAGGTGTAAGAGCTTCAATATCTCCTTGTTCAACAATACAAACCTCATCAGGCAGTGTTGAACTATCCTTTAGTGACTCTAAAAGCTCTTTGACTCTAGCTGGTCGGTTGAGAGTTGGAATAACTACTGATACCTTCATACTAATTTTTTTATTACAGCCATCAAACCCAATCGGCGTAGTAGTTTCCTTGTTTTTCTGTAACTCACCCACGACTCGGCCCAGTGGTTGTTGGTGTACGCCAGCTGCAGCTTATCTTTGGTGCACGCTTCCCCATCATCGCACGGATTAAAATAGCGATAATCGTACACAACAGCGTCGTCATAGGTACATGCGGCTAGTACATCGGTCACGGTGTGTGGTGAGGTGCGGTCGGTGGTGTATGTGGTGTCGGCTTCATATACGTCCAACATAGCCTTGATGGCTGGGTGCTGTGGAACAGCGCCGATGACGCCGGCGGCGGTGACACCGTCTTTGGTTTGGCCGAAGAAGGCTTGGTGATGAAGTAGGTCGTCAAAGGACTTTAGGACTTCGGTATCGGTGTCGAGATAGATTCCTCCTTCGTTGTGCAGCACCCAAAAGCGGATGTAGTCCGAGACAAAGGCCCACTTGCCGGCCTGATACATGGCCTGTACATAGTGGTGATCCATGGGGCTGTTGGATTCATTCCAGAGCTTGAGCTCGTAGTCGGGTAGGTACTGTTGCCAGCTGGCAATACACCGCTGCGCCAGAGGAGTGAGATCATTGGGCCCTACCCAGACGTAATGGATTACTTTTGGAATCGACATGTACCCTATAGTACCAAACCCAGGCAGTAATCGTTACTATTTAAGAGTACTCTGCACCATTTCTTTGAGAGTATGCTGAGGCTGCCAGCCTAGTTCATCCATGGCTTTGTCCGCGGCGGCGGTGAAGCTGGCTGGATCGCCGGGGCGACGATCGGCTTCTTGGACGTTAATCGACTTCCCGCTTACCGATTCAAACATGGCAACAAGCTCTTTGACTGAGTACCCGGTGCCGGTACCAAGATTGTAGATTGCACTCTGCGGGCTACCTAGGGCCAGTACATGAGCATCGACTAGGTCGACGAGGTGGATGTAGTCGCGGATACAGGTACCGTCGCGAGTGTCGTAGTCGGTGCCAAAGATATGAAAAGGAGTACCGCCGCTAACAGCCTGCGCTAATAGTGGAAAAACGTTTTGGGCATTATTCTCTTTGAACAGTAGGCCGGTGTCACCGGCGACGTTGAAGTAGCGCAAAATTGTGTATTGCGAGAGCTTGCCAGTGCGAGCGTAGCTCTGAATCATGTCTTCGACCATGAGTTTGGTGGTGCCGTAGACACTGACTGGTTTGGTGGGGGTGGCTTCGGTTAAGGGTTCTGAGCTGGCTTGGGGTTCGTACACCGCAGCCGTGGAAGAAAAGATGAGTTGTGGGACTGCGTGACGTTCCATGGCTTGCAAGAGATTGAAAGACCCTACTACGTTGGTAGCAAAATACAGTGACGGATTGGCTTCGCTTTCGCCGACAGCTTTTTTGGCGGCAAAGTGGATTACGGCGTCGTAGGGGGGTGCTGGCTAGGGCGGATTCAATTTGGGTGGGGTTGGTGAGGTCGCCGGTGATTATGGTTGCGCCAGCCGGGACTTTATCGCGTTGACCAGTGGAAAAATCGTCGAAGACGGTCACGGTGTGACCTTTGGCTAGCAAGGCAGCCACACAGGCCGAACCAATGTATCCGGCTCCCCCAGTGACTAAGATAGTTTTTGACATATACAGCATAGTACCAAATCTGGCCAATAATCGTTACATTTTGCTGGTTATCTATAGGCAAAGAAAAAGCCCGGTGTGGATGCACGGGCTTTGGTTTATTGTTTGTACTTGAAGGAACGGTGTTAGCGGCCGACGGTGTGGCGGCTGGCGAAGCCTTGGTGGGTTGAAGTCCGGCGTGATGCAAAGACATAGTACTGAAGCTCATTCCAGTGGTTGACCAGACCGGCCACCCTTGGACCCTGCATGTTATCGAGCTTGCCGGCCTGCACGGCTTCGTTGGCTTTGACATTTATATAGGCAAGCTTGCCGATACCTGCGACAAATTGCCACTCGACAGGCCCAAGATCGAGCAGACGCCTACAATATTCACTCAGGTACCGAGAGGGGGATTCCACTCGCAAGCTTTGGAGCAGGTCGATCTGCGCATCGCAGTTGGTGTCACTGGTTGATACCGGCGTCAGCGGATCATCCCGGAGCGCTTCCTGTTTTTCGATAGACAGCTGCAGCACGCTTTGTGGCAGTTGATAGTCATCTGAAATCATCTTGGCTGCCAGCAGGTCGGCGTATGACAGTGTGGACACTTTCTGTTCTTCATTGGTGGACATACTGATTCCTTTCATCAGTGAGGGGTGGATCCATTCCACAATCTATTAGGACACTCAGTTAAAAGTTAAACTGAGAACATGAAAGGAGATTTAGCAAAAGCGGAACGTTTGGAACTAGCGATTTTGAAAGCAAGACAATACTCACTGCGC
>Ga0307932_1000929_pt1 | contig 11997 bp, 13 predicted proteins | sample OrgLakmetageno48_FD_201843 | JGI IMG/M metagenome (GOLD analysis project Ga0307932, IMG submission 201843) | Saline water microbial communities from Organic Lake, Antarctica - #48 | ecosystem: Environmental > Aquatic > Non-marine Saline and Alkaline > Saline | place: Antarctica: Organic Lake...
CACTTTATAGTTTGATGATTTACTCAAATCTTTCAATGGGATTTTAGCTATATCTCCAATTTTTAATTTTTTATCTAAATTATAATTATTTAATATTCTTTTCCTATTTCTATTTGTTAATTCTATCTCAACTTCTGTACTTATTAACATTTTAAGTTTTTATATTTTATCTATATATTTAGTATCGTTCCTCCTAAACCCTTTATTATTTTATAAATTTTTGATATATTAGTTTATAATGGTTATATTTTATAATTAAAAAGGTAAACAAATAAATGAAAGTTTATAAACTGAATAAAGCGGTCAAGAAATTACTAAGTTCTACTAAGATATAACGTTTGGTATCATAGGGGTTCAAATCCTACCGAATGATTAGATCAATGGTAGAGTAAAGGATATGGAGTGATCTTTTGTTTTTTGTTTATTTTTTAGTATATTAAATTTATGGAAATATTTCAATTAAGGGACTATTTTCCTTGATAACATCACGAGTTAAGTTGGGATGAAATTCGTAGAAAGTTGGATTTTTGAAAATTAAAAAAAAATAAAGTATGATAAGTGTTTATAAATTAAATAATAAGATGTGGCTTATACCAAAGAAAACAGATTTACTATTAATAGGTACTCATGGTATCTATAATGATACTAGATTAATAACCTTTGGTAAATTAATTAAAAATGGCAGGATTAGTGATGGAGTAGAACGGTATGATGGACAGGTTTATAATGGTTGGAATATGTCGGTTTTTGATAAAATTCATGGTAAGGTTACTATAAAAGGTTCTCAATATATAAGTTTAAAGGTTTATCTAATGGTAATTCACTTAATTAATCCTTTAGAATGTTCAGGTCACTGTCATAAAGGGGATATCCTCCAGAGGAATGATATTGTTGATGATTTTAACAAAAATGTATATCGAAATGAAAAATGCATAGGAATAATAAGTAAAAAGGAAAACGAATTAAATATTATAACTGAATCAAATAAAATGTATACATATAAGTTTAATAGTGATATAATTAAATGTATTGAATCTAAAGGGGTTAAAATCCTTAAAGATTTAACTGTTAATAAAAAGATATAATCTCAGAAAAGAGTGGAAGAAATCAGTAAAATGTATATAAAAATATAAAAAAAGTAGGATAATGAAGTTATATATTTGTAAAAATTCTCAGCGACATAACAAGGTAATATTAATAAGATTTGGAACTCAAAATATAAATATCTGCTTTGGTGTAATTAAAGAATATAGTTATGAGTTAAATCTTACTTCGAAATTTTATGATGGATCATCAACTTATTGTGATATGAGGTGTTTTGAACCTCTCGATAAAGAAAATATTTATATCAAAAATTGTAAATATATACATGGTAATTGTAAAGACCTTTTTAGAAATAGTTCCATACCTCTTTTTGATTGGTGGATAAAAAAATTTAAATCTAAAGGTGATAAAAATATAATTAATAGTCTTAAAAAGAATATTCAATCAACTTGTAATAAAGATGGAAACCTACCATATGTGGGAATAATAAGTGATGTAAAAAGGGAGTTAAATATCATTATTGAGAAAAATCTATATACTTTTAATTTAAGTCATTATCATGATATATATAATAGGAGTCATAGAAGATATTTAAATTTCCCATCTTTTATTGAAAAAATATCAAAAACTAAAGTTGAGAAAGGTCTAAAAATAAAACAATAATTACTTCTTCTTATAAGCCCTAACGTAATCTACCTCATGTGTAGGAAAATCTTCTGATTGTCCTACCCTTTGTGGTTCTGGACCAACACTTATTATTATGTGCATAGGGTACTTAAAATGTTCAATTGCTTCGGGATTTGATAAAACCCTAACAAGTATATTATCATAATATACCTTAAACCCCTTTTCACTCCAATCTACTGCGTATAAATGGTAATCACTTACCGAATTAGATTTATGTTTTTTCGCATCACTCTTATGGTCTCCACTTTTCCCTTCCCAGTGAATATTAGATTCAAAAATTTTATTACCTCGTCTACTGGTGTACATTTCATAGATATCAATTTCTGTTGTACCTTGATGTTGAGAATACATCCAAAATGCTGGCCATCCTCCTGGTTCTGAGGATACTCTACTTCTAATTTCAAAATATCCATATTTTTGTTCAAAGTTTCTTGAACTATCTATATGACCATTTCTATAAGGAATTGTCCAATTCCCCCAATCTTTACCATCCCAATCTACATAATGTAAATCTTTTGGGTCTTTATTAATCTTTTGAATCATTGATGATTCAGTGAATTCTATAGATTCTTTAGTGTAATAATCATAAGGTGCAATACCTCTTTCTGTTATATTGCCTGGATGGTATCTAAGCCCATAGTAAGCGTAATCTATCCATTTTTCTTCGTCAAGTTTGCCTTTACTAAACTCATCATTAAATGTCATATCCCATCCATCTTTCTGTTTCTTATTAATAACCCCTTTGAATTTCTTAGGGCTAAACTTAATCAAGAACCAAAGTCTTTTTTTTAATAAAAAGTTTGTAATATCATCTTTAATTTTCCACATTTTAATAGTCATTTCTTTCTTTCTTTTGATTATATATAAAATTAGAAACCTAAACTTTTAATAACTGAGTCAAATAAGATGTATACATATGAGTTTTATGGTAATATAATTGAACATATGTTAGATTTAAAATTCTTAAAGATTTAACTATTAAATGTTAATCAGTTCTTTTTTCGAAAATCTCGATCAGTTGCTGACCAATAATCTCTCCAATATTTTGAATACTTTCAACTGTGATAGTCTTTACTTCTTTCATTTTAAAAGTAACATCGAATGTAGATTCTTCCTTTTTTGGTTCATTTCTTTTAATACTCACATGAACATCATATGAATTATTTATATTTAGGTCAAAATCAAATGTAGATTCATCACATGGTCTCATTTTGAATCGTGGATCATATCGAACTTCATGTACAGATATCGATTCAACTTCTCTTGTGTATAGATAGTTATTTATTCTAGAATCTGGACCGTTACTTAAAAAATCAGAAAGATCTCTCAATTCTTCATCAAAGTTATTACTATTTAATATTTCAAGTAATGTTTCTTTGAGATCATCTAAACTATCTTCTTCAAACTCAACGTAATCATAACCACATCCTAAATTTTTTAGGTACGAGAATTTGTTATTGATGAGTCCTGTCTTATCTTTATTAGTAGGGAATATGAATTTAGTATGGATTATGATAGTATCATCTAGTTCAATTCCATGAATTGAGAATACTAGTTTATAGAATTTCCCATTTTTTTCATATACAGTATCTACTGACTTTACTAATTTATCATTAAATACCTCTCTCATAGTCTCATCGACTTGTTTAAGTGTTAGCATATATTATCCGTTATTGTTGTCTGTATTCACATTTACATCAGTATTAGGAGTTGCTTTCTTTGATATAGCATCAGATATTCTTGATTTGATATTATCAATATCAGATTTTGGAAGATCATACTTTGAAAGAACATCCTTTTGAATCTTATTCAATTCAGCTTTATCTGTATCTGATGGAGTGTCCTTTGACATATAACTTTCAATACTTTCTGTTATAATATTTAAAGCTTCTTCACTTATATTATTCAGATCAGTAGTTTTAAATTCATTAAATTTCTTTAACATAATAGTAATTTTTAATTTTATTTTACTTTTTAGTAGTATTTTACTATATTTATATATTAAAGGCAAATACTGAAAATTTCCAAATTATGACTATGGAATATAAAAACATATTAATCCGATTGTATCTTTTTTTAAAAGTAAATTCAGATAACTAAGGTTAAATAAGAAATTAAGTAATGGAAGATAAAAATAGATTATTAAGGTTATATATATTGATAATTATTATAAATGCCATATATACCATTGATGGTGATTATATTGAAGAAAAAATTAATTTCTTTCTCGGTAATGATCTAAATGAAGAAACTTTAGAAAAAATTAAACAGTTTTATAAAGATAGTTTTTTCTCATCCGAAAGTTTTAATGAGTTATTAGAAGATATAGGTGATGATGAATTTTATAAGATTAGGAGTGATGATTTTACCCGAACAAATTTGGGATTCGAACAAGCTGGTATCGATAATGTCATAGGAGATAAAAGAATTGTAGGACTTCATCCAGTTATGTCAAATAAAATATTGAAAATGATAAAAAGTTACCTTAAATCATCATATTTCAAACAAAAATATAGAGAATTAAGATTAAATAGAATAACCAATAGAAATAAAATAATAAAATAATAAGATTAAGTCTTTTGTGTCTCCGATTAATATTTTATAAGGTAGTTATCCACCATGAAGTTAATAAATGTAATGAAATTCATTAGAGAGGTTTTTGAATCTCATTATTTCAAACCTATATTTAGAGATTTAAGATTGTATAAAATAACTAAATAATTGGGAGGGTGATATTTTATATATAACGTATCTATAAAAAACAAAAATAGATATGGGATTAAAAAGAATAGAAAATGAAAGCGACCTCAATGCGATCTTTAATAAAGAGATAGTAGTATTTGAGGACATACAAGGTTCAAAATTATATGTTAAGTGGGATGGTGAGAATTTCATCATTAAACCTAAAACTCTTCACGGAGAACCTATAACGATAGTCGATCTGGCTACTCAGAAATATTATAACAAAGCAATAAACTTTTTTTACAATTTGAGTGATAGGGTTAAGTCTTTAATGCCTAAGAAGTGGCATTTTGTCTTTGAATATTTCCCTGACGAAGAACCAGCAAATATCAAATATGATAAAGTACCAAAGAATAACCTTATTTTAACTGGAATATGTAAGAAAGATAAATTTGATTATACCATTGAAGAGTTGATCGAATTTGCTAATCTATTTGATACAGATTACCTACCAGTTATATTTAAAGGTAGGTTAAATGAGAAACAGAAGACGGCTATTAAATACTTCTTAAACACAAGTAAAGACGATTTAGAATACGTTTTCGGAGAGAATAACTTTGCTTTCTTCTTCTATAAACTACTAAATCCTCTTTATGATAATTCATTTTTAATGGATTCGGATTTCCAAGATAACTTACAGAAGATAATTATAAGAGTTGAAGATAAAAGAAAGGGCTTTGAAATATTAAATCCTCTTTATTCACGAATGAGTGTTAATAACACCACAGAATTTGCTGAAATTTATTCACTTATATTATTGAATTTCTTAGATTTCTGTCAAATTGTTAAATTGGATAACATTCCTTTAAATGGAACTCGAAGAGATGTGGTGTATATCAATTTTATTTCCTCATTATTTAATATTTATATTAAGGAAACTGAGGAAGATATAAAGGAATTTGATATTTCTATACCAGAATTTTTCAACAAAGATAAGTTTAAAATTAATAAAAAACTCATTACTAATAAGTTAACCACTAACTATATCGATAATGATGAGAAAGTAGAATATGTATTTAAAGTTGTATTAGGTAGTTTTAGAGAAAGACGAAAGAAATCTATCGGTATTTTTAATGATAATACTCTTGAACTTTTCAATGATCTAGTTGATGAGATAAATGAGATTATCGATAACCATTTAAACAAACTTTCGGATAAACAACTTCGTAAGTCGGGTTTGATCGATTTTGGTAAGTATATGGATTTTAAATATGATATTGATTCTGAAGGTGAGGTTTATCCTGATATTTATTCAGAATTTGAAGCTCCTACTAGTAATGATAAAAAGAAGAAAAAGGGGATATCGTGGGATAATAAAGATGGAGATGATTTTTCTGCAGAGATAAAATAATAAGTCCCGAGTGAATAAAGTTCGGTGAAATTTTTAATGTAGAATAAAATTTGTTTTATTTATTTATTTATCATATTTTATCAAGTATGAATATAATAAAGAATATACTAAAGAAGTTGATCTCAATTCAAATAACTACCATTGATGTTGAGTATCTAGGTTTTGATAATACAACCCATGTTGGTAAAATTCAAATAAATAAGAGTATCAAGAATAGAACCATTTCGGTTTTTAGGGAACTATTGAACAAACGTTTTAAGATAAGTAATATAGATATCGCTGATGGTAGGAGTGATAAGAGCATCATATTGAAAAATGATTCCACGGCTTATAATTTCAGAACAGTCTTGGGAGAAGATAGATTATCCAAACACGCTTTTGGGTTTGCTATTGATATTAACCCTAAGAACAACCCAGCTAAACCAAGTGAAATGTTTGATATCTATGATACCACTATAACCAAAGGTGTTATAGATGGAAATATTATTGGGATATTCAAAGAGAATGGTTTTGAATGGGGTGGTGAAATATTCGGAGATTTTTGGGATTCTCACCACTTTGAAATTGAAATGAATTGGTATAATAAATCTTTAAAATACTTATGGGAAAAATTAAAATAAATATCTAATAGTTATTATTGATTTAATACTTTATTGATATATTGGAGACCATAATATATATCAACTATCCGAACCTTTAATACTCCCTGCTTAGCAGGTGAGTTAAAAGATGTTGTTCCTTTTCGTCTTAAAAGAGCAGTTATCCAAATGATATCACCTCTTTTAGCTTGTTTAACTGTAAGATCTGATTGAACGGTAATAGAACTTTCTTCTACTGAATTACCAAATTCCTTTTTATCTATTTCATCAGGTTCAACAATAACATCAATGATACTTTCAATCTCATAATCACCTTTATCAGCAGGTTCTCCCTCGATCTCTAAATCAGCATCATGTATATCATCCGATAATTCTTCTTGCTCACCATTCTTGGTTTCCTTATCGGATTTTTTATTTTCGTGAAATCTATCAAACCTTTTAATATCCATAAAGTATATATTAAAAGATTGTCTTTATTAATTGAAATATTATATTTATGTTTTACAAAGTGAAAGGTTGGAAAATATATTTATGGAATGAAGATTTGAAAGGTTAATTAATCTTTAATAATTAATTTATAATTATTCTTTTCTCCATCTATTAAATATGATTTAACAAATCCCCTTTTAGCAGATTCAAATCCCTCATCTCTCCATTTTTTCATAACTTTCCTATCAAAAATCAATGAATTATTAGTTAGTTTTCTTTCAGTATAATGGAAGTTAACTCTTATTTTCTTTGTAGCTAAATGTGCTAGAGCTCCCAAGTTAATACTTTGTCTTTTAATTTTATTCATCATCATATTTTGCATCTTGATTATAAAATGTAAAATATTCCTAACCTTTTCAATATTTGATATCTCAGGATATTCCCTATCTAGTATGATCACATCTATTTCATCTGCTCCTCTAAGGATTGCTTTTTCAATAGGCACCATCTCCATTACTCCCCCATCTATATACTCATAATTATTAATTTCTGGAATAGACATGAATGGTGGAGCACATGTTGATGCCCATATCCAATCACAAAATTCCTCGTATGTGAAATCATTAACATTTTTAACTTCACCTCTTTCGAGAGTTAAATTAGAAACACATACATTTAAGTCTTTCTTATCTTTAATTATTTTATTGTAATCATCTTCGGTGAAGAATTTAGGAATAGTTTTATATCTAAGGTTACTACTATCTCCAAGAGATGCTCTTTTTTTATAGAACATATTATATAAAGCCCCTTTGGTATTGATAGAATATTTATGAACCCCATTTTTAGATTTTTTTATTTTGAATGGTGATATTTTAAATATGTCTTTGTGTGAAATGTTAGTATAACCTTCTTCTAATTTATTTAGATCACCACTCGCTACCATTGTTGTTATTAAAGATCCCGTACTTGAACCAACTAATATATCATAAGATTTTCCTATGGAGTAATAATATTGGATTATACCAACGGCGTATGCTCCTTTTGAACCGCCAACTGAAACTACAAGTGCTCTTTTCAAAAATATAACTAAAAATTTTATGAGTGATGGATTACCTACCTCTACTATTATATATAAGATTCCTCTTAGTCTTGTTTAAAAAATAGTCACTTTTCGGTAATTATTTTAAATATAATTTTGGTTATGGGATAAAAGTTATTATACTTGATGTGTCGGAATTAATTATATTATTAACAACAAAAAAATAATTTAAATTTGAATTTTGGTTACAGTATAAATCTTATTATACTTGTAGTGTAAAGAAAAATTAATTATTAATTAAAAACAAAACAAAAGTATGAGTTACAAAGCTTTTAATGAAACCCAAAATTATCGAGATGATAGAACGGGTGAAGTCTTTTCAGCAAAGCGAATCACAAATGCTTCTTACACTTACCACAAAAATCGTAGTAAGGATTCTAGGAAAGCATGGGCTAAGTTTAGAAAAGAAAACAGTATTGAGGATGGATCACAAGGTATGTTCGTAAATCCCAATTCTAAAACAATCAGTTCTTTTTCAAGAACAAATGAACAACCAATACAAACAAAAACAAGTATGAGACCAATGAATTTGGAAATGGGACCTGTAAAAGGTACAGATTTGAAGCTTACTGTCATGGGAACAGTAGCAGTAGCAATTAACGGTGGATTCTCCAGCTACGACCAAGAAGCGGGAACACTAACAGATGTGACTGGGTTCACAATGGATTTCGATGGAGCATTCTACAACATGCCAGCAGTGGAAGTTGAACAAGGTGACCTTATTCGAACTAAACACGGTCTTGGATACGTTAAAAAATCAAATGAAAAATCTGTAAAGGTTATGTTACTTGATGGAGAAGTAAAAAAAATCGTTTCAACAAAAAGTCCTTTCGGATTTAACTTCTACACGAAGATAGTTTCTATCTTTGACATGGGAGGTGGAGAAGGAAGTGGTTTATTCGGTGAAATGAACCCAATGATGTTGATGATGATGAGTCAAAACGGAGATGGTGGAACTTCGAATGGTAACGGTGGAGACATGATGTCAATGATGATGATGAGTCAAATGTTCGGAGGTGGAAATGGTGAAAACCCATTAGCATCGATGTTCGGTGGAAAAAGTAAAGGTAAAGATAAGTCGTAAGACTAACTTGAACCTTTAATACCATAGGTGGTTAGTTAATTCTAACCACCTTTTTTTAAATAATTATAAATTAAATATAAATAAAATGAAAATATTATTAATGATAGTACCTTTTTTGGTATTATTTTCGTGTGCAACATCACAAACGAAAAGGAGTAAAGGTAGAAGTGAATTACGACTAATCTAATAGGATATTTCTGAACGTCATTAATATCCTATCATTATCCCTTTGAATAACCCTATTATTGAATTTATCAGATTTTTTAAAAGGTATTCCTATTTGCCAATTTTTTAAAACATTATCTTGTAATACTATAATTGATCTTCTTTTAAGTATTAACTTTTCTATCATATCTTCATTCTTTAAATATACTACAATATCTGATTTGAGTGGAGATGATATTATATTGCTATCAAAGATATCACTCTTTGTGTGGTATCTCATTCCTTGATCGTTTGAATATTTATCGACCACTAATTGCATATAATCAAATCCTAACTTTTCCCTAATAAAATCTAAATTCTGTGGTATTCTACCTATATAATCTTTATAGGAAGATTTCTTTTTATTGTAATTATATTTGAAACCATAGTATTGAACTTTATGCTTAAGTTCTTCTTCCCATGGCAAACATTCTATAATATCTAACAATTCAGACTCTTCTTCTTTTTCTAAGAAGTTATAATGAATATTTATTCCATCTATCTTATTAACCACTATGTCGTTAGCTTGTTTATCACTAATCTTTCCGAATATCATATTGTTATATATCTTTTTATAAACTTCCTAGTTATTTCTTCATACAAATAATCATTAAATTACCAAAATAATTAGATGAAAAAATATGAAAAAATATTAAACACTTAGTTATTTATGTAGTATAATAGATAACCGTTCTCAGAATGGTACAATAAAAAGAATACTGTAATAATGAGCAATTTCGACGATCTGTTTAGTGATGATGCACTAGACAAAAAAATGTCTTTTTTAGACGAACAAAAATCAACTGGTAAAGATGGACTTTACAGGGTTGACTTATCCAAAGTAACGGATAAAAAAAGAGGGTATAGAGCAACTGTACGTTTTCTACCTAATGTAACCAAAGAAGGTCAAATAGGACCATCTGCTATTGAGAAAATATCACATTATGTTGATACAAAACAAGTTCCTGAATTAGCAGGGTATTATGATTCTCCAAAGAATATAAACCCAGAAACAGGAGCACCATTTTCTGATAAATGTCCACTTACTGAGACATATTGGTCACTTAAAAATTCTAACTCTGCTATTCTACATGAAAAAGCAGATATGTTAAACTATTCAAGGAAATATTTTTCTTATGTATTAGTTGTAGAAGATGATCAACAACCAGATAATGTTGGTAAAATAATGATTTTCCAATACGGTAAAACGATTAAAGATAAAATCGGACAAGAAAGAAACGGAGATATCTCTGGAGAACCTTGTAACATTTTTAGTCTTAAAAATGGTAAAGATTTCAGATTAATCGTGAAGGAAGTACAAGATGATAGAGGAAATACATTCCCTGATTATAGAATGTGTCAATTCGTATCTAACCCAGCTCCTATATCTCTACCTACAAGTGATGGTATGAAGCAAATTCCAACTACTGATGATGGAAATATTTCTTCTGAACACCAAGAGAAAATTAAGGAATTTATCCTTAATAGAGATACCAATATTGAAGACTTCTCTCCAAAACCTTTAACTGAGGAACAAGAGAGTAAGATTTCTGAAATTATTGATTACTTGACTGGTAGATCATCTGCTAAATCAGCAGCAGAAAGTGAACCATCTGAGGATGATTTCTCTTTCGATGAAGCTAGTAATGAATCTAGCTCTTCTGATGAAAAGTCAGGTGATGACTTTGATTTTGACTTTTAATAGTTAAAAAAGAGTCTTAAATCTCAAAGAAAGGAGTTAACTATAACTATATATGTTAACTCCTATTTTTGAGTATATAAAAATTAATAAATCAATATGAATAACAATAACTTAGTTGGAAAAGTCTTTGAAGATAATAGTGGAGGCGTTGTAGAAGTACAAAACGTTGAAGGTAATATCGCTCACTTAGATAGTGGTCAAAGAATAGCAGTTGAAAGACTTTTAGACAATTCATATTATAATGAGTATGTAGATCCAAATAACTTTTCAAATAGAGAATCAAACTTTTATTCGTTCTTAGGTGAAAAGATACGAGGTATTGATACTAACAATGTTGGGAATTTAGATGGTGGTACTAAAATAAATACAAGTAGTGCTCCAGTAGTTGAATCTCACGAATCAGCACAAGCTTCTTTAAGGGGTGAACCAACTCCAACAACAAGTGATGATTACGCTGAACTTGAAAGGAAGAAACAAGAAATGGCACAAAATGCCGCTAATATTTCAAAAAATTTATCTAGTAGTAAATTAAAAGAATTAGCTGGTGAGGATGAAAGTGGAGATGATAGTGATACATATAAAGTTAATAGAAACCTTGAAGGTGTTAAAGTAGAGGGTAGTACAACCCCAATTCAAGAAACTGACCCAAGAGAAACTTCTGTTACTATGTATGATGAGAATAACCAAGTCAATCAAACAACTAAAAATATACCAGAAGAATATGGAGCACATCAAGATACACAACCACAATCAGAAAGGGTAGTCAAGAAACAAGATCCTATTTATGATATGTTTTCACAAGTAAAAAGAAGTACTAATTTTTCCTTAAATGTTAAACTTAATGAGAAAATACCTAGAAAGGATTTCCTTAAAATGTGGGAAGAATCCTATGAGGTTAGTATAATTGATTTTCTTGTAGATGAGTTCACAAATAAACTTCTTAATGATCCAACAATGATTAGAGATCAACTAACAGAAGCTTTGAAAGAACATGTTTATGGTAAGAAAACTACTAAGAAAAAACCACGATCTAAGGCTAAAAAGAGTACTACTAAA
>Ga0307932_1000941_pt1 | contig 11936 bp, 11 predicted proteins | sample OrgLakmetageno48_FD_201843 | JGI IMG/M metagenome (GOLD analysis project Ga0307932, IMG submission 201843) | Saline water microbial communities from Organic Lake, Antarctica - #48 | ecosystem: Environmental > Aquatic > Non-marine Saline and Alkaline > Saline | place: Antarctica: Organic Lake...
CTTGAAACGCGCTAATACTTTTCCGCGAGTAGTTGTCGGTGAATCACCTTTGAAGTCCAAGCCCTTAGCTGGATCCTCTTGCCAGGCTTCAAAAGCGGCGAGAGTTTTGGTGTTACCAAAATTTTGGGCCGATGAATCATCTGGCACCGGAAATCCTACTACCCGCACAATATCATCCTTACTTCGGATAGCATTCGAGACTCGAACCGATAATCAAAAATCTGCAGGGTCTAAGGGGCGTACCAACGCCACATCCATTTGAGAGTGAAGCGCCGACACTCCCGCGGCTACGTTACACTCTACGGCACTGGTTTCTTGTGTCTGGCCAGGACAAAGCAATACAAAATCAGCTATTTGCGTTCCGACTTCAACCACATGCTTGTTGGTAATAACTAAATCGTTGGCGATGGCCGTTCCAGAACCAAACGAGAACGGTATTAATTTTTCATTTGTTTCATCCCAGCTAAAAGCGACTATTTGCATTAGTTCGGCATTGGCGAAGCTGGTGAGGGGCAGCCCCAAAGCCATAAAAGCGATATATAAATATTTTTTCATAGTAGTTCTCATTTTTATTATAACGCAATTTTAGTTTTAACGTGACGGCTTAAGGTAGCGGCCGGGCGCAAATAATGCTGTAATAGAAAATGAATGATTAAAATTTCAAATGATATGTATGTAATTATCAGTGTTCTCGGGCTCTTATTTATAGCGTGGTGTGTGTTTGGTTACTTTGCCGTACGAAGTGTGGAACAGCTAGAATACACGGTTGAATCAACGCATAATGGTTACGAAATAAGAAACTACCCCACGCACCTAAGAGCTCAAACAAAAATGACCGGTAACGTTGCCCAGGCCAGTAACCAAGGTTTTAGAATCGTAGCCGGGTACATTTTTGGCGATAACCAAAGCCAAGACAAAATTGCGATGACGACGCCAGTCATTCAAGAGCAGCCCTCTGAGAAAATTGCCATGACAACGCCCGTCATTCAGAACGAAACGGAGGGACAATTTTCTTTTGTAGTACCGGCTCAATACAGCCTGGAAGACTTGCCCACCCCCAATGATGATCGCGTTGAGCTGGTTGAAATACCGGCCAAGCAAGTGGCGGCTTTGCGCTTTAGCGGTTTTTTTAGCGCTGATAAATTTAAAGACAAAGAAGCCTTACTGCGCAAACGCCTAGAGCGTGATGGTGTAGAATATGGTGCAATCTCAACGGTGAGTTATAATCCCCCACTAACGCCGCCATTTATGAATCGACATGAGGTTTGGGCGGAGATTGAGTGAATAGAAAAAGAGACAAATTTGTAGTAAATAAATCTGTCCATTTTATCTCTACTAAAACCCCTTTACACTTAGTTCTTTAAAATGTCTTAACTCTGACTCATCAAGCAGTCCTTTTTTATAAATATAATCTAAAATGAAGTGCTTAGCTTCAGTTACTTTCGTAATAATGATTTTTTGCATTTTCAAATCCTCAACATAATTAAAGTAATAATAATCATGATTGATTTCATACTCTGAATAAAAATGCAGTTTTTGAATGAAATCTAAAAAATTTTTTTCAAGTTTTTGACCATCCTTAATAACTGGAATCAATCCTAAGTGTATAACTTCCTTATTTACATCAGTTCTATTCAACAATCCATATAATTCCAAATCAATATTTCGACTCTTGTTAATAGCGTCTCCGTTTAATTTAATTTGTAAAAGCTTATCCAGGACGCAGATAGCAACTTTAGACTCATCCGAAATTTTAGATTTTTTAAAAAACATTTTTTGAATTTAATTATATAAACCAAGTATAGAAGATTCAAAAATAAATTCAGAATGACATTTGTGTTTAGAGACCGGTCTCTAAGTTAAAAAGTATTTTAGAGACCGGTCTCGCTGTGTTTGGTTATTTAAGTCTAGTCTTAAAGGGGGTTGGAATTAAAATTGGAGACCGGTCTCGGAAATTAGACACGACAAAAAACCGCATATGCGGTTATAAATTAGTTTTGAAATTCTGTGATTCTCTTTCATTTGCGCTAAAGCGCGAATGCCGCAAGTATTCACTACAAAAAGAACCAAGTAAACTTGGTTCCTTTCTTGTGAATTCTTTCACATTTCGGACGCAATGCCTCGCTGGTCTTCCCACCAGTTAGCTTAGTGACTCAAAGAGTATAAACAGATTAGTGAGAAAAGCAGCGAGACCGACCGCAGTATTTACACCAGTAAAGAAATAACGATAAACTTTACTAGCTTCCTGTTGTCCATTTGAAAGTTCAAATATTAAGACAAACATAACTACTTTCCTCTGGATGAGGAGGGATTCCATCCGCACATTCCCGTACGGATACCTTGTTACGACTTAAGCCCAGTCATTGGTTTCACCTTAGGCCACAATTATTTTGCAGACTTCGAGCGCCCCCAACTCCCGTGCCTTGACGGGCGGTGAGTACAAGACCCAGGAACATATTCACCATGCCATGACTGATACATGATTACTAGCGATTCCAACTTCATGAAGTCGAGTTGCAGACTTCAATCCGAACTGAGATTGGTTTTTTCTGTTTTCGCTCCACCTTACGGCTTCGTTTCAGTTTGTACCAACCATTGTATTACGGGTGTAGCCCCAGACATAAGGGTCATGCTGATTTGACGTCATCCTCACCTTCCTCCCGTTTGTAACGGGCAGTCTCGCATGAAAATACAACATACGACGAGGGTTGCGCTCGTTAACGGACTTAACCGAACACCTCAAGGCACGAGCTGACGGCAACCATGCAACGCCTGTCACTATTCCGGCCGAACCGACCCAATTATTTCTAAAAGGTACGAATAGGATGTCAAGTCTGGGTAAGGTTACTCGCTTATTGACGAATTAAACCCCATAATCCACCGCTTGTGTGGGTCCCCGTCTATTCCTTTGTGTTTTAGTCTTGCGACCGTACTACACAGGCGGCATGCTTAACGGGTTACCTAAGACACAGACCCCAGGTCGAGGGGGCCTACATCGAGCATGCATCGTTTACGGCGTAGACTACACGGGTATCTAATCCGTTTTGCTACCTACGCTTTCGTCTCTGAGTGTCAGGAATAGTCCAGTATGCTGCCTTCGCTTTTGGTGTTCCTGTGCATATCTACGGATTTTACCCCTACTTGCACAATTCCGCATACCTCTCCTATCCTCTAGAAACACAGTTTAGATTACAGCACCGAAGTTGAGCTCCGGTATTTAATAACCTACTTATGCTTCCACCTGCAGACGCTTTACGCCCAATAATTCCGGGTAACGCTTGCCCCTTATGTATTACCGCGGCTGCTGGCACATAATTAGCCGGGGCTTATTCCTAAGGTACCGTCAGATCTTCTTCCCTTAGAAAAGGTGTTTACGACCCATGGGCCTTCATCCACCACGCGGTGTCGCTCCGTCAGACTTTCGTCCATTGCGGAAGATTCCTTACTGCTGCCTCCCGTAGGAGTATGGACCGTGTCTCAGTTCCATCGCGGCTGGTCATGCTCTCACACCAGCTACTCGTCATAGTCTTGGTAGGCCTTTACCCCACCAACTAACTGATAAGCCGCAAGCTCCTCCCGTACCGATAAATCTTTACCCTTTCGGGACCATCCGGTATTAGCACCACTTTCATGATGTTATCCCTGAGTACGGGGCAGATGCTTACGTGTTACTCGCTCGTCCGCCACTGTCACTAAATAAAGTAAACTCTACTTAGGTCTCGTTCGACTTGCATGTATTAGGCGCACCGCCAGCGTTCACCCTGAGCCAGGATCAAACTCTTCGTAAAGAAGAGCACTCGTGTACTAAACGAGTACTGATATTGGCATCAAGTTAAACGTGACATTGTTTGTTACGTTGTTACTCGAAATGTAAGTTTTTAAAGAACTTACAAACTTTAAATTCAAATGAATAAACGTTGATTTTTTGTTGCTTCTACTTGAGCCCGGCTGGGTTCAAATAGAGTTGCGTCCGAAATGAAAAAGAACTTCATGAATTGGCGATGTATTAATTTCGCCATCAAATTCCGAGACTGGTTAGATAAACCCTGCTCGAGAACTTTTGTTTAAATGAGAAAGCTTTTCTTCCTCCCACGCTTTGCACTCTCGATTAGATCGTGTGCTAGTTAGTGTGCGATTGGGTTAGAGTTATCTGCGCCAACTGCCGACGGAATATAGGTAGAAATTAAAGACCTGTCAAAACTTTTTTAGGGGAATTTATAGAAAGCTACTTTATGTATCCCAAAGACCTCAAATAATCCACACTCTTTCCGGTAAATATAAACGAATAATGCCACGGAATGGCGTCTGGTTTTAATTGATTCACGTATTTTGCTAAAGCGTTCGTACAGTTTTGGGTGACGGTATTATAAAATTTAGGCTTAGTGTGCAGACTATTGGTTTCACGAGCAAAGGCTTTTAGTAATCCTTTTTGGTCGGCCGCCGACAATATAAGTTTATGCCTTGTCAGCTGATAATCGTAATAATCGGTGCGGCGAGAAGTTAAGTCAGCCTCAGTCGCCCACGTGTGCACTAACATAAAACCTTTAAAAGCCCCTTTTAACAACGAGTATTCCTGGCCTTTTTGTCGACGAGTCTCAACCGATACCCCTATATTTCGACGCTCTCCATAACGCTCATCAAATTCAAAAACGACGAATGTATGCGCAATTAAGCCTGATTTATCGAGTGGTTGCAGATAAAACCAGACATTTTTTAAATCTTCAAGCTGATACGTTTGGCTAAAATAATCTTCGGTTAACACTTTTTCAGGGGCATACGTCCAGTTACGAATTCCCTTAAAAACCATATTGGATTCATCTTCAGAAATTTCTACTTGGGCCAACACTCGAACATCATCATCCCAGTCAGCCAGCAAAAGCGGTTTTTTGAAATTAAAAAGCAAACCCAGTACGACTACTAAAAGTACACCAACACTTAATAAAATTTTCTTACGCCCCCTCATAGTACTTTAATAGTTTCTGCGATGCTTTTCGCTTTGGCGACAACGCGTTGAATGTCGGTGTCAATTTCATCATAAACCAATACCACGCCCATACGTCGGTAGGGGCGCTTTGTGGGTTTACCAAATACGTACACACTGGTGCGTTCATTTTTTAACGCTTCGTTAATACCTAAAAATTCTGGCACATCGCCTTCATCACGGGCCAATAAAACAGAGCTAGCGCCACTGCGAAGTTGTTCAATGTGGGCGATTGGTAAACCTAAAATGGCCCGCGCATGTAAATCAAACTGATTTAAATTTTGCGTTTGCGCCAGGGTTACCATGCCGGTGTCGTGCGGACGCGGTGAAAGCTCGGAAAACCAAACATCATTATCGCCAATAAAAAATTCCACACCAAAAATACCCGCGCCGCCTAACGCTTCGGTCACTTTAGCGGCCATCACTTTCGCTTTCTCCAGTAATTCTGGCTTCATGGGGCACGGTTGCCAACTTTGCTGGTAATCTCCGCGCTCTTGCACGTGGCCAATGGGCGCACAAAAGAGGGTTTCCCCTTGCTGCTGCGTCACGGTTAAAAGCGTAATCTCATATTTAAAATCTATAAACTCCTCTACTATTACTTCTACAATATCGCCACGAGAACCTGCAACGGCGAAATTCCATGAAGCCGTTATATCTGATTCAGATTTAATGACCGACTGGCCTTTTCCACTGCTCGACATTAAAGGTTTACACACACAAGGCAGTCCGACTTCTGCCACGGCCGCTTTAAGTTCGGCTTCGGAAGTCGCATAACGATACTTAGCGGTTAACACTTTTAAGTCTTGGGCGGCTAAATCACGAATGGCTTTACGGTTCATAGTAAAATTGGCCGCTTTGGCACTGGGCACAACCTGAATCCCTTGGGCTTCGTAGTCATAAAACCGCTCGGTTCGGATCGCTTCAATTTCTGGCACGATTAAATTTGGCTGATGCTTAGCGACAATTTTATCGAGCGCGTCGCCATCCAACATATCAATCACTTCAAACTCATCTGCGACCTGCATAGCGGGCGCGCCTTCATAACGATCTACCGCAATAACGTATTGCCCAAGGCGTTTAGCCGCGATCACAAATTCTTTTCCTAATTCACCAGAACCAAGCAGCAGTATTTTTTTCATGTGTTAAATATATTATTGGGGAATAAACAACGCCGAGCCGCCGACAAACCTTTTAATCTCAATATTGTCGGCCAATAAAAAAGCTTCTTCACGGTCACCTGGATTAGTTACAACTTCTTGAATACTGGTAATAACCGGGCCCCCTTGTTTGAAATAAAGAATCACTTTGTCGTCTTTGTTGAGATAGCCCCGCTCGGTTATGCCCCGAATTAAGGTCAAATAGCCCTCATCATAAGCGTAAGGTTGCGCCCCTGACACATTAAACTGCGTTTTGATCTGGTTATCATTATAAGGAATCCTTAACGGTAGCGATGTTGCTAAGCTTTCTGTTTGGGCGCCAATAGTAGAGCGGAGCGGCAACATCAACGTATATTTTAAAACCGAATCCCCCACCCAGTTGTTTAACTGGGTTTCTATTTTATTAAGGGATTGCAAACGTCTTGACGCTGACACCTTTGAGTTAGCAGCCAAAGCTCTAACCGAAGTTTCAATGGGCTCCAGTGACGGCTTTAGCTTTTGTGCAAGCGTATCGTATTGCACCCGTTTTTCAGCCGTAAGATTCGCGTACTGCTGGGGCAGACTTTGCGCGAAAGCGCCCGAAAACAAGAGGCTTAAAACTAAAAAATATTTCATTCACTCTGATTGTACAATATCTACCGTCTCCCTTAAAAAAGTTTTCCTTGATTCAACCATTTTTTTAACGGCTGGTAACTGCGGCGGTGTTCATCACAGTAAACCCCTTCGTTTAGTAAGGCTAAATGCGGAGCGGCGCCGTACCCTTTGTGGGTTTCAAAACTAAATTCCGGAAACTTAGTAGCCGCTTCTATCATGTAATCGTCACGGGTGACTTTAGCAATAATCGACGCGGCTGATATTTTAAGCACTTTTTCATCTCCCTTCACAATGTCTTTAGAAGGGTACGGAAATTTGAATTTATCGCGTCCATCAACTTGTAGCTGAATATGGGTAGTAGCTATCCCCGTTTTATTTTTCGGCAACGCGGCTCTTAAATTCTCAACCGCTTGGTTCATGGCCGTTTCGTTGGCCGGTTTAATACCGATGTCATCAATAACGGCGGCCGAAACCACCGCCACGCCCCAAAAAGTATTTTCTTTTAACCAGTCAAAAGCTTCACGGCGCTGCTCGTCGGTTAAACTTTTAGAATCTTTAATTAAAGGAAACACGATACAGTTTGCCGCGGTAATTTCTTCTTTAAAAGCGACGGCTCCCGCGACCACTGGGCCGGCAAGCGCTCCGCGACCGGCTTCATCTATTCCTATTATCATCGAAAGGGATTGTAGCTACTTTAGGCCGCACTTAACAATAATTCTTCAGTAGAAGCTCTAGCCGCAGCCATAATTTTGGCAAAAGCTTCAGGTTTATCAAAGTAGGCCATGTGAATTGCACGAACCGCGTGGTTACGATCAGCGTGCGGAACATAAAAGGAAATACGGTTCTGATTTTTAGTGTGCGCGACCTGATCTATGTTTATCCCCACAGAGGCTAAAACCGTCGTCAGTCCTGCCAGTATTCCCTCTTGATTAGCGAGCTCACTTCCCACAACCGAAACATTGGCCATATTTCCTTTATCCCACTCGCTTTGAATATTACGTCGAACACCGTTGATTTCTATAGAATAGAAACTTTGCTGAATATCTCGTAATTTTTTTCTTAAAGCGTCAATTTCAGGCTTATCTTCTGGCAAGGGCATAGTGTAAGAAATGGTGTTTCCTTCGGTGATTATATCATTTACCGAGATTCCCGCTTCTCGAAAAATTGCCAGTAATTGCTCTGCCACGCCCGCCTCTCCTGAAACCTCTGCAATATCTAAATACATAGTGTCATGAGGATGGGTAGCCACCGTTTTAAAAGGCATCGATGAGGGAACGCTACTAACACTGTAGTTTGTACCCTCAATTTCGGGCGTTTTAATTCCTTTAAGCGTTAAATTAATTTTTTCTCTAAGTGCCAGCTCTAAGGCGGCGACGTGCAATAAAGACGAACCCATTCGAGCGACTTCTAAAGCTTCATATAGAGAAATATCTTCTAACAATTGAGCCTTTTGAACCTCTTTATTTAAGAGCGTTGGATTTGCCGTCATCATGCCCGGTTCTGGCTTCCAAAATACCACACTTCCGTCCCCCATGCCAAGCTTTCGCATAGACACCGCTAAATCAACGGCCGCGGTATCAGTATAACTACGACTTAATTCGGTTAAAATACCGCCGTTTAAATTATGTACGAACCCACCACCAACCAGTATTTGTGATTGAGTTTCTGAATCAAGTTTTCCTAAAACATCACCAAAGCCACCTTGTATGCGTTTATTGACGTGATTTGTGCCTTCATGGGCGCTCACCGCCCCTAGGTCATAAGCCGGAATTCCATTTGCGTTTAATAAAGCTGTTGTCCCTTGCCGACCGCTACTTTCGCCTAAAGAGAGAAGTCGATCTCGCACCGCCATTGTATGCGCTTCAAAACCTTCTTCTGATTTTGCGACCTCTTTAATAAATTTCTCTACCGCTTTTATATCTTTTTCAAAATTTACTTTAGCTTCATCTGCTCCGCCTTCGATCGATTCAAATTTACCTATTACCGCACCTCTAAAGTCTTCCAGCGTACTGGCTATTAATTTCGGTGTCACTTGCTCTAACTCCATTAGGGTGTCTGACGCCTTAAGCAACATTTGAGTATGCCGCGCGTAAGCCGAAACCATCATAGCCGCTTTACCTGGCGCAGCGGCCATTTCACGTTCTGAAACACTCAATACGGCATCAGCGTCATCAACGGCTTTTCCTCCAAGTTTGTGCGTTAATCTTTTTTCCATCTTTTTTTTTATAAAACTTTGTTGATTAATGTCAATTGACTCGTTGACAATTTAAAGATCAAAACTTAAGTTATAATAAATAATTACTTATACGATATGGAAGTAAGCACCGCCAAAGATTTTGATTACCAAGGGATGGTTATTTTAGGAGCCTCTGGAAACATTGGTACCCGCTTAATTGAACGAGTGACTGAAAGCGATTATCCGGCAGGCGAACAGCACGAAAACGCTGAATTAGCCGACGACAAGAATCCAATTAATCATCAACATCCAACCAAAATTATTGCTATCGCTGATAGTACTCGTTTTTACGTTGATTTAAATGGGATTCCTGCAGAATTACTGCGAACGTCGGAAGACACTAAAACAAATGTGAAAAACGTGTTAGCGGATTTAGGGGTAGATCATTATGGCGACCTAAGCTTGATTCCAAAAACCATCAGAATGAGAATTGACCAGGCTTTAAACCCTATAGATATAGATTTAGAAACAGAAATTACACCACCACCAGTACAAGAAGAGCACATTGGTTATGTAGATTTAACAGACTCAATTAAAACCAAGCCCGTTTACGATTTTGTAACCCAACACAGCCAAAGTGCGGTTGTAGCCGTAAGTAAAAAAGTTTTAGGTTACGCCGATAAAGCCCAATTTGATGCTTATAAAAATAGTGGTCGGGTTGAATTACTCCCAACCGTTGGCGCTGGCATGGACGCGATTGCCCATTTAGCCAATTATCCAGAAAGCCGTGAAAGCTTAATACAAGTGGACGCCATGGTATCGGGTACAAATTTAGCGATCTGTAAAGGACTTGAGTCTGAGGCTTACAAACGAGGAGAAATTGAATTACACGATTTAGTATACGCAGCTTGGAAAGCGGGAGATACCGAACCGTACGCTGATACCGATATTGGCGAATCTGAAAGTGACACGTGGGTAAAAGCCCGAATTATGGCGATGAGCGCTGGGTTACAAGCTTTACCAGCAGATATTAAAGCGGGTATGCCTTTTGTGCCTAAAGATATTGGGGATAGGTTTAGCAAAGACACGATGGCAGATTATATTCAAGCGATTGCCGATAACGTAAATCAACCCATGCGTGATTACGTAGAAGCGAATATTACTAAAACGCACACACTACGTCATATTGCGCGTATTAAAGTTGATGCTGAGGGCAACGAAGAAATTACCGTTGGCTTAGAACAAGTGCCACGAGATTCAGAGTTCGCTACCTCTGAGCAAAACGTTATTATAATCAAAGATGACACCGAAACCGTCATTTTAAAAAAACCAGGCGCGGGACGCGATGTAACTTGTAAATCGATTGAACAAGCCTTTAGAAATTTAGTCCCTCGTGGTTTATCACGACAAAAGGTGGCTTAAGTAGCAGTTTTCAAAAAGGCCCTCACGGGCCTTTTTTTATTAACTATTTCATACGATCAAAATTTCTAATTTGAGAATCATCAAAATTAGAGACGTTTGTAACACCTACTCTCTCTAAACTTGAAATAAGCCACTCCCTTTGCGCCGATATCAACGCACGTGCCGGCAAACGAAAGCCACGAATGTGATCTTCTCCGTTGGCCTGGCGCACCATTTCGGCAATCGCATGAACGGTGCTTGGATTTCCAAATTTAAAAGTGACGTCCGCTAAATATTCAGCCGCGCGATTCACTCGATTATCGGTTGAAGCTTCGTTGGCAGATAAAACCAGTTCAGGGTGAACGTTAGCCGTAACAGAAATACTCCCCACCGTTCCTTCGGCTCTATCACGAACCACTTCTCCATCCTCTCCAGACCAAATTTGATGCCCTTCTTGAACCCCATCAAATAAATCATTTAAATGACGTACTCGGCCATCACATTCTTTAATACCTATGAAGTTGGGGTGCCTCAGAAGCTGTTGAATTATTTCTTCAGAAATCTCACGACCCGTACGAGCTGTTACTCTGTAAACTACACCTGGACCTTCGTCTAAGGCTCTCCAGAAGTGGCGTATCATGTTTGCTTCTGATTGTTCTCGTACGTAGTAAGGCGGTAATAGTAATGTCGCATTGGCCCCCATGTTAATAGATCGATGGGCTAGTCTTTTTTGCTCAGCCGTAGAATTAGAACCCGCTCCAGCCACAATTTGGATAGGTTCACTTATTTGCTGCGCTATTTCGCGTGCGGTAGCAATGGCTCGCGAAATAGCTTCTTCATGCTCTGCATGAGAAACCAGCGAACTCTCACCCGTTGTACCCATAACGACAAAGCCCCTAATACCTTGAGCTACTAAATCTCGCATTAATTGATCTTGCGCCGGATAATCAATTTTATTATCAGCCGTGTACATAGTGGGTAAGGCTGGCATTACATTTGGAAGGTTCGGGCGATCAATGACTCTTCTTTGAATGTTTGGGTTAGATTCAGTCTGGTCTAACAATTCTTCTACCACCGCCTCTAGGCTCTCTTGTGGAGCTGAATTTAAATGAGGCATATGAAGCTCTTCATTAGTATGTGCCGGTAACGCAGAAAAATCACCTAACTCGAAACGATGAATAAGACAGGTCGTTTGAATGGTGTGCCGATGTTGTAAAAATTGCATAGTAAAAATTAAAGTTAAAAATAAGTAAAAATTTTAACCCTGACGCTTTAAGTAATCACCCACTAAACGAGTGCGCTGATTATTGAGAGCCAATTGAAAAATATTCATCTTGGTTCTACTTTTAAAAGATTATCAGAACATATATTTGCTATTTGAACAAAAAAAGTCATTTTAAACAAAAAATGTTTTATTTAAAACAATCTATATGAAAACTTCTGAAGCTTTAGAACAAGTGGTTGCGGGGAATCCTTTTTTACAATTTGGGCTGGCTCATCGACTTTATAACCTCAGTGAAATGGCGAAGCTCATTAAGCCCATTGTGGAAGTACGTCTAGACAAACCAATTCAAAAAACAGCGCTGGTGACCGGGCTTTCTAGACTGCAAAAGAAATTACAAACTGA
>Ga0307932_1000943_pt1 | contig 11897 bp, 14 predicted proteins | sample OrgLakmetageno48_FD_201843 | JGI IMG/M metagenome (GOLD analysis project Ga0307932, IMG submission 201843) | Saline water microbial communities from Organic Lake, Antarctica - #48 | ecosystem: Environmental > Aquatic > Non-marine Saline and Alkaline > Saline | place: Antarctica: Organic Lake...
GTTACCAATGCGAGTTACCCACGCTCAAATTCTGTGCCAAACTGCATACGTTGGCCGACACTTTGATTTAAAGAATGACGGTAATCAGAACTTTTTCGATGATGCGGAAGGGTTGTATGATGATATTGAACCAGTTAGCTATAAGATACTATTGAATTGCAGAGACGAGAATAGCTTCTTTGTGTGTGGGGGATTCCAATCTGAAAAGAAATTTGTAAGGCTGCCTGCAGACACCTCAACGTTCGTTATCAATGAAAAGCGATATCCTCATGGCGCTATCATGACGACACGCCCAAAATACATTGTCAGTGTATTTGGCCAGATCGATAGAGACGAGCATATTGACCTGCTGGATCGATCTATGATGAAATATTCTAACCAATCTGTATGCTTTTAGTTATATCGCATATCTCTTGCCAGGTCAAGTCTGGGCGAAATCTCCACTGCAGGATGATCCGATCCTCAACCTGACTGGAGTTATTATATACACCGTGCCATTCTTTGTGGTTCAGAATGATTGGGTTGAAATTCTCTGAGTTAAAGTAATACCGATCAGATTCCCACAACCCAATATCTGGACCATCAATCAACCGCCTCGGATCTTTGCCCATGTCATCATAGTATGGGTAGAATGGGATTCCATCTACATCCACATCATGCCAAATTGTAACAGAGTTCTCATCACAATTGTATACCGGCCACGTCAACGATCCAACGACCGGTCGATCTTTCTCCACGTGGTCGTAATCAATATGGATCAGGTAGTCGGGGCGATTGACATTTGATGTGAGAACGAATAGATCCTCTGTCAGATATTCTCCAAACTGTTCCCATATCGGCTGCAACAATTCTCTATATTCTGTCCAATGGAAATGAGTACCAAAGAATTTAAACTGATTATCGAGATGTGGGTTCCGAGTCTTTGAAACCAGATCGTCAATAATCTTCTTGCTAATCTCCTTCATGTCCCACATATTGGGTTGGATTGGCTTTGCGAAATCATGCTTCACCTTTCCACCCCTCAGATCGTCCCAGTAGTTGGGGTTTCTCAGGTATACCTTTGTCTTCTCAAATGCGGGCCTGTAATTGGTCTGGTGAGGATCAACGTTAACTATCCCAAGACCTTCATGACGATCTGATGTCTGATCAATTCGGTCTATCGGTTCATTTAATGTTAGAATATCACAAGTACACTTCGCATCCCTTTCTACTGCAATAACATTGCGCGTAAAAGTATGGTCACGATCCCCGACACTATCAACTAGCAATAGTTGATCACCCACCTTAGGTACTCTGTAGGACGAGCTTTGGGTAGTCCGTGGGATGTGTATTTTGTTTTTGAAATTGCGCTTAACATAGACAGAAGCAAATTGGCCTTCCTGCACTACACGTAGGGAAACGTCAATGCCAGACTCAGCATCTAAACTAATCTCTGGAACTGATAATGTTCTGGGTGCACCCTTAGTTTTCGCTGTGAGGGAGATGCTCTTCCCATTAACCTCAACGATGTAGCTTGCCCCAACAACAGCCTCAATGCCCTCTGCAAGTTTTTCGGTAGGATCGCTACCATATAAACTAGTGAAAGAGACACGGCTGGTATTCGTTATATGAACCTCATCAGTGTCAACATCATTTGTGCGTCTGGTATGTTGCTCTATATTGAGCGCAAAGGATTGTTCAATCCCCACCACCTTGATCTCATATTTTTGTCGTATAGCTGGTTTCCGTCCGTGATGAGATTCCACGTGAAAATCCATCAACTCATACACGTTATTGTCAAGAATATTATATCCCATCGCTGAATACCCATTCGTCATATTCAAATAAAAAGTCAGTTAACCCATAATCAGACAGTTGATCTATCGTCAATGGATCACATTTTGTTCCCTCGAGTATCAATTTGTCGCCCGCCATCTGCATGATCAGATTCACCCGCTCAGTATGGTATGGGTTGAATCCCCTGTGCATTCTAGCTATGTTAACAAAGTATGACGATCCCTTCTCGAGGCGGTATATGATAGGATCACCATTATCGTCTTCGTATCCCATCCACACATCATCTGATAGAGGAGTCATTAATCGAAACCCATGAGTGAGGAAGTCTTTATGATCACGATGGAGCTTTGTATTCCATCCCTCATAAGCGACTGCGTATTGTTGCCTAAACACATCAATACCTATCGACTCGATGTACTCTCTGGTCGTTGATCCCACCCAGCATTCAAGCTCTGCAGTTCCTTGCTGGCGAAGAGAGAAGCTCTGATATTTCTTTTTGTGGAATCCAACATCCTCGAGGGCGTATCTCAAGTCCACTTCATTGAGCCCCTCCACAAGATGATCAACCCGATCTTTCACATAACAATTACCTATAATATCCCTATGAACGTAAGATTCCCTCAATAATGAGTCACTGTCTATTCCATCCCGGATCTTCACCACTCGTGGATATGATTCTTCTGCACCGTCCTTGGATGTATGGACAGGGAGTGTTTCATACTCTCCGAGTGGGAATATGTCATTCTTCAGTAATTTATGTTTCAATGATTGGTTGAATGTCAATCTGCTGGTCCTTTAGTGGGTGATAGAAAAATGCCTGATCCACATTGTTGAATTTATATGTTCCAACATAGCTGATATCTTTCATCATGACAAGATGTTGGCGATCGACTAGACTGACGAGGTTTTGTCCCATATGATTCCGGATCAGCCCCCTCAACTTCCTGGAGTATCCATATACAGTGAAAAACATACCAGCCGCCCCTAGAGACTTGGCATGGTCCATATGCCGCTCAAACCATCCGCCCCGCACATATTTAATTCCTGGGTATCTGGAACGTACCCGCTTAAGCAAGTACAGGTGCATTGATGTGCGTAAATAAGGACCATACATTTTGCTGCCTGATATCCCCACAACCCGACCATCTTCGATAATTGCCTCGATGTTCGCAAATTGGGTCCTATTCCATTTTGATTGAGAAAACTTGTAACAGTCCTCAACTGTTCCAGGCTCAGCCACAATATCCCAATATGACTTATCACACAACTGTGTTGCCATATCTGGATCCATTTCCAGATCTTGCTCAAACAAATCTCGACGAAATTCTGTGATTAAATCATCGTCAGGCAGCAAGGTCTGCATCTCGAAATGCTTTACAGGCTTCCGTCCATGAACCATAATACAATCCCCATTTAACTATCACTCTCATTTGGTTATCATGCCGTCCACAGTACCCTCGATGTGGAATGTCGCTCCTGAACAAAACTGGTTGATTATCCTTCAATACCACACTACCGGCCAACTCACCATCTTCTGGATTCGATATGAAATAACTTCCGTCGACATTATCAAATCTCATCTGGTCAAAGTGGTAGTATTGGGTAACACTTTGTTCATCACATCCCATCAATGGCCAATTAATTGAAGCCACATTTCGGTTCCCATGTGTACCATCCACATGGATGGGGAACTCTGGAGAGCGACGGTTGGTAATCAGGAAGTAAAACTTGTCGTGCAGAGGTAGACCAGTTAACTCCCTGAATATCTTAGTGGCACCAAAATCATCCACATCGAGCTCGATTCCATATCCAAAATTACGACCCATTTTATAGTAACGCACTCGCTTGAATATACTCTCCCATGTCTGAGACCATATCAACCGATCGGGCCTCAGATTCAAAACTAAACTTTCTGTATGAAATTTTCTATTACCCATGCTGGAAGATCCCATTCGTTTGATTTTTCACCCTGTCTCAATCTGCGAGGGTTGGCGTGGTGATTGTTATGCCACCCTTCCCCTAAAGTGTACAGATTGGCGATCCAACTGTTTGTGGATCTATCTATTTGGTATGATTGATACCCATGACTGTGACTTACAATCGCCAGAACGTATCCAGATATCAGACACATTAGGGCAGGCATTGCATATGCTGCGAATAGGAGATGGGTACCGAACAACCAATCTACCAACAGCCAGAATAAGATTATGGATACGTGTAGTCTCCAATAATTTCTGTGGTACCACATGAGTGCTGGATCCTTTAACTCAGCTCGGATCATGGAACGATCTACTTTAACTCTCCATATTCCAAAAAGTACATGAGTTAAACCTAAGTGCCTGAAACAATGTACATCATTTTCGGTATCTGAGTGCTTATGGTGGCTTCGGTGTTGGCCTACCCATCCGATGACACTACCGACACCAATATAATGGCTAAGAAATCTCAGTGTAGCTTCCCAGCGAGGAGACGTCTTAAATGACCGATGACCAAAGTATCGGTGTAGTCCAATATTCCCACCAAAGGTCTCTAAGACTCCATATACTACCACTGCCAAGACTGTCCAGCCAATCGCATAGTTGAATATCCCATACACAGTTACAAAAGCAAAGTATGCCTGCAATATTCGTATAAGAACATTGTCTTTCATTATCTTATGCATAGGTCCCTCCCACGATATGATATCGATTAAATCTCGACATATTAACAGCATTGTGCCATTCGCGCGTATCCACCCAATATATGTGTCCCGCATCGAGAGAGTAAAGGCGATCATTGATAACAATAGTAGAAGCAATTGATCCCGCATTAGATACCACCATGTGGATACGAGCGCTGTAATCTTTGTGATATGAATACGATCGCTTTGGACTCAACCCCAGCACTCGAGCCCTAAACATATGGAATGTTGTGAGAAATTGGTTGGTGTAGGGCATATCATACACTGGAGTATCAAACTGATCCTCAGGGTGCCTCAACTTTGCAACTGCTCCTGCTCCATAAGACTTTGTGTAATATCCGTCACCAGGCTGCTGGAGAGGGATATCCTCTCCAAACACATTGACTGCATTCATCTCTTCAACCACACGTTCATGATCAAATGAAGCGAGAAGTTTGATGTGCGGGGTGTCTATGCCAAAGTGAGGTTTTGTTGATTCGTCACGAGTGTCCATTTGGGCCTACTGATATCTCCATAATTCTTGCAGGGGTATCTAATATCCACATAATCAGCTCAAGACATTCATCAAGAGGAATCTTTGGGATATCTTTACCATGATTGTATTCTGTATCTAGTGCACCAAAATTGATGATAGTGCAATCGTTCCCAGCATAATACAATTGTTTGTTCAGCTCGGTCAGAGCTAGCTTCATTATTGAGTAATCATCCTTGCGCGTAACACACCAATCGATTGCTTGTGATCCAATTGTCACTGTCGTTTGAACATTTTTGAGTTGAGAAGCCTTGCGCAACAAATTGTATTGCAGTGTGGGTGCACCAATTCTACCATCGGTCCAAAACTTGTTGTTGATGAAGACGTCACACTTTTCAAGTGAATCTACTGTAGGGAGGTGTTCTGATAGGTATTTTCCAAGCCCTGTAGATGTTCCAGTGATGTAGAATTTCATGGGATAATTGTTAGCTCCTTGATGCGATGGGGTTGGATTAGTATCCACTCAACCACCTCGTAGATATAATCTAACGACATCTTTGGTTCATTGATGTGGGCCACTCGATCAGTGTCAATGTATCCGAATCTTAACGATATGGTATCAACACCCTGATAGAACAACTGCTCATTAGCTGCATCGAGGGCGATCTTCTCAACTGCATATGGATGGACCTTATTGCGGATACCGTCTCCACTGTTGGATGAAATGTTGATGATCTTTATGCCTGGTATCTTGGCTGCTTCGTATAGAAGTCTTACCTGCTCAAACCCATCGTGCTTACAATTGATAAATACATCAGCTTCGGTTACATCTTGTGTGGTGGGGAGCTTATTAGAGAGGAACTTTCCGATCCCCCTGCGAGTACCGGTAATGAAGAATTTCATGGGATAATTGTTAGCTCCTTGATGCGATGGGGTTGGATTAGTATCCACTCAACCACCTCGTAGATATAATCTAACGACATCATTGTTCCTCAAAATGTGGGGGTTATAAATACATGCATATATATAGTTTTACATCAACTGAGGATCCAACATGGCAATTGTAAATTCGAGAGCTACATTAGAGGGATACTGTCTCAGACGGCTTGGTGATCCTGTTGTAGAAATTAACGTAGATCCTTATCAGATTGCAGATAGAATTGATGAAGCTCTACAATACTACCAAGAATATCACTCAGATGCTATCGTAAAGACTTATGTTAAACATGAAGTCACTCAAATCGATTTTGATAATAAGTGGATCGATATACCCGATCGGATGATATTTGTTAAAAATATATTTAGAACATCGGGTGTTGGTAGTGGTGGGAATCTATTTAACTTCCAGTACCATTATAGAATGGAAGATATGTTATTACTTGGACATAATATGAACCTAGCTGATTGGATTCAGCGCGAGCAGTATGTCAGTCTAATCGATCAACAACTGAATGGGGCTGCACGGCTAACATTTAATAGACACATGAACCGTCTTCGAATTGATGGGACTTGGTCAACTGATTATCCGGTTGGTGCAATTATAGTGGTAGAGGGATATGAAACAGTTGATCCCGACACATACCCTGATGTGTATAATGATAGATTCTTGAAAAAGTATGCCACTGCATTAATTAAGCAGCAATGGGGGCAGAATCTGATAAAATTCGAAGGGCTGCTTCTGCCTGGTGGAGTTATGCTTAACGGCCGCCAGATATATGATGATGCTACTGCTGAAATTGAGCAGATTGAAGAAGCTATGCAATTGGCATATGAGATGCCTGTTGATTTTGAGGTTGGGTGAATAGATGGCAACTAATCCTTATTTTTCACAAAAGGTTTCATCTGAGCAAACTTTGATGGATAATATTATAATTGAATCCATCCAAATGTATGGCCAGGATGTATATTATCTTCCGCGCGATATCGTTCGCAGGGATACTATTATTAACGAAGACATTGAGTCTGAATTCAATGAAGCGTACATGATAGAAATGTATATTGAGAATATAGAAGGCTTTGAGGGAGAGGGTAATATATTCCAGAAATTTGGTATGGAAATCCGTGACGAATGCACTTTCATCGTAGCCAAAAGCAGATATAAATGTTTGGTGGGTGACTCCAGCAACGGAGTACAATCCACTCGACCAGTAGAAGGTGATTTAATATATTTGCCTTTGTCTCATAGTGTTTTTGAAATAACATTTGTTGAACATGAACAGCCATTCTATCAATTAAATAACATCACCATGTTTAAATTGCGATGCGCTCTATATGAGCACAATGATGAGGACTTTGATACTGGTGTTGCTGTTATTGATAAGCTAAATAAATTTGCGTCAGCTATGGCAGTTAGGTATGGTGTAGTAACTGAGCCTCCTATTGAAGGTGTCCGATATTTCCAGAAAATTGGAAATACAGGTGAAACGATTTCTGGTAGAATAGTAGACGTTAAGTCCGATTTCATATACCTAACTGATGTAGAAACCTCTGATGGATTATATCACGAGTTCACTCAATCAGTGTTGGGTGACTATGACTCTTATCTATTAAAAGATATCAATGATTCGGGTGGGGATAGTATACAAATTACCAGTGTAGTTGATATGTCCTCACCAGACAATTCAGAACTATTTGAAAATGATCCTGGAGCACAAAACTCAGCATTTGAGGATGCCGCTCGGCCTATCATAAGTTTTGATGAAAATAATCCATTTGGGGAGCCATAATGTTAAAGCAACAGTGGTTTTATAATTCCACCATCAAGAATACTGTATCTGTATTTGGTACTTTATTTAATAACATTAATATAGTCAGGCATGATGGCAAAGGATCTGGTAATCCAGCAAAAGTGCCATTAGCCTATGGGCCAAAGAAAAAGTATCTAGCTCGTATTGATCAACAAGCTCGACTGGATGACCAACAAATAGCCATAAAGCTCCCAAGAATGTCATTTGAGATGACTAGTATTCAATATGATCCAGCTCATGTGATATCGCCATACTCTAATCAGTATGTGGGGAATGGACAATACACTAACTCTCCAGTTCCATATATTATATCAATGCAACTAAGTATTATCGCTGATAATCAATCTGATATGCTACAAATAGTAGAGCAAATTCTCCCAACATTCGCCCCGACCTATACAGTGAGTGCATATATCTACGAGGGGTATGATAGTTCAACTGATGTGCCAGTCACTCTGCAGAGTGTAGATTTGAATAATGATTATGAGGGGGATTTCCTCACGAGACAAACCTTGATATACACTCTTGATTTTGATCTTAATATAAACTTGTATGGTGGTTTGTTCAGTGGGAAAACAATTAAAGAGGTATACGTTGCATTCCGTGATAGTGATAATGGCAATTTCATATCTGGATTATCCGCAGAAGTAGATCCAAATACCGCTGAGGAAAATGATCCACATACAATAGTTGAAACGATAGACTTCTTTGATAAAAAAGAAACTATTACTATAGAATACTCAACACCAACAGGCACATTTCTAGCGAATCAGGATGTGCTAGGAACCGGGTCATCGACATCAGGTACAATATCAAGTATTGATGATGGGCTGTTAGAGATGACCTTAGTGTGGATAGATGGTATTTTTGATGAGGGTGAGTTAGTGACAACTCCTAACGGATCGTTCATAATCGAAGTGATTAAGGACTAATTTATGAGTAGTAACGATGATAATCTTCCAGCTAATGCAGTTGAAGAAGAGGACAATCTTCCAGCTAATGCAGTTGAAGAAGAGGCTAAGTTGTCAGCAGAAGCAGAAGCGGATTATGCGCTATCACGCCAAGTATATCGATCATTAATTGAGCAGGGTAACCGGTCGATGGATGATATGATAAAAGTCGCCCAGGAGTCAGAGCACCCGCGGGCCTTTGAAGTGCTATCTACTTTAATCAAGACTGTAGGAGATGTTACCGATAAGCTAATGGATCTACAGAAGTCGCGTCAAGATATTCTTTTAGCAAAAAACAAAAGGGGTGTTAGTGCTAGAGACGATAAGTCCCCTACAACCAATAACACTATGTTTGTTGGTACTACCCATGAGCTGCAACGGTTTATGCAAGAAGCACGAGAGAAGGATGTCACTCCAGATAACAATAATGAGGATTGAATATGAGTAATGTGGATCTCGTTACACAACAACCCAATTACAAATACAATAACAACGTAAAGAAAGATGGTGTTGTTCAAGAATTTACTAGGGAGCAGTTGGAGGATTATGCCAAATGCTCAGCGGATCCTGGATATTTTTGCAGAACCCATGTGAAGGTGATCCACCTTGACCGTGGATTGGTACCGTTTGATTTGTATGAATACCAAGATAAAATGTTTGATCATTTCAACTCAAACCGATTCAATATCATATTGGCCTGCCGCCAGAGTGGTAAATGTGGACGTTCTGATTCTTATATAGACATACGCAATAAGAAAACGAACTTGAAGGAGCGTATAAGTGTTGAGGATTTTCATGCAAGAATTAAAAACCATTTGTGAAACTATGCTAAACATTGATTATAATGGATTCAAAACCACAGAGGCTTTCCATGTCCCAATCTCTATCAGATAATACAGATCGTAAATTCATCGAGGAGTTTGATGTTTCAGACTATGAGATATTAACTGAAGATGGATATAAGGATATAACTTCAACCAAAAAAACTGTGGAATATGATGTTTGGCGCGTAGAGTTAGAAAATGGCCATTTCATTGAATGTGCTGATACCCATATATTAATCGATGATGATGGAAATGAAATATATGCTATGGATTCTATGGGTGTTAATATAGATACTGTTGACGGGATGTCTTGTGTCTCCAATGTGTGTAAAATAGACACACCATCAGAAAATATGTATGATTTGTCTGTTGATTCCGATGCCCACACTTATTATTCTAATGGTGTGTTAAGCCACAATTCAATTTCCTCATGTGCATATTTGCTGTGGTTTGCATTATTTCATTCGGAACAAACGATTGCGATATTAGCCAACAAGGGGTCTACTTCACAAGAGATGCTTGGTCGCATAACCTTAATGCTGGAGAACATTCCATACTATTTACAGCCAGGATGCAAGACTCTTAATAAAAAATCAATAGAATTCTCCAACAATTCTCGGATTATTGCATCTGCTACCTCCGGGTCATCGATTCGAGGATTTGCATGTAATCTGATATATCTGGATGAGTTTGCGTTTGTTGAGGATGCATCAACATTCTATACTTCAACATACCCCGTTATCACCTCTGGTAAAAATACCAAGGTAATCATCACTTCTACTGCAAACGGTGTAGGAAATCAATTCCATAGTATTTGGTCTGGTGCTATTCAAGGAACCAATAGCTACCTTCCATTCAGAGTTGATTGGTGGGATGTTCCTGGTCGTGATGATACCTGGAAGCAGGAAACTATTGCTAACACGTCCCAGCTTCAATTCGATCAAGAGTTTGGTAACAATTTCCATGGGACTGGTAACACTCTCATTAATGCAGAATCGCTACTTGAACTGAGATCAGCTGATCCTATATTAATCAGAGATCAGAATACAATGAAAGTGTATGAAGAGCCGAACAAAGAACACACATATATGATGATTGTGGATGTAGCTAAAGGCCGCGGTGCTGATTATTCAACTTTCAACATCATTGATGTGGCAACTAAGCCGTTCAAACAAGTCTGTGTATTCAGAGACAATACCATTTCTCCCATGCTATTTCCTAACGTGATATACAAGTGGGCAATGTTATACAACGAAGCTTATGTGGTAGTTGAATCGAATGATCAAGGTGGGTTAGTGTGCTCACATCTATACCACGATTTTGAATATGAAAACATGTATATTGAATCAGCTGCAAAGAATGCCCTTGGGATGACTATGAATAAGAAGACTAAGCGTCTGGGTTGCTCTAACATTAAAGACATCATCGAAAGTAGACAATTGGTGATATATGATTCTGAGACAATATCCGAATTATCTACATTTGAAGCAAAGGGTTCATCATACGCCGCCTCAGGTAACAACCATGATGACTTAGCCATGAACTTGGTTATGTTTGGGTGGTTCACCACCACAGATGTATTTAAGCATACCACAGACATTGATGTGCGTAAAATGCTGTATATGGATACCATCAAGCAGGTTGAAGAGGACATCGTTCCTATAGGATTTCTTGATGATGGTTATGGATCATCTGATCAATTCTTTGATGATGGTAGTGATTTTATGAGCGAGAGGAGAGGTTGGCAGGTTGTTGATATGAATGATATTATTGGTTGATGGGTTGTTCCTCAAATCAAGGAACTTATAAATAGTATCACGATTGAATTTTCTTACTTATAATGCATCTTATTCATTTATTCTATTGACAGAGAGGAACTACCATGGCGTTTCAACTAAGTCCAGGTGTTTCGGTTAACGAAATTGACCTAACAAATGTTGCACCTGCTGTATCATCATCTATTGGTGCGATTGCAGGAACCTTTAATGCAGGCCCAGTAAATCAGATTGTTACTATCTCATCTGAGAAGAACCTGATTGCTACATTCGGCCTACCAACAAACGATAACTATATCCCATTCTTTCAAGCGTCATCATTCTTGCAATATGGCCGAAACCTAAAAGTGGTTCGTGTAGCATCCGGGCATCTCAACGCCACAGCTGATAGCACTGGTCTTCAGATTAACAACGAAGATGCATATGATATAATCCAAGAAGCAGGTGCAACTAACGTTGGCATTTGGGCGGCGCGTCAGCCAGGAACTCTAGGTAACTCATTGAGTGTCGAAATATGCACCGCAGATTCGAGTGCATTCGATAGTTGGGATTACGCGTCAAGTTTTGATAGTACCCCAGCAACATCAGAATATGCAGCTGCTTTCGGTGGTGCTGATGATGAAATGCATATTATAGTAGTAGATAGCCAAGGCACTATTACAGGAACACCTGG
>Ga0307932_1000945_pt1 | contig 11885 bp, 9 predicted proteins | sample OrgLakmetageno48_FD_201843 | JGI IMG/M metagenome (GOLD analysis project Ga0307932, IMG submission 201843) | Saline water microbial communities from Organic Lake, Antarctica - #48 | ecosystem: Environmental > Aquatic > Non-marine Saline and Alkaline > Saline | place: Antarctica: Organic Lake...
TAAGTGAAGAAATGATGAATGAACAAACGAGCGGAGCGACTATTGTGAATTTATGCCTGAATTCGCCCTTGTCCTAGGGCGAATTCCTAGGCGAACCAAGTCGAAAGCAAAATAAATTCTGTCGCCCCTGTCCTAGGGCGAATTCCTAGAAGCTGCAGTATTATCAAAGAATTTCTAGTTTCTACTAGTGGTAGGACAGTGTCCCTCCCCTACCGACATTTTTTTCAGGAAAGAAATGTCGCTGGCATAAATTCACAATATGCCCTTCAGGCATTTGTTCATTCAAGTATACCACCCCCGAGGCAGTTCTCTCCCTGATACAATACACAAGACTGCCCTGCTGCTGGTCGCTCAATACGTTCCACCGGTGTGACTCGCAAATGCTGCTTGGTAATTTCAGTTACGTTCATTAAGAACGGAGTTTGTCGGTACCGAATCTGCGCTGCAATGATTTCTCCTGTGTGCACCGGTTGGCGTAGGCAAATCGAGTGCAACTCTAATACATCCGCAGTCTCTGGAATCTGCTCTTTAGCACCGACAGTAATGGTGTTTTGTTCAATATTCGTAGCTGTTACAAACATCGGTGCTCGCTTTTGATTTGTCGTGTGCAGGGTAAAGCCATGACGTTGACCGAGGGTGTAGACAAAAGCCCCTTTGTGCTCACCGACTACCTCGCCGGTTTTGTTTAAGACGCGGCCAGGAACTAGGTCAATGTAATGTGATAAGAATTCGGGAATATCAACGTGTCCCAAGAAACAAATTCCTTGACTGTCCTTCTTTTGAGCAGTGGGAATTCCGGCGGCTTTGGCTTCCGCCCGAATGGTATCTTTAGGTGAATCTCCCACGGGAAATAACGTGTACGCGAGTTGCTCAGGGGTGAGTGTCCATAGAAAGTACGTTTGATCTTTATTGGTGTCGACCCCTCGATGCAGTTCAGGGCCAGCCCCACGCTCTATTCGTTGCGCGTAATGACCAGTAGCGATATAGTCAGCGCCGTTTTTTTGAGCGAATTTTAAAAAGGCACCAAACTTTACGTGCTGGTTACACATCACGTCGGGGTTGGGTGTTCGTCCGGCTTTGTATTCTTCAATAAAAAAATGCGCGACTTGATCTCGGTACTCAGCTTCTGCGTCGCAGGTGAGAAACGGAATCCCTAAATGTGCTGCTACTCGCATGGCATCGAGCCGTTCTTGTTCCCAGTTGCAAACCATAAAATCTGGATGCCAGACCTTTATAAACACACCGACTACGTTGTAGCCTTGTTTTCGCAAACGCAGAGCTGCTACTGAAGAATCTACCCCACCGGAAAGTCCTACAAATACTGTTTGAGTGCTGTTCATATTGCTAAGCTAGCACAGAGTCTTTTTAACGTAAATATCGGTCGATGTTTTGTAAGTGTTGATCGTAGGTTTCGGCATAATAAAACACTCCGTCATCTCCGGTCACGTAATAGAAGTAGGGTGTGTCAGTTGGATTCAGTACCGCTGTTATCGCGTCCAGACCGGGATTCCCGATTGGAGTTGGCGGCAGGCCATGGTAGAGATAGGTGTTGTATGGCGAATCAAGTTCACGAAGTTCATTTGCCAGTTGTCCCGCTGGCAGTTCCCCCAACGGTGTGTCCAGCACGTATTCAATGGTGGCGTCAGCCTGCAGGAGCATGCCAACTTTTAGTCTGTTTTGCAGTATACCTGAGACGACACCCATAGACTCAGGAGAATTGGCTTCACGTTCAAGAATAGAGGCCAGAATGAGTACTTGGTTTTCAGTGAGAGGGCTGGCAAGTATTTGTTCTTCAAAGGGTTGGGTCGTTTCTGCATACGTTTCGAGCATCAAATCCATCAACTCTTGAGCGGTAAAGGTGACTGGTAAAAAATAGGTTTCTGGATACAGCTTACCTTCGTGTTGACTTGCTTGAGCAACAAAGACAGTTTTATCAAACTCCGGCAAAATCGCGCTTGCTCGCTCTGCTAAAGCCGCAACAGTCTCTCCTTCTATGTGCGTAAAGCGTACGAGGTCAGTGTCAAAGTCACCCTCGGTGAGTCGTTTGGCCACGGACACAGTATCTATCGGTTCATCAAATACGTACGTGCTGGCTTTGAGGTCGGCCGGATCGTGCAGAAAAACCAATACGTAGTACAAGAGTTGTTCCGAGCGCACTACCCCTTGGGTCTTTAACTGCTCAGTGATTGTTCTGACGGGTGTCCCTGGTGCAATAACAATCGGTTGATTAAGCGGGAATTCTGCGGTGGGTAGGTTTAGGTTGTACACAGCCCAGCCAGAGAAAAGCACTCCAGCCGACGTAATGATAAACGTTAAAAAGATAAGTTTCAGATAAAAAGCGACTGGTGTTTTTTTCTGTCCGTGTGGAATATCTGTAGCGTCAGATGCAAGCTGTTGGGGGTCTTCAGTCATACTAGAAATTTCCTGTTGGTAAATTTGCTGGTGCCTCTTTACGATTAGATTCTACTCGAGACATGTTTGGAGTGACCACAGAAGTGCCCGGAATGTGGTACATCGTAGCGAGTTCTTCCACCGAAAAGACTTTAGCCGTATCCGCTTTGGTTTTTGTGTCGGCCTCTGAGTATTCACGCTTTTTATAGGCTTCCAGCTCATCTTTTTTCATTTTTACTTTTTTTCTTCCAGAATGATCAGAAAGCCAGTTATTGTCGAAGTCAGTTCTCCAGCGTGGCCCAACTGAGTTGCGTCCAATAATATCGTACTGTGAAAAGGATTTAATGAGTGGTCCAATCATCTCGCCGTCAAAGTTTCCGGTCTTGGCGATGTACATCGCCCGAATACCTACTTCATATGCATACTTACCAACATTGCGTTCAATGGCGCCGATGATGTCACGCTCGTTCATTGTCAAAACCGGTCGGCTTTCAGTTTCTTCGGCGGGACCTAGTTTCTTTTTGTCACGACCCATAAGCTCGTTAATTTTGTCAGCTGCTTTTTTTTCCCACGTGCCAGCGCTAGCCAGTGATCCATTATTGAAGTTTTTCTTAGCGTGGGGGGTACAGAGAAACTGAATCCATATTCGCTCGTGGGGTTTGGCTTTACCAAGATGTTCAAGCATTGGTGCCATCGGTTCGAATTTGAGTTCTTCTTTGGGTAGCTTGTCCATCCCATAATCAATGTATGTTTTGATTGGCAGCACCTCGTCTGCCTTTTTGCCCAGATGAAGCGAAAATACTTCCCATTCTTGAGAATCCCATTTCACCTCTGCCGCATAGTCGACTTTTTCTTCCACCACTTCAATCCCTGGGTACTGAGCATACAGCTGCGCCTCGAACGCATTTTTGATTTTTTTAGTCGGAACATTTGCGTAAAAACGCACGTCCCCTCCATAGGAAACAAGCTCAAAGCTCGATGTCTGGGGATGTTTTCCGTCTATGTACGCTTGCCAGAGGTTGTCTGGATTGTAGGGATTATGGATTTGAGCGAAGACACTCTCCATTGCCTCAGGTGACTTAAATACTTCTTGTGGCAATTTGATACGCAGGGTTGTTCGACCCTGGTGAAAAGTGAAATCTTTCCTAGAGAATTCCTGCCACTGCTCAAACAAAATATAAAATATCATCACCGGCAGCCAGACAGGTGAGGTTGCAATAGCGACTGCGAGAATTGGCTCAACATTGACCTGCAGTAAAGAAAAGACGAAGTACATCATTCCAAAGCCTGTGAGTATAATCAGCGGTGCAGCAAATACGCCAAAGAGTGTTTTGAACAAGTCGCCCATGTGACTAGTATTGTACACCAAAATAAAAAGCGATTGCCGTTTGGCAATCGCTTTTTTGTGTACGAATAGTTATTCAGCTACCATATAGGTTCCGTTGGCGAGTTTTTTAAAGAGACTTGCGTCTTGGAGGTTTACCAAGATCGTGTTGTCTTTTACGTACCGCTCCTTTCGAACTTTATCGATGATTTCTTCACGAGAAAGTGGGCCGTCGGCTTCAAGGATTTCTCTGAGCACCTCTTTCACCACTCCTGCCGTGTACCCCCACTCCGTTAGCGCGTACAGTCCACGCCCCACGAGTACAAATCTGTCATCCTTAATGAGCTCGTTGTGGGTTGTGGCTATGTGCGCTGTGTGGCCAAAAAGGGTGTTGATAGTGGTCGCTACTTCTCGGAAGTGCATGGGTGAACCATGTCGTTTTACCGCTAGGTAGGCATAGTCACGAATCCCTTTCACCCGAATGTTTGGGCTATCAGCTGGTCCCCAGTCTCCCAGAGGATTTCGACCAATTTGTTTTGAGATACTCAGCCATCGCTTCAACACTTCTTCGTTATGTTCTTCTGCCATATCAACCAGCTCGAGTCTGAATCGCGCGATTATATCAGTCTCACTGACCAACTCATCTCGGTTGAGACCTTTGTAGACACTCCGAAGGGCTTTTTCTACAATGTCTGCCGTCTTGCGTTCAGTAAACCATCGGTGTGCATACTGTGGGTTTTCCTTGCTCTTGTAGAATGGGTCGCCGACAATAAGAACAAAGTACAAATGATTTCGGGTGGTTGCGTCTGTGGTCAACTCGTCGAGCAAGACGTGCTCGGCAATCAGTCCGCCACCAAGTTGATCAATAAGCTTTTGTAGTTCGACAAAAAGGTCGAAGTGCTTTTTATACACCTCAGACTTTTGAATTGATTGAATACCGTAGTTTTCAATCTGGCGTACTCGCTCACGAGTAATGCCGTAGGACTGACCAATTGCTTCTAGGGTGTGGGTCTCTCCGTCTTTGCTCAGACCGTACCGTTTTTCCAGTACATCTCGAGCTCGCTCAGGGAGAACCTCGAGCAGGGTCTTGGTGACTTGTTTGGGTTTAAATGAAATCATAATTGTCTTTAAGAAGTTGTCCGTTGCGTAAACTCCAATGCGTGGCCAAATTTATAACATATTTGACTAAATTGGTCAACATAATGAGCACATGCACATTATTGGAGAATGTTCAAAATTCTTCCTGGTACGTATATTATTTTTGTAATTGGCGTATCACCCATTTTTCCAGTCAAACTCGCGTCAGCGGTAACCAGCTCCATCGCTTCTTCTTGGGTGGCGTCAGGGGACAAAGTGATATCTCCTCGGGCTTTGCCGTTGATTTGCACTCCGATAGTCACTACATCGTCTTTGGCCAGTAAAGCGTCGTAGGGCGGAAATTCAGCTCTGTGAACAGTGTCTGTCATGCCGTGGTCGCGCCACAACTCCTCAGTTAGGTGCGGGGCAAAGGGTGCTAGGAGTCGTAGGAAGCAACTATAGGTCTCGTCACTTAACCCCTCTTTCTCGGCGGTGTTGATGAAAATCATCATGGCTGAGACCGCGGTATTGAATTTAAATCCCGCAATGTCTTCGCTAACCTTCTTGATTGTTTTATGGAGTTGTCGAATGGTCTCAGGCGACTCATCAACATCGCCTTCAAGCACGTGCTCGTTGAGTCCATAGACGCGCTCGAGGAATCGTCGAGCGCCGGCCAAACCGTCTTGGTTCCAGGCGATGGTATTTTCAAACGGCCCCATAAACATCTCGTACACCCGCAGCGTGTCAGCTCCGACCAGATCTACAATCGTATCAGGATTAATGACGTTCCCCCATCGTTTAGACATCTTACGTCCGTCCTCGGCCAAGATAAAGCCCAAAAATTCTAGTCGCTGGAACGGCTCGATGGTCGACACTACATTGATGTCATAGAGGAACTTATGCCAAAAACGAGCGTAGATAAGGTGACGCACTGCGTGGTCGCCACCCACATATACGTCTACTGGTGCCCAGTACTGCTCGTTCTCTTTACTGACTAAGGCGTCAGGATTTTTGTTATCCATAAAACGCAAGTAGTACCACGAAGAACCCGCCCATTGCGGCATAGTGTTGGTCTCTCGCTTCCCCTCTCCGCCACACTCTGGACACGTGGTATTCACCCAATCATCTATAGTAGACAAGGGCGACTGTCCGTCACCAGCGGGCTCATAGTGCTCTACCTCAGGCAGAACAACCGGGAGCTGCTCTTCCGGTACGGTCACCGGACCACATTTTAGGCAGTGAATAATAGGGATTGGTTCACCCCAGTACCGTTGCCGAGAAAACACCCAGTCTTTAATCTTGTACGTATTAGTCAATCGTCCACCAACTTTATCTACAATGGCAAGTTTGGCCTCTGCAGAATCCATTCCGTCGAATTCTCCTGAGTTAATAAGTACACCATCTCCGACAAAGAAGTCTCCCGTTTTAATTTCCAGTGAATCGGTGTATCCAGCAGCCACATCGACGGACGAGCGAACTGGGGTATGCAAGGGGTGCGGTTCTACGACCGGCCGAACAGCAATAGTAAACTTAGTCGCAAACGCAAAGTCGCGCTCATCGTGCGCCGGCACCGCCATAATTGCGCCGGTTCCGTAGCTTGCCAACACATAGTCGGCGATATAGACCGGAATCTCATCTCCGTTGACTGGGTTGGTGGCTGTGATGCCTGCGAGCTTTACTCCAGTCTTTTCCTTAGTGTCGTCGAGCCGGTCCATTTCTTTCTTGTTTAAGGTGTCTGTGATGTAGGCTTCGACATCGGTTTGATTGACGATACTGTCGCGGTTTTTTAAGACCAATTCGTGTTCCGGTGCCAAGACCATATACGTCGCTCCAAAGAGTGTATCGGGCCGAGTGGTGAATACAGTCGCCACGTCCCCAGTAGACAGCGTGAAGTCGATTTCTGCGCCTTGTGAGCGGCCTATCCAGTTGCGCTGAGCTTCTTTAATATGCTCTGGCCACTCCAGCGTATCGAGGTCTTCGAGCATGCGGTCGGCGTAGGCACGAATGTTGAGCACCCATTGGCGCATAGGGCGTTTTTCCACTACTGAGTCACATCGTTCACAGGTGCCGTCAGCTTCGAGGTCTTCGTTGGCCAGACCAGTCTGACAGCCTGGACACCAGTTGATGGGTTCGTAGCTTTCTGAAGCCAAGCCTTGCTTGAAGAGCTGGATAAAAATCCACTGGGTCCACTTATAAAAGTCAGGGTCGGTGGTATTAATCTCTCTACCCCAATCATAATCAAAGCCTAGTTTATCTAGTTGCGATTTAAAGTTGGCGATATTTTTCTCCACCGCGACCCGGGGATGAACTTTGTTCTTAATTGCGTAGTTCTCAGCCGGTAGACCAAAGGCATCCCAACCCATGGGGTGTAGTACTTCGTGTCCGGTCATGCGTTGGAAGCGACTATAGATATCAGTAGCAATATAACCTTTGGGGTGTCCTACGTGCAGCCCTTCTCCCGATGGGTACGGAAACATATCCAGCACAAAACACTTTGGCTTGTCCGGATTTTCAGTAGTGGTGTAGATTTTATTTTCTTTCCATTCTTTTTGCCATTTACTCTCGATGGTCTTGTGGTCGAAGCGTCTATGCATAGAGCAAAAAAGTTATGAATAACGAACAGTCATTGTGCCACTTGATTTGGTTTCTGTAAAATTTGCGTCGTACCTTCTGGGGGATTGGGTTTATTGCTTATTTTGATTATCAATCACTCGCTCAAAGCACCAATAGCCTGCCTTATAGTCCCAGTTGTAGTTACCTGGGAACCCAGGCGCCAAGGAGATCCTGTCTTGTGCGTAGCCGTCCACACCGATGGTGTTTGAATCGTACGTGAAGGTCGCACAGAGTTGATAGGTTTCTTCACCAGTGACTGCATATTCATAGTCCGGTTTGTTTTCGGGAGCGGTTGGAGCGGGAAATTTTCCGTAGAGAGTCTGCAAATCTTCCGGCAGCGACTCGTTGCTGCGGTAGTAGTCTTCAATCCGCCACTGCATGTCATGCAGGGTAGCTACCATATCGCTATCAATGTTTTTTTCGCGCACCTGACTGGGATTTGGAATTTGGGTTAACGCAGCCACGAGCGTAACTACAACAATTACTGCCGTCACCAGTCCGTAGATAAGCGACTGCTTTTCGTTTTGCAGCCAGTACCCTTTCGCATCTTGGATGTAGTACGTGAACGCGGCACCAGTCACGAGAAATACAGTCGCCGCTTTGAGAATAAATTGTATGGTCATCCCGCCTTCAAGAAAGCCCATAATGACCGCTACCAAGTCGCCCAATAGAACAAGTCCACTGACCAACAAAGAGAGGTAGATCAGCCATTTAGTGAGCCCGAGATAGCTGTTGTCCTGACTTCGGCGGCGGTTTTTGTTGACAATTCGGGTCAGTACTAAGTAAGTGGGAAAAAACACCAAAACCATTGCAAAGCCCAGTCGGACAGAGGAAGCGGCTTGTTCGAGTTGCCAAATATTGTCGACAGTGTCAGGGAATCTGAGATTGATAAATCCAAACGCCAGAGCTATAAAAAATCCTAAAGATAAATAGAGACTAATAAGAGAGCCGAGCTGTAGGACGAAGTGTTTTGCGGTGTGTTTTTCCATATACAGCAATAGTACTCCTTGCGCATCGTAAAAGAAACACCCTTGTGCGGTCCAATGGTGAGTAATGAATGCTGAGCATTCTGAATAATGATACAATGGGCAAATGAAAAACGATGACTTAAAAAAAGCTCCGAAATTATTTTGTGAAAGTGTAAATATCGCGTTCACTCCTGAATTCTTTGTAGCTGGATTTACCTCTGGTAACCAAGGAACGATTTATTCGTTCACTCCGCAACATGTCAAGCGGCTAAAGCAATACCTAGAGCACCAAATCAGTGAATTTGAAAGCCAACACGGGGAAATAGATGCCAAGTGGGACCCGAACATCGTCAGTCCAGTACAAAGAGCCAATCCTCCCGGGGAAGGTTCATAAGAAAAAGCTTCAGGAACTCCTGAGGCTTTTTTTGTTCACGTCGCTTGGTTTATGAGTGCATAAATTCAATCACGTCCCCATCTTGCACGATATATTCCTTTCCTTCGGTGCGGAGTTTTCCTTGCTCGCGCGCGGTTGCTTTGGAGCCACATGTTACAAGGTCGTCAAACTTCACCACTTGAGCACGAATATATTTATCTTGAAAGTCACTGTGAATCGCTGCTCCTGCCTCTGGTCCCGTGCTGCCGATTGGTACTGTCCAGGCGCGGGTTTCTTTTTCTCCAGTGGTAAAGTAGCTCATCAGACCAAGGCGATTGTAGGCAGCGCGGATAAGGCCTTCTACCCCATTCCCTTGCGCTCCATACTCGCGTCGGAATTCATTCTTTTCTTCCTCATTCATATCCTTGAGTTCATGCTCCATTCCCGCATCTACGAGCACGTATTCTGAACCAGTCTTTTCAAAAAATTCCAACAGCTCGACCCACCGATCGTCGTTCTGTTCGTCGAGATTAAATGCATCTTGTTTCTTGTTACAGACGTAGAGAAATTGCTTCATGGTCAAGAGGTGGAGGCCTTTGAGGAGTTTCTTTTCCTCGTCATTTATATCTAATGAGTTTGCCAGCTGGCCAGCTTCGAGGTGAGGTAGGAGTCGGTCGAGTACGGTCTTTTCGGCTACCGAGGCTTTGTCGCCGCGCTTGATGTCGCGTTCGAGTCCTTGCAGACGCTTGGCTACCGTTTCTCCGTCAGCCATGATGAGCTCAAGGTTGATGACTTCAATATCTCCCATCGGGTCTACTCCGCCAGTGACGTGGTGCACCTCACTATCTTCAAAAATTCGCACCACTTCTGCAATCATATCCGTTTCGCGAATGTTTGAGAGGAATTTGTTGCCCAGACCTTCTCCTGCCGAAGCCCCTTTCACGAGACCAGCAATATCCACGAATTCTACAATCGCGGGAATGATTTCGTCCGAGCCCGAGATGTTAGAGAGCGATTTAAGTCGGCTGTCTGGTACGGCCACCACTCCGACGGTCGGGTCGATAGTGGCAAACGGATAATTAGCAATAAGTACTTCGTTGTTGGTGAGCGCAGTAAAAAGCGTTGATTTTCCAACGTTTGGCAGCCCGACGATTCCGACAGATAATGACATAGACGCCACTATAGCACGAATCACTTATGTTTCCAGAGGAATTTGTGCGCTAACTTACTTCAGATACAAAGCGCCGTGACTCTTTCCTTTCTTGATCAAAACCAGCCCGTCCTTGTAGTCCTTCTCTGTCACAATGAAATCTATTGCCACGGCTTTTTGGTGTATCTTGACGGCACCTCCTTCTATCAGCCGACGGGCTTCTGATTTAGAAGCAGCCAGCTCCAGATTGACGAGGGCATCAATAATCCCGAGGCCTTTGCTGGCTTGCGCTTTGGTTTGGCCCAGACTCTTGGTCTCAGTGATGATGAGTTGCTTGTCGGTTGGTGTCAACGTGGAAATCTTCTTTGCGCCGTAGAGGAGTTCGGTGACCTTCTGAATAGACTTGGTGATTTCGCTGCCGTGCACAAAAATAGTCACGTCTCGCGCGAGCTGTTTCTGAGCGATTCGCTTGTGTGGTTCTGCTAGATGCTTCTCTATAATGGAGTCAATCTTCTTTAGTGATGAAAATGAGAAGATTTTCAGGTAATCAGCCACGTTGGCATCAGCCACGTTGAGCCAGAATTGATAGAAGGCTAAGGGCGAAGTCTTTTTCGGGTCAAGCCAAACCGCGTTCCCTTCTGACTTCCCAAATTTCTTGCCAGTGGTTTTATCCGTGATGATAGGAGCTGTCAGCGCGTAAGCTGGCGTGGTGTGCTTACGACGAATCAGGTCAACCCCCGAAATGATATTCGACCACTGGTCAGAACCGCCGAGCTGCAAGTCCACGTTGAACTTCTCGTTGAGATACAGGTAATCATACCCCTGCAAGAGGGTGTAGGAGAATTCAGTATAGGAAATACTGTCTTCTTCAGTTTCTAGACGACGCTTGATGACGTCGCGCTTGATGAGCTGGTTGACGGTAAAGTGCTTGCCGATATCTCGCAGAAAATCAATCAACTTCACTTTCTTGAGCCAGTCGGCGTTGTTCACCACCTTGAGTGATTTGGTATCCAGCAAACCTTCCAGCTGAGCTTTAATAGCCGAAATGTTTTTCTGGAGGGTTTTGTCGTCAAGGAGACTTCTTTCCCCGCCTTCTTTCGGGTCACCAATCATTCCGGTCGCTCCACCCACCAGTAAAAACGGCGTGTGTCCGGCAGCACTCAAGTGCTTCATGAGGATAATCGGCACGAGGTTTCCCATGTGCATTGAGTCCGCTGTAGGGTCGACCCCTACGTACATTGTCCGCTTCTGCGCAAGTATTTCTGACAGCTCTCCGCCACCAGCCTGAGCAATCAAGCCTCGTGTCTCCAATTCCGTTTGTAGTTTTTGGGCGTTCATAGATATAGATAGTAAATCAATGCAGGAATAAATCAATTAAAACGGGAGGAATCCTCGTTGGTATTCACAAAATACCACCTCGGCCGGAGACTGTCCGGTAATACCAGCCAGCACCCCTCGTGCTTCGGCCCGCCCTCCCAACGAATCAATCAGTCCGACCTCGAGTGCTCTTGAGCCCGGCATGGTTGCACCGTCTGCCACTGCCTCTACCGCTTCTACGGTCATGTTTCGGTAGTCTGAGATAATGCCGATAAACTCATTATGGACGATTTCCAGGTCCGCTTGCAGCTTCTCGCGCTCATCATCGGTGATTGGTCGGTTGGGTGAGCCGGTATCTTTGTATTGTCCAGCCGTCAGCTGCACGTAGGTAATACCCTCCTCCTCATTCTTTTCTGATTCTTCTAGGTAGGACATGTTTACCCCAATACTCCCGACGTTGGACATTGGTGAGGCAATCAACACGTCTGAGGCTGCGGCTACCATATAGCCACCAGAGGCTCCAATGTCTCCAATCAGACCGACCACCGGTAATGAGCTGTTGCGGAAGCGCTCAGCGATTCTTTGTGAAGCCACCGGCGTTCCGCCCGGGGAATTTATTTCAATCATCACCGCGTCGATACCTGGTTCATCTTCAGCGGCGTCCATAAACGC
>Ga0307932_1000955_pt1 | contig 11847 bp, 10 predicted proteins | sample OrgLakmetageno48_FD_201843 | JGI IMG/M metagenome (GOLD analysis project Ga0307932, IMG submission 201843) | Saline water microbial communities from Organic Lake, Antarctica - #48 | ecosystem: Environmental > Aquatic > Non-marine Saline and Alkaline > Saline | place: Antarctica: Organic Lake...
CAGATCGGCGGTGCGCGTCGATGTCGGCACACCCTTGATCTGAAGACCTTCTTCGCGGACCATCTGGCCCAGGCATTGCACCAGCCAGGCAGCGGTCGATCCGGTGCCAAGCCCCACCTTCATGCCGCTTTCCACGAACTGCGTCGCCCGCTTGGCGGCGACGAATTTGGCGGTATCGATGGGCGACAAGGGGGCAGACATGGCAGCAGACTCCGGCAGAGGGACGACGCACGCCTTATAATGCGCCCACGGTTCCGGCGCGAGGGGAAATGCCGCCGCTTCGTGGATCGCGCGGCCCCTGTCGCTTTCGCACCCCGCGCAGCCGTGACAGCATGCTAGCCACTGGCGCAAGGAAAAGGACCGCCCATGTTTCTCAGCGTATTCGATATGTTCAAGGTGGGCGTCGGACCGTCCTCGTCCCATACCATCGGACCGATGGTGGCCGCCGCGCGGTTCCTCGATCATCTGCGCGCCCTGCCGTTTCAGGTCGCGGGGCTGCGTGCGTCGCTGCACGGGTCGCTTGCCTTCACCGGTGTGGGCCACGCCACCGACCGCGCCGTGATCCTTGGCCTCGCGGGCTTTCGCGCCGACGATTACGATGCAGACCGGGCCGAAGCGGAACTGGCGCGGATCGCGGACGAGAAAACGGTGGTGTTCGAGGACCGCAGCCTGCGCTTCGACCCCAAAGACGACCTTATCTTCGACTACGGCCCACCCCTGCCTGGCCACGCCAACGGGATGGTGCTGCGCGGGCTGGACCCGCAGGGAGATGTGGTGACGGAAGTGACCTATTATTCCATCGGCGGGGGCTTTGTGCTGACGGCCGAGGAACTGGCGCAGGGCCGCGACACCGACACCGGCCCCGCCGTGCCCTACCCCTTCAAGACCGCGACCCAGATGGTGCAGATGGCCACCGACTCGGGCCTGTCCATCGCCGCAATGAAGCGTGCCAACGAACTGGCCCGCCGGTCCCGCGACGATCTGGACCGCGGTCTGACCCGCATCTGGCAGGTAATGAACGACTGCATCGACCGCGGGCTTGCGACTGACGGCATCCTGCCCGGCGGGCTCAAGGTGCGGCGTCGGGCCAAGGGCATCCATGATGCCCTGCTCTCCGAACGCGGGATGAACCAGCCCGCACCGCATACGATCAACGACTGGATGAGCGCCTATGCCATGGCGGTGAACGAGGAAAACGCGGCAGGCGGTCAGGTCGTCACCGCCCCCACCAATGGTGCTGCGGGCGTGGTGCCGGGTGTCATCCGTTACTGGCTCGACCATGTGTCCGGCGCCAGTCCGCGCGGCGTGCCGGATTTCCTGCTGACGGCGGCAGCCATCGGCGGGCTGGTGAAATACAACGCCTCGATTTCGGGCGCAGAAGCAGGCTGTCAGGCCGAGGTCGGCAGCGCCAGTGCCATGGCCGCCGCCGGGTTCTGCGCCGTGATGGGCGGCACGCCAAGCCAGATCGAGAACGCCGCCGAAATCGCTCTCGAACATCACCTTGGAATGACCTGCGATCCGATCCGGGGGCTGGTGCAGGTGCCCTGCATCGAACGCAACGGGCTGGGCTGCATCAAGGCCGTATCCGCCGCGTCACTGGCCCTGCGCGGCGACGGTGTCCACCTTGTCCCGCTTGATGCCGCCATCGAGACCATGCGGCAGGTGGGCGAGGATGTGTCCGAGAAATACAAGGAAACCGCACTGGGCGGGCTGGCCGTGAATGTGCCGAATTGTTGATGTGCGGGAAGCGGACATCGCCAGTCGAGCCGTTGACCCGCTCGGGCAAGATCCGTTTCTTGATGAGACCAGCCGGTCATCCGCCGCGCGGCATTTTGGGACAGACCAAGGGCCGACAAGGAGATGAAGCGAACGATCATGTGCGTTTTTGACCCCAGATCAAGCATGTTGCTGTTTGTGACAACAAACGATCTGTCACCCGGAGGCCACCTGTGGGCCTGTGCGAAAGAAGCTCACGTCATTGGTAAAAGTGCTGTCCGGAACAAGACAGATGAGCCGGCCGGACGGGTCCGAGACTTGAGCAATAGTCTCGATGAACCATGCATTCCAAAGGCTCTCATCATTGCCGAGATAACGTGACAACAGACGGCGAAACAACGCCTCGTCCATCAGTTCAACCGATGCGCGACCTCGAAATCCGAGATGTCGCATGACGCCACGGCCATTGTCATAGTCGACGATCTCGACAGCCACTCTGGGATCACGTTCAATCCGCCGCACTGAACTGGAGCCTTCATCCGCCAGCATGAACAACGCTCCGGCTTCCCATTGAAACCAAACCGGTGCGTTGCGAGGAGCGCCATCGGCGTCGCTTGTCGCCAGATTGGCAACCAAGGGAAGGCTTAGAACATCTTCGGGGTCAAATGTGCGGGGCATGGAGCAACTCGCATGATGAAGAGCATGGCGGTGCCAGACTGCAAGACAGCAAATCGTTCCACAAGGACAGGTTGTTGGCCTTGCTTGGATTGTCAGGGTTAACAAGGACCGTATTGGCCTCACTGCCGACGGTCCCGGCACCGTCAACCCATATCGACTCCTTCCTGTCGCTCGCCTAGCGTGCCCCGATGCAAACTGATCGCCCGTTCCTTGGCATCCTTCTGATGCTCGGCTTTTGCCTGCTCGCCCCGATGGGCGATTCGGTGGCCAAGCTGCTGGGCGGGTCGGTATCGCTGCCCGTGCTGCTGGTCGCCCGCTTCGCGTTTCAGGTGCTGCTGATCCTGCCGCTGGTCTGGTGGCTTGGCCTTTCGCTTCGGCTGACGGGTGTTTCGACAGGTCTGATCTGGCTGCGCACGGCTCTTCATATCGCAGGCGTCGGGCTGATGTTCACCGCCCTGCGCTATCTGCCGCTGGCCGATGCGCTGGCCATCGTCTTCGTCATGCCCTTCATCCTGCTGCTGCTGGGACATTTCGTGCTGAACGAGGTGGTCGGGCCACAGCGACTGATCGCCTGCGGGATCGGCTTTTGCGGCACACTTCTGGTGATCCAGCCCAATTTCGTCGAAGTCGGCTGGCCGACCCTTTACCCCCTCGCCGTGGCAGTGGTGTTCGCGGTGTTCATGCTGGTCACGCGTCAGGTGGCGCGCAGCCTCGATCCGCTGGCTCTCCAGATGGTCAGCGGGTTGCAAGGCTGCGTCCTGCTGCTGCCGGTGCTGGCGATCTGGCCGACAACGGACCTTGCGAACGTGGCCTCCTATACCGGTCTGCTCTTTCTTCTCGGATTGCTTGGCACCGCCGGTCACCTGCTGATGACATGGAGCCTCAAATTCGCGCCCGCCTCGACCCTCGCACCAATGCAATACCTGGAAATTCCCATCGCGACCGTCATCGGTTGGGTCATCTTCCGCGATCTGCCCAACGGGCTGGCCGCCCTTGGCATCGCCGTCACGATCGGTGCGGGACTCTACATCATCGTCCGAGAACGGCGGCTATCGCGACAGGCAATTGTCCCGCCTCCAGGCTGATCAGCAGGCGACCCCGGCTGACCACCGTGACCGGCCCTTCGGCAAAGTTGGACGAACTGACCAGACCGGCAGGCGCCAGAACCTGACGGTCAAGGTTCCAACGCAATCCTTGCGTGCTGACCTGACAGCTTTCCATCGGCAAAAGCGCAAAGCGGCAGCCTTTCGGCAGATCGAGGGCGATGCGGGTGGGCGCAAGAAAGGTCGCGTCTTCCCGCGTCAACAGGATCACAGCCCGTTTTGGGTTGCGCGCCAGCACGTTCAGCGCCGCCATCGTGTGATCCAGCCGTCCCCCCGTAAATCCGACCGCCAGCACCAGAGGTGCGCTGATCGCAGACAGTGCCTTGTCGAAATCAGTCTTGTCCTGATCCGACATCTCATGAAGCCGACCCTTCAGAAGCGACCGTGCGGCATCCGATACACTGTCCAGATCGCCGATCACCGCCTCCGGCGTTTCGCCGAACTGCAAGGCGCGGTCCGCACCGCTGTCCGCCGCGACGACCCGTGGCGCATGCCTTGTGGAAATGTTAAGAACGTTGCGGTCAAGGTGACCCCCACCCACCAGCGTCACAGCTTCATCTGTGGAAACAATGGGGTGGTCAGAATTGGCTTTATGCACGGTTTGGGGACATTCCTTATGAGTGACACGAAAAGATACCGCATATAACGCTGTTCCGTTCCCCATTGCGAACCAATTCAAGGTAAACAAGGTCAGACTGGGTGTGGGAGAAAGCGAGCGATAACATGGTTGAGTCGAGTAAGATCTTAACCGTCTCATACGGCACTTTCTCGTGCACGCTGGAGGGATTCGAGGATTCCTTCTCCACGATGAAAGCGATCGCGGAGTATTTCCGCGACCTTGCCGCAGGAGACCGGTATTTCGGGGCAGAGCCCCCCACACCCGACACGGAGATGCTGACCCGCATCGCCGAGCGCGAGATTTCGCGCCGGGTCGAGGCGCGAACGGACGACAGTGGCATCGTGCTGCGCGCCGCAGCGATTGAAGACACGCGCACGCCAGAGCCTGAAAAGGCAGCGCCTCAGGCGCCGCCCGAGCCGACCGAAGCCGCCGAACCCCAGGCACCGACCATGCCGCCGGCCATCGAAGACCCTGCGCCGGACGACACGTCATCGACCGACAGCGCGGACGAAGATGACGACGGGACACTCGCAAGCGATACCGCCAGCTTTGACGACATGGCCCCCGTCACCCGCCTGACCGAAGCCCCGGCCCACCCCGACTCCGACAGCGTTGCAGCCAAGCTGCAACGCATCCGCGCAGTGGTCGGCAAGGGATACGACACGGACGATCAGGCCGAGGATCTGACCGAACCTTTCCTGACCGAAGACACCACACCCGACACCTGGGACAAAGAGGCAGTCACCGAAGACACACCAGAAGCGAAGGCCACCGACGACACGTCCCCCGAAACTCAAGAGGTCGCAACGCCGGTCGCGCCCAACGACGAAGCCCCCGCCGTCACCGACAACGAAGCCCCCGCCGTCACCGACAACGAAGCCCCCGCCGTCACCGACAACGAAGCCCCCGTCGTCACCGACGACGAGATCGCGGCGGCCAGGACCGACGCGCTCGCGATCTCCTCTGCCGACGTGATGGACGACGCGCTCGAACCTCGGGCCGAAGCCGAAGCCGAAGCCGAAGCCGAAGCCGAAGCCGAAGCCGAAGCCGAAGCCGAAGCCGAAGAAGTCGTGACCGAGCCCCAACCTGTGCGCAAGCCCCTTGTGCGCAGCCGCATCCTGAGGTTGGGCAAGCGTCAGCGGATGCCGGCCCCTGTATCGCAGAATCAGCCCGGATCTGCTCTGGTCGACGATAAGACGGTGGACGACGACAAGACATGGGACGCCGAAAATGATGTGATCGCCGATCGTCTGGCGGCTCGCCTGTCCAATGTTCCGACCTTCGAGCCAAACGAGGACACGGAAGACCTTTCGGACGAGGACACTGCAACCGAAGGCCTGATCGACCGTGACACGCTTGCCGGTATCCTGGGCGACGATTCGGAGATCACCGACGCAGAGGATGACGACCAGCCGGTGGTGGACGCCCCCGCGACTGACGATGTAATCGCCGAGGATGATGCCGGGGACGATGTGGTCGTCGAGGCTGACGCCGCGACGATAGAGGGCTTGGACAATACCCGAAGTGTTCTCGACGACACCGACGACGGGTCTCTTTCTGTCGACGACGAAGCGGCCCTGCGCGAGGAACTGGCCGAAGTCGAACGGGACGCGGCGTCATCCGCAGCCGAGCGTCAGGGGCGCAAGCTGCTGCCCGAGACGGACGATGCCGCAATGGACCGCATCAGCGCCGCCGCGGATGCACAACTGTCCGAACCCGAAGGCAAGAGCCGTCGCAACGCGATAGCGCAGCTCAAGGCCGCCGTCGCCGCAACCGAAGCGGCACGTCAGCTGGGCGACAAGGGTGCAGACCCCGAGGCGACCAGACAGGCCTTCCGCAACGATCTGGAAGACGCGGTGCGTCCCGACGCGCCTGCACCTAGCCCGCCCCCCGCACCAGCCGTGGCCCCTGCTCCGGCCCCTGCTCCGGCCCAGACCACTGCTCCGACCGCGGCCGAAGTTCGTCCGTCACGCCCCACCCGGCCCGAGCGCCCGGAAACGCGGACCGAACGGCCGCGTCCCGCCCCGCTCAAGCTGGTGGCCAGCCAGCGCATCGACCGTCCTTCGGGCGAACAGGCCGAGCCGGTCCAGCCACGCCGTGTGGCCACCGCCGAGGTTTCATCAACCGAGGTTGCGAATTTCGCGGAGTTCGCAGCCGAGATGGGGGCCACCGAACTGCCCGATCTTCTGGAAGCAGCGGCGGCCTATACTGCCTATGTCGAGGGGATCGAGGATTTCTCGCGCCCCCAGATCATGAAGAAGGTGCAGGCGACCGTCGAACAGGAGTTCAGCCGAGAGGATGGTCTGCGGTCGTTCGGGACGCTTCTGCGGCAAGGACGTATCAGCAAGGTGCGCAACGGACGGTTTCAGGTGTCCGAGGCGACACGCTTCAAACCGGAACAGAAGGCAGGGTGATCGCTCCTCCTGCCCGACTGTGGAAAAGGCGGACCCATCGCGGTCCGCCTTTTTTTGTCAGGCCCTTGGAAAAATTGCGAAATCTGGCCGTGCTGCGTTTGTCGCACCAAAGGGGGCTCTGCCCCCGTCCTGCGGACTCCCCCGGAGTTTACTTGCCGAGATGAAGGGCGGGGATCAGTCGTCTGTATTGTCAGGATCGGCCTGACCGACCCCGATGAACAACCATTTCAGTGGCAAGACCCAGAGCACGCCGATCGCCACCACGACGATCAACTCCCAGCCGACAGCCAGTCTGCCGCTGTTTTCAAGGGTCGCGCGCACGAAGATTTCGTTCGCGACAAAGATATAAACCGGTAAACCGATCAAAAGCACGACCAGTGCCCAGCGCTTTCTGGCCTTGTGCGACATTTGCCTGCCCCCTGCTGTCAGTCGCGGAACGGGTCAGTGACGAGGATCGTATCCTCCCGCTCCGGCGAGGTGGAAAGTAGTGCCACCGGACAGTCGATCAACTCTTCAATCCGTCGCACGTATTTCACGGCCTGCGCCGGCAGGTCCGCCCAGGACCGTGCACCTTCGGTCGATTCGCTCCACCCGGCCATTTCCTCGTAGACCGGGGTGCAGCGGGCCTGCTGATCGGCAGCGGTCGGAAGATGATCAAGCCGTTGCCCGTCCAACTCGTATGAGGTGCAGATCTTGAGCGTCTCGAAACCGTCGAGCACGTCGAGCTTGGTCAGGCTGATGCCTGAAACACCCGAGGTCGCACAGGTTTGGCGCACCAGCACCGCATCAAACCAGCCACAACGGCGTTTGCGCCCGGTTGTCGTGCCGAATTCATGACCTTGCTCGCCCAGGCGTTGACCATCCGCGTCGTGCAACTCGGTTGGGAAAGGCCCTTCACCGACGCGCGTCGTGTAGGCTTTCACGATGCCGAGAACGAAGTCGATGGCACCGGGGCCGACACCCGTCCCTGTCGCCGCTTGCCCCGCGATCACGTTCGACGAGGTCACGAAGGGATAGGTGCCGAAGTCGACATCCAGAAGCGCACCCTGTGCCCCTTCGAAAAGGATGCGCTTTCCGGCCTGACGCTTTTCGTTCAGCACCTTCCAGACGGGGGCGGCATATTGCAGGATTTCCGGTGCGATCTCGGTCAGCTGTGCAATCAGGGCATCGCGATCGACTTCTTGCTGACCGAGCCCGCGACGCAGTGCATTGTGATGCACCAGCGCGCGGTCGACGCGATTTTCCAGTGTCGCACGGTCGCCCAGATCGGCGACGCGGACCGACCGTCGGCCAACCTTGTCCTCGTAGGCGGGACCGATGCCGCGCCCCGTGGTCCCGATCTTGGCCACGGAGGTCAGTTCTTCGCGGGCGCGGTCAAGTTCACCATGGATTGGCAGGATCAGCGGCGTATTCTCCGCGATCATCAGCGTCTCGGGGGTGATTTCGACCCCCTGCCCGCGCAGGCCCGCGATCTCCTTGACCAGATGCCACGGGTCCAGAACGACGCCGTTTCCGATGACCGACAACTTGCCGCCGCGCACCACTCCAGAAGGCAGTGCGTGCAGCTTGTAGACCGTCCCGTCGATGACGAGCGTGTGACCCGCGTTGTGTCCGCCCTGAAACCGGGCGATGACGTCGGCCCGCTCGGACAGCCAGTCCACGACCTTGCCTTTGCCTTCGTCGCCCCATTGAGCGCCTACCACGACCACGTTTGCCATCGGTCTGATCCTTTTCAAAATCCCGATCGCGTCTATAGCGGGGGTGTCAGAGCGGCGAAAGGCGAAAGGTAGTCGCTGCGCGCCGACCGACAAGCACGGGTTGATGACGGGGACGACCGAGTTAGGGGTTGCGGCATCGTCGGTCGGCTTTTAGATAGCGTGCGTTCTTATACGCCCCGAAAGGCCCCGCATCATGGAAAACGTCATCCTTGTGATCCACCTTATTCTGGCGCTCAGCCTGATCGGCGTGGTGCTGATGCAGCGGTCCGAAGGTGGTGGTCTGGGGATCGGTGGCGGCGGTGGCGGTGCTACAGGCAGCCGCCCCGGTCCGACCGCGATGGGCAAGGTCACATGGGCGCTGGCGATTGCATTCATTGCGACGTCTATCGCGCTGACGCTGATTGCGGCGGACCAGTCGGCCGGAGCGTCGGTGCTGGACCGTCTGGGCGATGCGCCTGCGACGGCACCCGATGCGCCATCGCAGGGTCTGGGCGACAGTCTGCTGCCACCGGGACCGGACGATACCGCACCGCTGACCCCGTCAGGCAACTGATACCACAATAGATGGCCGGAACTTGATTTCCGGCCACATGATCTTGCGCAATGGGTTGGCAACCGGTCCCGAATCCCGGTATCCTTTAATCCCGTGGCCAGGCGTGCCTTTCAGGTCCGCCGCACTCTGAATCCGAAGGCACGGGGGTCGTTCAAATCATGGCGCGTTACATCTTCATCACCGGTGGCGTGGTCTCGTCCCTTGGCAAGGGGCTTGCCTCGGCGGCGCTTGGTGCGCTTTTACAGGCCCGAGGGTTTTCGGTGCGTCTGCGCAAGCTTGACCCCTACCTGAACGTCGATCCCGGCACCATGTCGCCTTTCGAGCATGGCGAGGTCTTCGTGACCGATGACGGCGCGGAAACCGATCTGGACCTCGGGCACTACGAACGGTTCACCGGCGTGCCGGCGCGCAGGACCGACTCTGTCTCTTCGGGACGCATCTATTCCAACGTGCTGGAGCGTGAACGGCGCGGGGACTATCTGGGCAAGACGATTCAGGTCGTCCCGCACGTCACGAACGAAATCAAGGACTTCCTCGCCATCGGAGAGAACGAAGTCGATTTCATGCTGTGCGAAATCGGCGGCACCGTGGGTGATATCGAGGGGTTGCCATTTTTCGAGGCGATCCGCCAGTTTTCGCATGACAAGCCGCGTGGGCAGTGCATCTTCATGCACCTCACACTGCTGCCCTATCTTGCAGCGTCGGGCGAGTTAAAGACCAAGCCGACCCAGCATTCGGTCAAGGAATTGCAGTCCATAGGCATTGCCCCCGACATCCTTGTCTGCCGGTCCGAACACCCGATCCCCGAAAAAGAACGCGAAAAGATCGCCCTGTTCTCCAACGTCCGCAAGGAATCGGTCGTGGCCGCCTACGACCTCAAGTCGATCTACGAGGCACCGCTGGCCTATCACGAGCAAGGACTTGATCAGGCGGTGCTCGATGCCTTTGGCATCTCTCCCGCCCCGCGGCCCGACCTGTCGATCTGGCACGATGTCTACGACCGCATCCACAATCCCGAAGGTCAGGTGAAGATCGCGGTCGTCGGCAAATATACGCAGCTGGGGGACGCCTACAAATCCATTTCCGAGGCGCTGACCCACGGCGGCATGGCGAACCGGGTCAAGGTCAAGGTCGAATGGGTGGACGCAGAGCTTTTCGATACCGACGACGCGGCCCCCTATCTTGAAGGCTTTCATGCGATCCTTGTCCCCGGCGGTTTTGGCGAGCGAGGCACCGAAGGCAAGATCAAGGCGGCCACCTTTGCCCGCGAAAAAAAGGTGCCCTACCTCGGGATTTGTCTGGGCATGCAGATGGCCGTGATCGAAGCGGCGCGGAACGTGGCGGGGATGACGACCGCCGGCTCGCAGGAATTCGACCACGAGGCAGGCAAGGACCGGTTCGAACCGGTGATCTTCCATCTCAAGGAATGGGTAAAGGACAACCAGACCATTGCCCGCGATGTGCTGGACGACAAGGGCGGAACCATGCGGCTGGGGGCCTATGACGCGGTGCTTACCGAAGGGTCGAAAGTCGCCGGGGTTTACGGTGTGACGCATATCGTCGAGCGGCATCGTCACCGCTACGAGGTTGACGTGACCTACAAGGAAAAACTTGAGGCGGCGGGTCTGTGCTTTTCCGGCATGTCACCCGATGGCCGTCTGCCGGAAATCGTGGAATGGACGGACCACCCGTGGTTCATAGGTGTCCAGTTCCATCCGGAATTGAAGTCCAAGCCGTTCGCACCGCATCCACTGTTCGAGGGGTTCGTGAAAGCGGCTGTCGAAAATTCCCGTCTTGTCTGAAGGCGCGCCTGCTGGCAGGCGATCGGTTCAACGGGCTTTCGCCGCTCTCAAAAATCGAAGGATATGTCGCGGGTAATGACGATGCTGGCAGTCACACTGTCACTGCTGCCACCCCGCACGATCGGGCTTTCGGCGGCGTCGTTTACGAATTCGTCATATCGCACCGTGCCGGTCACGCCCCAGTCCGGGGTAAAGTCATAGTCTGCCGAGACTTCGAGGCCACGTGACACCACACCGCCCGTCGGGTCATAGGCCGAAAAGGCGCTGTTGGCGGCGTCCGCCGCGGTCACGCCGAAATAGGTTTCGGCATAGGCCGCATCGCCAGCGAGAAGGCGCGGACCGGCCCGAAAGGTCAACTGGTCGGTGACCGGCACAATCAAATCACCACCGATTTCACCGACATAGCCGTCGTACCCGCCAAAACCACGTCGGGCCGTGGCGAAAATTTCCACGTCGGGAAACCTGTAGGTAAATCCCCCACCCAGTTCGAGAGCGGCATCGACATCGGCCATCCCCGTCAGTTCTGCGTAGTCCTCGGCCTTGCGGTCGGCGATGTAGCGGAAGGATCCGGTGAGACCGAAGCCCAGCGCGTCAGGGTCGCCACCGATCTCGAAGTTACCAAGTCGCAAACGGTTCAGTGCGAAACTTCCCGTGACGCCCACCCCGGTCTCGTCACTGCCGAAATAGGCCGGGGCGGATTGCGCACCCAGCCCGCCTTCGAACGACAGAGCGACGGCACCATCCTGTGCGGATGCGCCGGACGCTGCCAGAATCAGAAGGGTCGTAGCAAGGCGCATCACATCAATTCCTCTTTCCGCCCAACCTAGTGTCCTGACAAGGCTGCACAAGGGCTTCAACATACATCTACGAACAGATAAGCCCTTGCGCTTAACAAGAGGTTTCACATGCTTTCCTATCAGCACGCCTATCACGCAGGAAACCTTGCGGACGTTCACAAACATGGCATTCTTTCGTGGATTCTGGCTTATATGACGGAAAAGCCAAAGCCGTTAAGTTATCTGGAAACCCATGCCGGACGTGCAGTCTACGATCTTTCCGGCGCGGCCGCGCGCAAGACCGGCGAAGCGGCGCAGGGAATAGCGAGGCTCGAATCGCGCCTGTCTCCGGATCATGCCTACCGCACGACGCTTGACGCCTGCCGCGACGCCAATGGCGCAGACAGCTACCCCGGCTCGCCCTGGATCGCCAACCACCTGCTGCGCGCGGAAGACACCCTGCATCTG
>Ga0307932_1000960_pt1 | contig 11784 bp, 10 predicted proteins | sample OrgLakmetageno48_FD_201843 | JGI IMG/M metagenome (GOLD analysis project Ga0307932, IMG submission 201843) | Saline water microbial communities from Organic Lake, Antarctica - #48 | ecosystem: Environmental > Aquatic > Non-marine Saline and Alkaline > Saline | place: Antarctica: Organic Lake...
GGAAGCTGGTCGTGGATTAATTCCAATTGGACACGTTGTCGTAGAAGCTGGTAACAGATTCTGCATTGACGACTAATTGGTCGATGTTAGGTGCCTCAATTGAGCACCTAACGAGACATAATACTCAGTTCTCTGAAATGGTATTAGACTCTTGGGAAAGACCAAGCCGATAGGATAAGACAAAAGAGCACGTGATGAATGAGCTACAGAGCGTAGCGACAATAGCGAATTTATGCCAGCATTTTCCCTTTCCAAAGGAAAATGTCGGTAAAGGAATAAAAAATATTTCAAAAGGATTAAAACTAATCCATAAGTAAGCGAATTTATGCCAGCATTTTCCCTTTCCAAAGGAAAATGTCGGTAAAGGAATAAAAAATATTTCAAAAGGATTAAAACTAATCCAACAAAGAAATTCAAAAGCATTCCAACAACAAAATATCGCAAAATCACCCTCCTTTGTCTACTGTGAAGTTATGAAATTTCAATACTGAAACCCTTGCATACAGCAAGTAAAAATAGCACCATGATTTACATCTGGTGCTATTTTCGTTGGGCTCGTCACAGAGGTTTTCTTTGTAGTCGCCTAAGGCCAGGGGCTTTTGTGTAAATTGTGGTTAGCAGCCAGGTTGCATCGAACCGGTGAAATTATATTGTTCGTAGTCACTCACTGGAGCATCGCAGCCATCAAGGCCGAGACTTGAGGTCAGAAGATTGATGAGCCCCCAAAAAACGATCAAGAATACAAATGCCAGAATACTGTACATCATGAGGTTGCGAGCTTTCTCTCGCCCGTTTTCATTGGAGCTTTGGAGTACAAAAAAGCGCACAGCGTTGACTACAAAAACGAGAAAGGCAATCCCAAATAAGAAGGGAATCAACACACCATCGATAAAGAGGGCGAAGTTTTCCAGGTAATCTTCAAGTCCTTGTGCGTACGCGTACGCTGGAGTGATGGCAACGGCTGCTACTAAGAGATATGCGAGATACATGCTTCTAAGTATACAGGAGCAGTGCCCAATAAGAGATGTCCTTAAACATTGACTTTCATACTAAGTGTGCTATTATGTTTCTAGATAGTTTAGTAATCAAAAAACGCAATGTACCCTGAGCGTCTAAAGATGCAGGAGAACGACATGATGAGTGCTCGAGTAAAAAAAGACTGCCATAAGTTCATCCAAGTCGTGTCCACCTGTGCGCTGGTCCCGACTGCCTGTCTCTTATTGCTGTTCTCGATCAGATTTGCGTTAGACCTCCCCGAAGTATACAAAGATGCAATCACACGCGAGTGTATCGCTGTGGTGACTGCTGCAGTTTATCAACCGTGCGAGGAGGGAAATATCCCCAAGCGACATAAAGAAGTTCTGTCGGCTCCAGGACGGACCTATGAGCAGATTGTGGCCGCTCGCAACCGCTGACACACAGGCCGACAAGAAACTTCTTGTCGGCCTTTTATTTTTATGAAAAATTTGCTATAGTTCTGTCCACTTACGCATGACGCACAGACGAAACATTCGTCCTGTCCTGTGTCCGCGCTTAGCTCAGTTGGTAGAGCATTCGACTGATACTCGAAGGGTCCTAGGTTCAAATCCTAGAGCGCGGACACAGGATGGGATTTTTTTATTTCCCAAAAAACTGGATTACATTCATGTAAAGGCAAATAACTCTGCAATTTAGGCAAAGAGTGCTCCAGTCTCGGGGAAGAAGTGAAGGGTTTAAGAAACGGAACTAGTTGTTTGGTACCTGCTGGTCGAAGTCAACAATCTCTCCCGCTGCACTTCTAGATTTACCCTCGAGTAAATCAGCTTGGGCACCGAGTCTGTCGGCGGTGTCTTTTAAGTCCATCGCAATGGTGTATACAAAGAAGGCAAACCCGATTACTAATATCCAGGCAAGGAAAGGAAATATTTTATATGACTCGAGAGTTTTGTCATTGCCATTGGTTTTCATGTCTGCAGTATAGCACTCAACGCCTCCCGGCAAAAGGAGGTCACTAGCTTTTTGCCTGAATTTTTACTAGTATGGGGAGATGAATTTCACAGACTATTTTAAAGGAAAAAAAATTACAGTCATGCGTATCGGGTTGCTCGGTCGGGGAGTGGGAGATGCTGCATTTCTAGCGCAGATGGGAGCTGAGGTCTTGGTAGTGGATAAAGCTCCACAGGAGGTGATGCAACCTTCAGTCGATGCCCTGAGCGAATACCCCAACATATCATTTAAGTTTGGTGCCTATGATACGGCTGACTTTACCAACTGTGACTTTGTGTTGGTCGGAGCGGGGACACCACTTGAGTCTCCAGAATTGGCCGCTGCGCGTGAGGCCGGAGTACCACTCAAGCAGAGCGCTGCTTGGTTTGCTGAGCTGTCCAAAGTACCAGTGATAGGTGTGACGGGCACTCGAGGAAAGTCTACGGTCACCCACATGATTCATCATGTATTGAGTGAAGTAACGGGTGAGGATATCTTGCTGGGGGGGAATGTCCGGGGAATTTCTAATCTGCAGTTGCTTAATGAAGTGAAAGAAGATGCTTTGTGTGTGATGGAGCTAGACTCGTGGCAGCTGCAAGGTTGGGGTTGGTCAAAAATGAGTCCGCTGATTTCCGTCTTTACCAACTTTATGCCCGACCATCTCAACTACTATCAAGCTGATGGCGTAGAAACCGAGGCCGCGCTGGAGTTATACTTCGCCGACAAAGCGAATATCTTCCGCTACCAAGAAGACAGCGGAGTGTTTATTACGTTACCCGAGGTATTTGAGCGAGCCAAGAAAATGTCCGGGATGACACTGGGCCAAGAGGTGGTATTGGTGGATGGCTCAGCCCTACCAGAAGATACCCTGCTGGCGATGCCGGGAGAGCACAACAGACTCAACGCCGCTCTGGCCTACGAGGCACTCAAAGCCGTTAGTCTCACTAATGACGAAATCTTCTCCGCCCTGGCTACATTCCCGGGAGTACCGGGGCGGCTGCAATTTTTGGCCGAGTACGATGGCATGAAAATCATCAACGACAACAACGCAACCACCCCACAAGCTACGATGGTCGGTCTCAAAGCAGTCGGCAATACCGATGACAAAAACATCATTTTAATTGCCGGTGGCGCCTATAAAGAAATTGACCCCGCACCATTACTGGAGCTGATTCCACAGTATTGTAAGAAAGTGATTTTGTTACCAGGAACCGGAACCGATATGATAAAAGACCAGCTGGAGGCACCAGTAGCGGCGACGATGGAAGAAGCGGTCAAGGTTGCACTGGCCGCCGGCCAGCCAGGCGACACCCTCCTCTTGAGCCCCGGCTTCGCCTCCTTTGGCCTGTTCAAAAACGAATACGAGCGAAACGACGCCTTCCTAGCCGCTCTAGCCAATCAAGAAGAACCACCAACAAAACCCTAAATCCAAACCCACAAACTAAGGGCTACCCTTTGGCAAAGGATGGTCCTTGGTGGTGATGAGGTCAGGGTGATGGATGGTGTTTTTGGCCACTCTGGCCACGCACAAAGGGCCACGAGAGACCCAAACTGCCTGCTCTATCGAAGAGCTGAGGAACATGGTATAATGCACCACTTACAACATATATGGCCACAAATTTAGATATCGACAAGATAAAGAAAATCCACTTTATCGGAATAGGGGGAATTGGGATGTCAGCCTTAGCGCGGCATTTTTTGAGTGAGAAAAAAACCGTGTCAGGTTCGGACCGCACTCTGACACCGATTACCAAAGAGCTTGCCAGCGAAGGGGTACAAATCTATGCTGAGCAGTCTGCAGAAAATCTCTCAACCAATATTGAGCTGGTGATCTATACCGAAGCCATGACAGAAGAGCATCCCGAAATGAAAGCGGCCCGCGCACTCAACGTGCCGATGATGAATTATTTTGAGGCGCTGGGCTTGGCGATGAATCCGTACTATTTGATTGCTATTGCTGGTACTCATGGCAAGACGACAGTGTCAGCAATGTTGACCGATATTTTTGAATCAGTCGACAAAGACCCGACTGCTATCATCGGCTCGCTGCGTGCCAAGACGCAGAGTAATTACCGAGCGGGAAAGAGTAAGTATGCGATTGTCGAAGCGTGCGAATACAAGCGAGACTTCTTGCACTTCAAACCAGATATTCTCGTGATTACCAATCTCGAACATGAGCATGTCGATTACTACACCTCACTCGAGGATGTACAGGATGCCTTCAAGACGCTTGTATCGCAAGTGAATGAAGGCGGAGTGGTGATTACAGACACTGCCAATATAAACATCACCCCAGTTATTGAAGGAGCAGAAGCAAAAGTAGTGAACTACCACGACTTTCTAGAGCTGGACTTGCCACTCAAACAGCCGGGTATGCACAACCGTCTGAACGCTGCAGCCGCGATGGCCGCAGCTGCTCAGGAGAATATTTCTGTGACTGACGCCAAGCAAGCGCTGGGAGATTTTACTGGTACATGGCGTCGATTTGAATACAAAGGAGAGGTCAGCGGTGCTCCGGTCTATGACGACTATGCACACCACCCGACCGAAATTCGCGCAGCGATTGATGGCGTAAAAGAACTGTACCCAGATAAAAAAATCATCCTCGCGTTTCAACCACACACCTATTCCCGGACAGCGGCTTTGTTTGGTGAGTTTGCCAAAGCGGTCGGACAAGCGCACGAGATTATACTCTTGCCGGTATTTGCAGCGCGTGAAGAAAACCAAACTGGAGTCAGTAGCCGAGAGCTGGCAGTAAAGACACTCGAGACCAATACCAATGCTCGCTACATCGATTCACTCGCCGCTGCAGAAACAGCAATTCGTAAGAGTGCCGATGTTGAGACAGTGGTGATGATTGTCGGAGCAGGGGATGTCACTTCTTTGGCTGAGTCTTTGATTGCATAATTAGTGCTAGTAAAAGCGCCGACAGTTTCCTGTCGGCGCTTGTTTTTAATCAAAAGAGCTGGGTTACCTATCAGGGGGACTCTCCACTGATGGCTGCTTGAGCTTCTCCTTTCTCAGTTTGAGAGATCTCTTTTTTATACCGGAGAAAAAATACCGAAAGAACGAACGCCGCTATCAAGATAGACACGTAGATATTTCCCGCGTGGGTGATACCAGACCATAGTGACAAGACGCCAAACCCTCCTATCACCGACAGCCCCGCATATTTACCCCAGAAGATGAATCTCCCCATGGCAGTGACATTGTGAAACTGCATAGTACGTAGTTTTAAGGCCACCAACAGCGAACATTGCGCAATGACAAATACGACCAGTCCCGCCACCAAGAATGACCACATGACTTCACTGGTGGACCAGGTGGCCGTCTGAGCAGAGATGGATGGACCACTCCACAAGGCATCCCAGCTGACCGCCAGGACAGCGATTACGGCCCGGGCGTCATCTGGCTTGAGTCCGGCTCGTTTACTAAACCACTGCGAGAGCGCAAATTTGGGTTCGATGTCTGCCGCCTCACAGAAGACTTCGTACACCAATAGTGCCACCAAAATAAATCCAGTTAGACCCAGAGCAAAACCCGCTGCAGGGTAGCTTTTATGAATGGCCCAGAACCCATAATATCCAATCGCCGGGAACAAAATGTGGGTACCCGTGATGGGCAGAGACCAGGATTTTGCAGATAACGCTTTGTTTCTGAATTGGGAAATCGTGGCGAGTATGACATCAATCGCGATGCCAAATCCCATGAGTACACAAGGAACCCAAAAGTGAGTGAAACCGAATTGTGCCATCGGACACCTCCGTTGGTGAGCTGTGAAGATCTACTTTTCTACTAGGTATTATCATACACTTTGTCAACATAATGAAAAGGCGAGAGCCGCTATTCCCACGGTTGAGACAATTTCAGGAGCGAGAGAAAGTACTGTTCTCAGTATGATAAAATCATACTATATAAATTATGCATTGGTTTACTGAGCCTATTAAAAATCGCTACGCTGATTTTAGTGGAAGAACCGGTCGCCAGGCCTACTGGATGTTTGCCCTAGTTTCGTTGTTGCTACAAATAGCTGTGTATACCGTGGACATAGTGATCGGAACTAGTTTTTTAGGACTTGTGTTTTTTGTACTCATTGCGGTGCCGTCATTCGCCATCGCTGCTCGGCGTCTGCACGACATTGGCAAGAGTGGCTGGTGGCAACTTATTTCATTCGTACCTCTGGTAGGAATCATCGTGCTTATTGTCTTGCTTGCGAGCAAGAGTAAGAGTGGAGATAATGAATATGGCCAGGGAGCCGCAGTATCTGGGATGCCTCCAGCAGAGCCGACACCTGCAGCAGTAGCTGCACCTGAATCTTCAAACACGCAGCAAGGAATTGAAAGGTAAAAAGAAGTGATAAAAAACCGGGCGAACACGAAGTGTTCGTCCGGTTTTTTAGCTAGAGGATTACCGTGACTCGACACTAGCCTTCAAAGTGGAAATAATAACTTTATCCGACCGAGTGTGGTTTAATAGGAGGACACAATTAAATATCAGTATCCAGAGAACGGAATAGGGAATTGACCCGCCGTCGGATACCATTTGAGTTGAAATGGTATCCGAGCAAACTCCGTCCGCAACCACTCTTTTATAAAAGAAACGGTGCGACCTTCAACTCACCCCGGTGAGCAAGATGCGTAACTCCTCTGGTGCACTCGTGTGAGTGCATTTTGTGTATTAAAAAATAAATTTTCCTTATGTTAAAAACAGCTGAATGTGTCTCGCCGAGCCACCCGGATAAATTATGTGACCGTATCTCAGACGCGGTCCTTGATGCCTACCTGACCCAAGACCCCAACAGTCGAGTAGCCGTCGAGGCAGTGGGTTCACACGGAAAGATTTTTGTGACTGGAGAAGTGACCTCAAAAGCCCACGATATCGACATCTGCGCGATTGTGGAAATCATCGTCGGAGACAAATATGATATTTCGGTGCATGTGGTAGAGCAAAGTCCAGAGATTGCTCAAGGTGTCGACACCGGCGGAGCTGGTGACCAAGGGATTATGACCGGTTACGCCACGCGGGAGACGGACACGTACATGCCCAAAGAGTACGAGCTGGCGCGGAGTCTCTGCCAAGCCCTCTACGCCCAATATCCCTACGACGGGAAAACCCAAGTGACACTCGATGACCAAGGGACGATTCACTCAGTGGTGGCCAGCTTTCAAAATGCACCCACAGCCGAGCTGCTAGCACTGGTAGAGTCAGTCATTCCGGGTGCTCAGGCGTACCATGTGAATCCAGCCGGGGACTGGAGTGTCGGTGGGTTTGATGCGGACGCAGGTCTGACGGGACGCAAGATTATTGTTGATAACTATGGTCCAGAGATTGCGGTCGGTGGTGGCGCTTTTTCGGGGAAAGACCCGAGCAAGGTAGATCGCTCTGGAGCCTACATGGCCCGTCGAGTGGCGGTGGATTATTTGGAAAAATATCCCGACGCGCAGACGGTGTTGGTTAAGCTCGCCTACGCGATTGGACATCCTGAAGCCCTCATGGCGGTGGCCATTGTGGATGGGGTATCAGAAGATATCGAAGGCTACGACCTTACACCCAACGGAATCAAATCATTCTTGCAATTGGATACGCCAGTGTATGGCGACACAGCCCAGTGGGGTCACTTTGGCCGCGGGTTTGCTTGGAAGTAGGTGATGGACATTGTGGGAAAAGGCGTCAGCTCGTGAGCCGTCGCCTTTTCTTTTTGTCCCTGAAGTGCTAGCTTTGCTATATGGAACGTGGAAAATTATCACTCGTCGCAACCCCGATTGGCAACCTCGAAGACATGACGTACCGAGCGGTGCGGATTTTGAAAGAGGCTGATTATATTTTGTGTGAAGATACTCGGGTGACCGGGGTGTTGCTCAAGCGCTACGAAATAAACGGACGGCTGCGTCGCTATGATGCACACGCCACAGAGCATACGCACGAAACGATTCTAAGTGACCTGGCAGAGGGGAAGCAAATTGCTTTGGTCAGTGACGCGGGTACTCCCGGGATTAGTGACCCGGGAGTGTACTTGGTACAACGCGCGCGGGCAGCGGAAGCACTGATTGAAGTGATTCCCGGAGCGTCCGCGGTCACGGCGGCAGTATCGCTGGCGGGGCTGTCCGGCAATCAGTTTATCTTTTTGGGCTTTGTGCCGCAGAAGAAAGGCCGCGCCACATTTTTTACTACTTTGCATGAATACAAAGTGCCGATTGTCTTTTTTGAATCCACGCACCGGATTTTAAAGACCCTGGAGTCACTCAAACAGTCGTTGCCATCGGCCAAGGTGAGTATTGGCCGAGAGCTGACGAAGCTGCATGAAGAATTGTTGGTGGGGACGGCGGAGGAGATTTTAGAAATCTTGACTGACACGCCGGTGAAGCAAAAGGGGGAGTTTGTGGTGATTGTTGACGCGAGGTTGTAGACAATCGCTAAGAATGTGGCTCAGAATAGCCGTGGTTTGGTTGTTTGTGGGTGGGTGGGGTAGAATGTTTAGAGTATCGAATACAGGTGGTGTGACAACATCTCTGCTTCTAGCAATTTCTTTTAGGAAAGAAGAAATTGAGAAGTAAATTCGCTATTGTCGCTACGCTCGGTAGCTCATTCATCGTTTTCTCACTTAATTTATTTTGTCAAAAGAAACTCTCGTATTTATTTTTGGAATCCTCCTGACCATCATTCCGTTTTTGGGTATTCCTGAAGACTGGCGACAATACGCTATTTTGGGCATTGGAGTATTTTTAATAATCATGGGCTATGCCCTGCGAAGAAGAGTGTACCTCAACCGCATTGACCACGGAAACGGCGAGCGGGGGTCAGATGCATTTATTGAAACCACCAGCACACTTTTTGAAGAAAATAAGCTAAAATAGAGGCATGAAGTACCTCGGACCAACTCTCATTGCCAGCGCGTTTTGTTTCGCGCTGGTTCTTTTATTACCGCACGGAATCTTTGATGTGCAGTCGGATAGCACTGTCTCAGCGCAGCGGGACATAGAGGCTACAGATGCAATCATCTCCAGTGAGCCGGCTCCAGCCGCACCAGTGGTAGACAATCGCCCGGTTGTCCAGCACGTGCCGCTCCCGGAGCAGGTAAAAAATATCTACATGACTTCATGCGTCGCCGGCACCCCCAGCTTTCGCCAGAAAATCGTCAAGCTTGCCCAAGAGACCGAAGTCAATTCCATTATCATTGACATCAAAGACTACTCCGGAACGATTTCCTTTGCGCCGCAAAACCCGGCCTGGCAACCAGCGTGGCTCGAAGCCCGTTGTGGTGCCCGAGACATGCCAGCCCTTATTCAAATGCTGCACGACAATGATATCTATGTTATCGGTCGAATCACAGTCTTTCAAGATCCTTTTGAAGCCGCTCGGTCACCACAGTGGGCGGTAAAAAAAGCCGATGGCGTCACAATCTGGACAGACGGGAAAGGACTATCGTTTATTGATGTGGCAGCGACCGAGTATTGGGACCACATCGTCGACTTGGCAGTCGACTCGTATAACATTGGATTTGATGAATTGAATTTCGACTACGTCCGCTACCCGAGTGATGGCAACATGCAAGACATTTCCTATCCGCTGTCGCTCGCCTCGCAATACGGAGCAGACAAGCAGGCTAACCTCGAAGCCTTCTTCAAATACCTCAAAGAGAAACTGGACGAACCAGAACGCTTCGCAGCGGTGCGTCACGAAAACACTGGCCGTGCGACCAACACGCCATATACCTCAGCCGACCTGTTTGGTATGACAACCACCAACTTCGATGACTTATCAATTGGGCAAGTGCAGGACCGAGCCGCACCATATTTTGATTTTATTGCCCCGATGGTCTACCCATCACATTATCCCGATAACTTCTTAGGACTCGGTGATCCCAACGACCATCCGTATCAGATAGTGAATCACGCCATGCAGGCTGGGGTAAACCGGATGCAGGCTACCACCACACCCATGCAAGGTTTCTTGCATGAACCCATCACGGTCACCAACGCCAGCGGCACCGTTTCTCTTACTGGTCAGTACACCAAACCCGCCTACGGACCAGAAAAATTCCGGACCTGGATTCAGGACTTCGACTACGGTGGGTACTATGACGCCGCTGACGTCCGAGCCCAGATACAAGCCAGCTATGATGCGGGAGTGATGAGCTGGATGATTTGGGCACCGAGCAATATCTATACCCAAGCGGCTTTACAAGCGGCCGATGCCACAGCGACGAGCACAGCTGGCCAGTAGTACAAACGGACACTCACCATGGACTCACTGTGGGGTGTGAGCTACTGATTATTTAGCCAATTCACTACGGTATGATAGAACCATGTCCGACAAGTCAGATAATTCTGTAAAGCTTTTTTCATATAGCGACGATGTGCCAAAAAACGGCCGCGGAATGTTGATTCCACCCAAAAAAGCCCATTCCTTCGCCCCACAGAGTGTTAAAAATACTGGCTCCACTAGAGCCAAAAAAGCCGCGCGGTTTGCCGGCGTGGTCATGGCAGCAATCGCGTTTGCGGTGCTGGCGGCTGGTGGGTACGGAGTAGCCTTGCAGTCCAGTCTGGTGGCTACTCCAATAGTGACAATTGTCGACCCTACTACCCAAACGATATCGGAACTTGAGTACGGCGCTCAGCCAGCGCTCTCCACCCAAAACCTCTTTACCGACACTCGCAATGCGTTTATTGACGAAGGCCTGACCTTTATAGAAGTTGATTTAACTAAGCGCACCTTACGCTACTTTCAAAAAGGTGTACTCGTGCAAAGCGCGGAAGTCTTTGGCGTCGGCGCTCAGGGTTCGTGGTGGGATGCACCATCGGGACTCTACAGTGTAGAAGAGAAAGACCCCCGCATGTTCACGACCACCGGCCAAGCCTATCTACCCCATGCCCTGACCTTTCAAAGCAACTTTGTCATCCATGGTTGGCCCGTGTATCCCGGGGGAGAGCGCTCCGGCAATGACTTCAGCGGCGGCGGGATTAAAATTTCTGACGCCGACGCCAAGGCGTTGTTTGATGAGGTAAAACAAGACACACCGGTACTGATACACAAGAGTGCTGACAAACCAGACACCTTTGTCTACGAACCACAAGTTCCCGACCTTGTTACCAAAGAATATTTTATTGCGGATATTTCCAACGGCACCATTTTGGCGGCCAGTGACCTCGACAAGCGGGTCCCTATTGCGTCACTGACCAAGCTCATGACCGCCGTAGTCGCCTCTGAAAAAATTAACTTAGATGGCCGCATCTGGGTGGCCTCACCAAACTTTGTGCAGTCAATGATTCCGCGCCTATCCAACCGAGCGAGCGTGTCGATATATAGTCTCATGCAGGTGCTGTTGCTTGAGTCTTCCAACGAAGCGGCCGAGGTACTGGCGGGGGAAATCGGCCGGGCAGAGTTTATCCAAGAGATGAATGCTAAGGCAATCCAGCTGGGCATGCTGGACACTACTTTTGCTGACCCGTCTGGACTGGATGATGGAAATATTTCTACCTTGGCTGATTTGTATACCTTGACCAAGTACATTCAAGAAAACAAACGATTCATTTTTGAAATCACCGCCAACGAAATCGTACCCAATGCGTACATCGGAGATGAGTTTGCGGAGCTGGTTAATTTCAACGAGATAGAAGACATGGATACGTTTGTCGGTGGCAAGGTGGGCGAGACAATCGCAGCGGGCAAAACCTCCATCTCACTACACCGCATGAGCTTCAAAGATCAAGACCGCATTTTGGCGGTGATTCTGCTGGGGGCAGAAAATCGTACAACAGAAATCCAGACGCTTATTCAATACGTAAAAGCAAGATTTAGTCGCTAGTGTATACTTAGATA